>FUFK010046047.1_pt1 | contig 13877 bp, 13 predicted proteins | sample 1021851 | NCBI WGS metagenome assembly FUFK01 (sample SAMEA51879418, study PRJEB19060) | metagenome | reverse complement strand
AGGTGGTCCGCTAGGAGGCCCGCTAGGAGGCCCGCTAGGGGGTCCGCCAGGGGGTCCAGAGGGTGGCTTCGTAGCACTTTCTGGAGGCGGTCCAGTTGGACCGGGAGGCGGGCCTGATGGTCCTGAGTCTGATGGCGGGGTTTCAATGCCATCCATGGCCCCAAATGCGCCATCGAGCATTGAGCCCAAGGCGGCCTCTTCTGCTTTTTCTCGTGCTTGTTCTGCAGAGGTTTTCTTTGCCGCCATGGTCGTCCCTGACTATGCGATACCTCGCGGCTTAAATAGCGGTTCCGTTACGGCAAGATGCCTACGGCCCGCTTGGTGTAGAGGTTATCATGCAGGATTGTCATTCCTGCGACCCGGGTTCAATTCCCGGAGCGGGCGCCACCATCTCTGAAGTGAATTGTGACAGTTCCGCAAACCCTGCACCACACTTTTATCCCATCGATTCGCGGTGTCGCCCCTGCTATGTCGATGCTGGCCCCACATCCGGAGCACTGGATTATGTTGCGCATGGTTGTCCTAGCAATAGGATGTTCATGAAATCAACGCTTCTCGCCTTTCGATAAAATCAATTCATAGCGGAACATCGCTTTTGAGGTTGAAAATCCCTTCACTTCCTCAATATGATGCTCAATCATTGTCCTTCCTGTCGCTTCGATGATGATTTGCAGTTGCTCGAATATATCCGCTTGCTTTTCTTGTATGGTCCATCCGCAAATGAGCGTGATCTCATGAGACAAGAGAGGGTGAAGGTGTGTGAGATGGGCAATGCCGTCGTGGGGCAGATTCACCAAAAGTACATCCGCACAACCCTGCATTTCAGGCCTCGCATCGACGAGCTTTCTTGCATCCATGCAATCGATCACATAGATCCCATCGGTCTTTCGATTCCGTTGAAACCGTTCCATATTCAGTTTGAGAAGGTTGGCTGCATCGGGATTGATGTCGTTTAGATATGCTGTAGAAATGAGGCAGGGTGTGGTATACAACAACGCCATTGAAGGTCCAACGCCAGCATACGGATCGACAACGACGAGTGGCCGGCCTTTGCGCTCAGCGAAGGATGAGATCGCTTCAAAGGATTTCATCCGTTGAGTGCTTAGACGTCCAGAAAAGTATGCCACTGCAGGGTCGATGGTAAATTCGTGTCCATGCTCACGATACACAGTCTGCGTCGAGAGGTTGTTATCACGTGATTCGAGGACACGTAAATTTCGGACTCTGAATTCACCTTCGACTCCGCTGTCGTGACAGACGATTCGTACCGATGGAAATTGCTTCAGCATGGCCGCTGCAATCTCATTTTCAATTTCAATCATCTCGTCCGGAATTTTGACCAGCAAAACGTCACCTTGTGTTTCAAAAGCCTGAGGAAATTGGTCATCAAATGCGACACGGATCTCATTTGGAATATGTTCCCAATAGTACCGAGTCTTCTGTTTACCCGGTTCGAGTTCAATCAACGGATTGCCTTCCCAGGCAGTATGACTTTCGTCCGGAGCTTGTTCATTTAGAGGAATCGCACTCTCGCCTTCTATCTCTTGAACGCGATGGCCTGTCTCGTACCAACCATTTGATTTACAGTGCCGAATCCAATGCGAGGTTTGGGCACTCGGCACCCTCAAATGACGCATGGTTCTCGGACAACCATCGCAAGTATGAGGTTTGAGGATGGAAAATGGCAACGAAACCGGCTTTTCCCTCATTGGAATCGGTCCAGGAAAAGTTGAGTCCATGACCATCGAAGCCATTGAGGCTGCAAAGAATTCCGATGTTCGCCTTTACGAAGCATACACTGCACTATGGCCTGAATCAGAACTGGAAAAACTGGAAGCAATGGTTGGCCCGATTGAGAGGATCATGAGGCCCGCAGTGGAACGGCCCGAGGAGCTTTTTCAGCGAGCACAAACAACGTCCATTGCAATCTTGGTCGTTGGGGATCCCATGCAAGCGACCACCCACATTGATTTCCAACTTCGAGCCGAAAAACAAGGGCTTCCTTGCCGTGTCATTCACGGTATTTCTGTGACAACACTTGTCCCAGGCTCGACAGGACTATCAGATTACAAATTTGGCCGGTCGACGACGCTCACATATCCTTACGGTGATTGGGTTGTCACCTCTCCCCTAGAAGTGATGTTAAGAAATCAGATGCAGGGTCTGCATACCTTGGTCTTGTTTGACCTCGACCCAACAGGAGCGGGAACAGGAGACCAGCGTCCAATGCAGCCCTCTGATGCACTTGCAAGCATTGAGAAAATGGCTACGAAATTACGTGATTCGGTTGTTGATGATGCAATAAAAGAACAAGCAAGGTCTGTCTTCGATTCCATGTGTGTCCTTTGCAGTGATTTGGGAACAGACGACGCATTGATGAAGACGACAACAATTCGACATCTGGGGGAAGTTCCAGGCGGGAGATTGAATTGCATGGTCTTCTTAGCCAACACATCGGAGATGGAGCAGGAAGCCATCAATCGCTGGAAGTGACACAATGGACACTGGGATTCTTCTTTCGTTCTTGCTTTTTCTCGGCTTTTTTGCCGGTGTTGGATTGGCAAGTATGCGCGTCAAACAAGATACGACGGATGATTATCTCGTCGCCGGCCGAGGGATGCATCCTGCGCTCGCAGCCCTTTCTGCAGTGAGCACGTGGAATTCTGGTTACATGTTCATTGGTTTCATTGGATTCATCTACCTGATGGGATATTCTGCTATCTGGATTGGTGTCATATCCACCATCGGGCAACTGGTCGCATGGGCTTGGTTGTACAAGTTCATCCAAAAAGAAGGAAATGAGCGTGGGCTTCGCTCTCTCTCCTCATTGGTCGCTGAAAAAGCGGGAGCGCCCGAGGCAAAATTGGCCGCTGTTCTTTCAGTGTTTTTCTTGGCAATTTATGCTGCCGCCCAACTTACGGCTGGCGGAAAAGCGCTTTTCGTTATGCTCGGATGGCCTGAATTGGTTGGTATCCTGATTGGATTCGTTCTTGTCGTCGCTTACTGCTATGCAGGCGGTATTCGGGCCTCGATTTGGACCGATGCTGCACAATCCTGTGTCATGATCATTGGTTCAGTCATTCTATGCTGGGTTGCTCTTGGCAACGTTGGAGGGTTTTCTGGAATGCATAGTGAGCTTAAGTCCCAAAGCACAACACTTGTCAATTTCCTTCCTACCGACATTTCCCTAGGAATCTCGCTTTACCTATTGGCGTTCTTCTTGGGAGGGCTCGGTGTTGCAGGGCAACCACAAGTCGTATCTCGGGTGATGACCCTCAACTCTGATGAGGACAGAAAGCAAGCCATGATTTGGTTCTTCGTCTGGCAAACGCCGTTCATTGCATTGATGTTCATCGTTGGACTGGCCAGTCGAGTCTTGTTCACGGAAGGTGATTTTGACGCTGAACTTGGGTTACCAGCACTTGCAATGGACACACTTCCTGCGCTTGGAGTTGGAATGATTCTTGCGTCAATCTTTGCTGCTACGATGTCAACGGCAGATAGCCAAGTTCTTGCCTGTACTGCAGCGATAACGGATGACATCAAGCCAGAATGGCGAGAAGATCACAAGACAACGAAGATCGTCACATTGTACGTNGCAGCTGCTGCAACAATGATTTCTATTGCAGGTCTTTATGTTCCTGGAGGCGACTCCGTATTCGCTCTAGTGGTTCTTGCCGTGTACGGTCTAGGAGGTATCTTTGTTCCTCTCCTCATCATTCGTTGGATGGGATACAAGCCCGATACATTCCATTCGATTGTCATGATGATCTCTGCTTTCTTTGGAGTCATTGTCTGGACCCTCCTCGGGCTTGGTGACGATGTCTTCCCTTCAGTTCCGGGGGTCGGTTCAGCATTCATTGCTCACTTCATTATGTGCGCTGTTCGGGATGAGTCGGCCTCAAATCCACTGGGTCGATTCGAGATTTCNCCGGAACNGANANACNNGTTCGCTACNTTTGGTGTTATCGCACTGTGTTTCCTTGGTGTTGCTGAAGGAGCATATGCAGCATATGGGCCGGATTCAAGTGAAAATTCAGATGCTAACATGGTTGCAATGTATCAAATTGATGGGAATTTCAGTTTTGTAGAAATCGGATCGGGTACAGAGGTGATTGCTGATAGTGCTCAAATCTCAGCATCCAGTGATGCTGTTGACGTTTCCGGTCTCAACGTGGTTGGGTTCCGTATCGCAACAAGTCACACAGATAATGAACAAGCGTGCAATTTCCTTGCCAATACTGAGGATGATGAGGTCGGTTACGAGGGAGGAATTCAGGATTTTAACGTCACAGAATCAGGAATACAAGAGAATCTCGAGTCCGAGTTGTACTTCATCAATCAAAGCCTCGTCGGTACTACGACCAACAGTTCATCATCTGAAATAGACGCATCACTCGCAGGCGGCGACTCAGGTATTGGAACCTACGATTTCACGATCAGTGTTGTGGTCAACAGTGGAGGTTCTCCGGTCTGTCAAAACGGAGATTCGGATGAATCCGTTGATTGGGTTGTTTCCCTGATCATACTGGACTATACGCTTACAGAAGTCAAAGAATGAACTGTTGGGTTTCAAAGCCAACGTCCCATCCTAACGCTGTAACAGCCCTGTATTCTTCCGAATCCAAGTTGTGCAATGGATTCGTATGATTCAAATGAAAGAACACAATTTGCGGATCCTCTTCTAATTTCACACCCAGTCGTTGCAGAGATTCCTGAACGGTAGGATGAGGGACGACATTCATGTCGCGACCCTGCAGTTCGTCGCCTAACCAGAATGTTCCATCAAGTAACGCAATATCGACGTTAAGTTTAGCAAGGAATTCGCGGATTGTTTCGCACCCATGTGCATCGAGTGTTTCTTTCCACGTGTCATGATCAGACAAAAAGAGGATTGATTTGTTCTCGCCTCGTACAACAATTGCATGCGTATCCGACAACTCGTCGCGATGTGGGACCTGATGAAACTCAACTGCAACATCGTCGATTTCGATGCGAGGGAATGAGCCGAACTGGAACACATTTTGTTTTAGCAACTGGTTCCATGCTGGCGTTGTTTCGACGAGTGATTGCATGGACGGACTGCAATGAAGTTGGATGTTTCGAGCCGACATGGTTTCTCTGCCAAACAGACCGAGCCCATCCACGTGACCGAGATGTGCATGCGTCAGAATCAAGTGATCAACAGATGGGTTTCCAATAAATCGAAGTTGCCGTCCTAAATCCCTCGTCGCCTCGACAAGGAGTGTCTTTCCTCCAGCTGTTTGAATGCTCATCGAGACAGGGCTTCGATGATCTTCGTTTCCAAGATTTTCACAGCAAGAACGGACACATCCTGGCTGAGGCCGACCACCGTCTTGGGCGATTCCAAGCAACGTGATGACCGCCATGATGGGAGCAGGCGGTTCTGCATGATAGACATATTCAGGGGGAAGACCTCAAGCGAGACGCCCGTTTGGATTGAGTTGACGGAGTTATGGCACGACCGGCACAAGTATCCTTCCCTGGCCAAAAACAGAGGATGCGTATGCGTGGGACAAAGCATGCCAATGATGCTACAGCCAAGCGAATCCGTCGTCAATTACGTCAACTCCTTGAGGACCCGGATGAATGCCTTCCAACCATGACATGGAAAGGTCGTTTGAGTTGGGGACGAAAAGATCCAGTTACAAAGACCTTGCAAAATCTTCGGAAAATAGTTGCCAAAAAAGACGATGTAAAATGGCTCTCCAAGCGTATGTTAGCGAAGCGTGGTGACCCGGTAGGGAAGGCTCTTGCAGGTTCATTGCATGCAGCTCATGATGAGGATATCTCGCTCGTTGGGAATTTCAAATCTCCGAATTTTGGGTCGGGATCGTTTATCCGACGTGGCGATGGAAAGCAGGGGTATCTAGCAGGATTGCAGAACCACCAGAATCTCACCTTGCGAATGTTACCGTGGGAGGAACACGCTCGGAGGGGTATGTACTTCTTTTCCTGGGAAGGTGGATTTGTTTGCACTGGCCCAAACCCGAACCCTCCAAAAGGATGGTTAGAGGATGTTCTCGAGCGTTCTCGGTTTGATTTCAAACATCAAGATGTTGGCGGTGTTGACGTGTACGTTGCAGGAGAAATAAATGCTCAAGATGTTCTCAATGACATACCTTCCAATGACGGGTGGGTACGGCTCAGCTTCAAGCATGGGCCAATTGTTGGCATTGGCTTGCAATCCCTCAAGGCCACAAAAGAGAAACAAAGTGCATTTGTCCATCATTTGGCCCTTTCGATGCTTCCGCCGTTGTTAACTTCCATTGTGGACATCGATGCAATGTGGGTCCCAAATGGGTGGGATTCCGGTGATGATCTGCCCCAAAGCGCTCATGACGGTTTGGCGAAACTCATGGCTGGTTGGCACGGGTTAACCGTTCCAGAGGGTAATCTTGCCCGAGCCTGCGAGCGTGCGGTTCTTGACTCTCTTGATTTTGGCTTGCTCATAGGCTCATCGTGGAGCAAGGGAGAAACCATTGAACAGATTCTCACGTCCTTGGAAGGAATGCAAGGTTCCGTGGATGAAAAACAGCTCGCTGCTGGGGTATTTCTTGAGGCAATGGATCAAACCGAAGAGGGTATCCGAATCGATNCAAGAGGTGGACGCCAAGAGCGGGAAGGCAGNATTGTCGAAGTCATGGAAGGTGCAAGTTTGACGGACGCCGTCCATGCATTGTGGGAAGATTTCGGTTTAGCCGGGTTATCCTCAATTGGAATTGAAGGTGATGAAGCTCAAATTATCTGGGAACAGCAGCTAAAGAAGCCCAAACCTCTCAAAACCTTCCTGAAAGGATTGGATTCCTCAAGGAAAAAGGCCCAACAAAAAGCAAGATTTCCTTACCGTGTTGGTGACCTTCCCGGGCCAGTCGGGGCGATTCACGATCTCATACTCATCGGTTTGTTGGAGGGTCCAGGGATTGCTGAACGAAAAGCGACATCGCGCCATGATGATATCGATGGTGCCGCCGCAGGTTGGGCATGGCTACGTGCTGCTAACCGATCAACAGGTCAAGAATGGCACTTCGAATCGCTTGCACGGGATCGTGGTGGGGCGTGGATGGAGGCGACGAGGGTATTGCTCGAAGCTGGAAAGAAAATGCTCGATTCCGAGGACAGCGACAATGCAGAATTTATCGATGCACTAAATGCCCTGCATACGTCAACAGGTCAGCAAGAACCCCTTCCTGATCAGCCCAATGCCTGATTGAGGTCTTCCCATAAATCCTCGACATGCTCAATGCCAACACTGATTCGAACGTAGCCTGGTTCGATGCCTGCAGCGATACGAACGTCGACTGGCATGGCCATATGGCTCGAGGTGGCAGGCACTTCAATCAATGATTCGACGCCACCAAGCGATGTCGCCTCGTAGAAGAGTTTCAATTTGGACATGAACTGCATCGCTCCTTCGTCGCCGCCATCAACAACGATACCGAGCATTCCGCACCCTTTGGGTACGACGCGTTGAGCGATTTCATATTCTGAATGCGATGGGAGGGTGACGTGCTGAACTCGAACCACTTTTGGGTGGTCTTGCAATCGACGGGCGAGTTCTGCAGAGTTTGATGTCAGAATCGGCATACGAGCATGAAGTGTACGCATGCCGCGCTCTAGGAGATAGCAATTGTGTGGGTCTGGAGCGCCTCCAAAGTGGACTCGGCCCATGAAAATCTTCGAAATGAGTTCCTTCGAGCCAACAACTGCCCCACCCAAAAGGTCGGAGTGTCCTCCAAGATATTTTGTTGTTGAATGAATCACCAAATCAGCACCCATGCTGAGTGGCTGGCAACCCCATGGTGATGCGAATGTATTGTCCACAATCACCAGCAGATTGTGGCGTTTTGCGACCTCGACCATAGCCGGAATGTCGCACACCTTGAGGTTCGGATTGGTAATGGTTTCAATGTACATGATTTTGGTGTTCTCTTGGATTGCAGCTTCGTAAGAAGAAGGGTCTCGGATATCAGCCATGGTTGTTTCAATTCCAAGCCGTGGCAGTTCTTCGGTCATCAAACCGTATGTTCCTCCGTAAACATCTGCAGAGGCAACGATGTGATCGCCTTGATTTAGCAACATCAACATGGTTGTGGAAATAGCAGCCATTCCACTTGCGAATGTTTCAGCATCTTCTCCGCCTTCCATTGCACATATTTTCTGTGCGACAGCATCCGAGTTTACAGACGAAAGTCGAGAATAAAGGAGCGTATGTTGAGCGCCAGCGGCCCATCCAGCATAGCGCTCTTCAGTAAGCTTGTATGTTGAGGAAAGGAAGATAGGAGTATTGACAGATTCACCGATATGGTTCGTCCCTGCGTGTACGTTTTTTGTCGCATCGCGGTGATTGCTGTCCTCTGTCATAGTCTCGCCCAACATTTCCTTGTGACGGGCAGGATTTGAACGATGTGCTACTTTTCGATGGGTTATTCTTCCTCAGGATCAAGAATAACAACCGATTCTACAGAATGCTGGTGGGGTTGGCTCTCTTCCAATGCCGGCTTTTCAATTGCAGTCTTCGGACTTTCTCGTAGTTCCACCATGAGGTTGCCAATTAGTAAGGCACCGCCTCCAACAGCAATCCAACCTGTCCATGAAGNCATNCCAAGACCAAGNGCAAAAATCGTTGCCCAAACCGGTTCGAGAGCATAGATAATGGCGGCCTGAACAGGGTGGAGGTAACGTTGCAAAAGGTTTAGCAGAAGGATTGCAAACAGAGACCCAATCAAGCCCAAACAGAGCAATGGAAGGATGACTCCATCGTTGTTGACAACCGATAATGCATCCCTTGTTGCTGATCCACCGGTCAGAATTGCAACGATGAGGCTTCCGAAAGCAACGACAAAGAACGATGTGCTTGTAACACCAATTGGGCTCATCTCTTGGGTTATTTTCTGAGTAAAGAGAATATGCAAGGCAAAGAAAAAAGCGCAGAATACAGTCAGTACTTCTCCTATACCCCATGACAAATGGGGCGGCCCTTCGATAAAGCCTGCTCCAAACGTTGCGAAAGCAACCCCGAGAATCATTGTGCGTGTAACGCGTTGTCCCGTTATAGCTGTTGTAATGAGCGCTGTAAAGACAACGTAAAGCGANGTCAAAAACGCTGATGTTGACGGCGTAATGGAGTCCAAACCAATCATTTGAGTAATGAATCCAATGAGGAGGATTCCTCCCAAAATTGCTCCTCCTTTCCACAACTGAGGGTTGTAGAGAGCTGAACGCGCTTCCTTCGAAATTGCATACAATGCGACGAAGGCGATCAAAAACCGACCTCCCACAAGGGTAGCAACGATCGGAGTCCTCCCAACCGCCTCAATCTCTGGTTGAATTGCGTTCATCGCTTGTTTCATCCAAATGAAGGTTGCACCCCAAGCAAAGGTCACAGCGAGAAGACCCCCTGCTGCCTTTCGACGCATCGATGCCTCCATGTATCACCTCCTTCATTCGTAGTGCATAGTGATGATGGTCGTTCAAGAAGGCTCAAAGAGCCCGAGCGAGTGGTTCAACCATGGCGTCATGGGAGGAACCAATTGAGACTGGTAAAATTCCCGAATCTGGGTCCACATTTGATGCCATTGTTGTAGGAGGGGGCCCGGGTGGATGCTCTGCTGCTGGCTACCTTGCTATGGCTGATAAGAAGGTCCTTCTCATCGAAAAAGGTGTTTGGCCTCGAGACAAGATTTGCGGAGATGCTGTTGGCGGAAAGTCCCTTTCGCATGTCAAGGCACTCGGTGTCAAAGAAACACTCGAGGCCACACCCCATTTCAGAGTTAATGGTATTCTCTTTTCAAGCCCAAATGGCAAAGAAGTGCGTGTTCCATTACCAGAGGAAGATGTCGCTCGTCTCGAAGCGGGTTATGCATTGCCTCGGCAGCAATTTGATCACTTGCTCTTTGACCGCGTCCAAGCGTTGGTTCGAGACAAAGGTGGTTCTGTTATTCAAGGCGCCTCGGTCAAGGAAGTCTTGTACAACGATGGTGATGATCCAGGAAAAGGCTCGAAATCAAAGCGAAAAGCAAGCGGCATTCAATTAACCATAGGTGGGAGAAAGGGAACCGTGATGCAGTTTCATGCCCCCGCAATCGTAGGAGCAGGGGGGTATCTTTGCCCTGTTGCAACCTCACTCGTGGTTGATACTTACCAAGAAAAGATGGTCGACCGAAAGCATTACTGCGGTGGGTATCGGGAGTATTGGGATGGAGTAAAAGGATGCGAAGGAAACATTGGGGATATTGAAATTCACTTTGTCGACACAATCATTCCAGGTTACTTTTGGATCTTCCCAATCGGTAACGGAAGAGTAAACGTAGGATGTGGCATGGTGATGCATTTGATGGACAAGCAGTCAAAGAAATTGAAAGCGCTTCAAAAAGACATCATTGCGAACCACCCTCAATTCAAAGACCGCTTTGCTGAGGCAACGATGGTTGATAAAAGTGCAAAGGGTTGGCAACTTCCGTTTGGATCACCGCGAAAGAAGCAGAAGAGGCAACCGAGACGAATGGCAATGAATGGGGCTTGGCTTGTTGGAGACGCTGCGAGTCTCGTCGATCCGTTTTCCGGAGAGGGAGTTGGCAATGCTCTCGTGACCGGGGAAATCGCTGCGCGTCACATTGTGGAAGGGCGCTCGCCTGATGAGTATCAAGAAGAAGTCTGGTCTGCGTTGGGGGCCGAACTCAAAAACAGTTACAGGATGCAATCGCTGAGTCGAAGATCGTGGTTACTCAACTGGTTCGTAGGGAAAGCGAGCCGTAAACCACAATTGCAAGAAATGATGACCGAGATGATTGCGAGCAAGGAAGCACAGGAAAACTTGCATTCTCCATGGTTCATGTTCAAGACCTTGATGTTCTAAGGCTCCCTCATGGGGACTGCACTTGAAGGCATCAAAGCGGTTTTTCTTGACCTTGATGGAACGATTTACCTCGGTGGCGAATTGATCGCTGGCGCATTGGATTTTCTCGGCCGGTGCGATGAGCAAGGAGTGAAACGTTTCTTCCTTTCAAACAACTCTTCTCGGAGCGTTGAGCAATACGTTGAGAAATTGGAAAAAATGGGAATACCCGCAACAGCAGACGATGTGCTCTTGTCAACGCACGATTGTATTGCTTGGCTTCAGGAGAAAAATATTACAGAAACCTACTGCGTTGGTACTGAGGGGATGTGTCAGATGCTTGAGGGAGCAGGTATTGCAACCCGATCTACAAAGCCTCAGTATGTCGTTCTCGGCTACGATACAGAGACTACATATGAGCGACTCGAAACTGCAAGTCTCTACCTTCATGCCGGGATTCCGTTGATGGCATCCCATCCAGACATGGTCTGCCCGTCGCCAGATGGAGGTCTGCCTGATGTAGGCGCATTCCTCGCATTGTTCAAAGCTACGACGGGTGTCGAACCTACGCACATCTCTGGTAAACCAAATCCGGGGATGATTCTCCATAAAATTCAGGAATTAGGTCTGCAACCAGAAGAATGCGCCATGGTTGGTGATCGACTCTACACGGACATTGCAATGGCAAATCGTGCTGAATGCATGGGCATCCTAGTTCTCTCTGGAGAGGCAACGGAATCGGATGTTGCTCGATTGCCTCAAGGCGCTGAACAACAGCCAACACTCGTTGTTCCATCCGTCGATGCGCTGCTCAGGTGATGGTTTGGGATTAAAACGACGCTGGAAACTTTGGAAAAAAAGACGCGTCGTCTTTCCCCCTGATGAAATACATCAAGCAGGTGAAAACGCTGAATTACGCCTCGAGAAACTGTGCAGAGCAGCTGGGAAGGCAAACGGGTGGTCCGTTTACCCCTCAGTACGAATTCCTGATCCAGATGGAGGGCGTCGCGAAATCGATTTGATTCTTGTTTCGGGAACCACTGTCTTGGTTGTCGAGCAGAAACACTGGTCAGGTCGATTTGAAGTATTTGACAACGGTGAATTTCTCCAACACCGGAACAAAGGGGGATCACACAACCATGCAACAGTTGCCCACCGAATCGCTCGTAAAGCACGCCTCTTAGAAGAGATTCATCGCAAGCGATACCCGGACAACAAGATGTCGTTTCATGTTCTTGTTGCGATGACGCATCAACGGTTGGAATGGCCAGAGAAAATACCAGAGCTCCCTGCTGAAATGATCAATGAGCGGCAACTTCTAGAACGTATTCAACAAACTGGTCGGGAAAAAATCGACCAGGAGTTTTTCGAAACAATGGATGGATTCGGTACTTGGGATGAGGTTCACATGCATGGAGGATTGAAACTTAAGGGCGATCTNCTCGACTTTGGTCTAGGCTCAGGTGTAGAAGAATGGGATCGTTCTCGAGAAAGAGAACTAAGAGCAACGTCGGAACATCCCCGGAGTTTCTTGTCGATTTTCAAAGACATGCCCAGTCAAATCACGTTGAGTGATTCCGGGGGAAGAAACATCGAAATCAAATGCAAAGACGGCCCAATGCTTCGAATGCATGTTGTTGGCCAAACCAATTCTGAAGATGTTGATTGGATGCAAATTGATGGCATTCTTGCTTCAAAGAAACCTGCGGAGTGGGGCTAATGGCTGAATTGTGGATTGAAGCCATTGGCCTGCTGGCCGGCGGGCTAGGCATCGTCGCGTGGATTCCCCAAATCAGGGACGTGTGGGTGCGTGAGCGACACGAGGGTATCTCGTTGACAACCTTCAGCATCGTTACAGTTGCTCTTTCGTTATGGCTAATCTACGGTGTTTTGGTTGAATCCTTAGCGATGATTGTGGCGAACGTATTCACCCTCACTGTCATCCTAGCTGTCCTAATTGGGGTTCGAAGATTACGGCGCCGTGAAGCGCTCCTCGCAAAGGCTCAGTAAGCGGATTTTGTCGTCTCGATAATGACGGCAGCAATTTTGTAGGGGTCTCCGTTGGAGGCTGGCCGTCGGTCCTCAAGTCGGCCTTTCCAGCCATCTTCGATGGTGCCGATTGGGATACGAATGGATGCACCACGATCGGATACGCCGTATGAAAATTCGTGGATGGATTGCGTTTCATGCTTCCCTGTCAGTCGCATCTCATTGTGAGCGCCGTAAACATCGATGTGTTTCTTGATATTNTTGCCAAATGCTTCGCAAATTTTAGTGAAAACTGCTTCGTCGCCTGATTCCCTCATTGCTGAGTTGGAAAAGTTTGCATGCATTCCTGNTACCATTCCAATCTGTNNCNCCNAGTGGNTTNGGATGCCANTCNATGNNCAGNCCNTATTTCTCNGCNTTNCNNTCNGCNAAATANCNNGANACCCANATTTGGTCNCCTGCATCCTTTGCGCCCTTTGCGAAGATTTGGTACTCCCACTGGCCACAAGCTACCTCAGCGTTGATTCCTTCAACGTTCAGTCCTGCCTCTAGACACTGGTCTAGGTGGTCTTCGATGCAATCTCTGCCGTATGCGTTCTTCGCGCCTACAGAGCAGTAGAACTGTCCTTGAGGAGTTTGGTCACGAGGGAATCCGAAAGGTAGGTTTGTTTCAGGATCCCATAGGAAGTATTCCTGCTCGAATCCAAACCAAAAGTCGTCATCGTCTTCTTCGATTGTTGCGCGTCCATTAGTTGCGTGCGGTGTTCCGTCTGCATTCATTACTTCACACATTACCAGGTATCCTGAGTTTCGGTCAGGGTCTGGGTAAATTGCGACTGGCTTTAACACACAGTCAGATGAGCTGCCGTCAGCCTGATTTGTTGAGGAGCCGTCGAAATTCCATAGAGGACACTCTTCGAGGGTGCCGCCGAAATCTCTCCTTACCATTGTCTTACTTCTCATGCTCTGTGTTGGCTCTTTTCCATCAAGCCAAATGTACTCTAGTTTTGCCCACATGGGTATCAAAGCG
>FUFK010017278.1_pt1 | contig 13880 bp, 25 predicted proteins | sample 1021851 | NCBI WGS metagenome assembly FUFK01 (sample SAMEA51879418, study PRJEB19060) | metagenome | reverse complement strand
CCAACGGAGCGTATGAGGATTGACTCCAACGGCTCTATTCTTACGGCAACACTAGGTACAGATAACGTACACTTAGGTGAAGGTGCAGGAGCATCTATAGCCTCTGGTGGTAATAACAATGTTGCTATTGGTAAAGATGCTGGAACAGCATTAACTACTGGTGACCAAAATGTATTAGTAGGACAAGCTGCTGGTGATGCTTTAACTACATCAAGTAATAACGTAGCGATTGGAAACTTGGCTTTATCTGCTGATACTTTAGGTGGAAGGTCAGTTGCTATTGGGGCTTCTGCTTTAGCAACACAAAATTTTACATCATCTACTAATGCTTATAATACTGCTATAGGTTTTACAGCAGGTACTTCTGTTACAACAGGAACAAATAATACTCTTATAGGTGCTTTAGCAGGGGATGCAATTACTACTGGTTCTAACAATGTTGCTATTGGTTATGAGGCTCTAACTGCACAAACAACAGGTGATAGAAATATTGGTATTGGTTCTTCAGCTGGCGCAGCAATTACAACTGGGCAAGGTAGTATTGCTATTGGTCATCAAGCGTTAGCTTCTGCTACTACTGGTGATGATAACGTAGCAATTGGTTGTGATAGTCCTACAGTAAATGCTGCTTTGGAAGCAAATACAACAGGTGTTCAAAGCACAGCAGTTGGTGGTGGAGCGTTAGCTGCTAATACTACTGCAAACGAAGGTACAGCCGTTGGATATAAAGCGTTAAACGCAGTAACCACTGGTTTTGGAAACACAGCAGTTGGTGGTAACGCAGGTAAAGCTATGACCACAAACGATAGGTCAACTTTTGTTGGTAATTTAACAGGAGCTGATACAACAGGTAGAGCAAATAGTTTTTTTGGTTGTGATGCAGGGTATCTTATAACAAGTGGAGCAAAGAATACAATAATTGGACGCTATAACGGTAATCAAGATAGTTTGGATCTAAGAACTAGCAGTGATAATATTGTTTTATCTAGTGGTGATGGAAGTGTAAGATGTCACATAGATAGTTCTGGTGCTGCTCAATTTAAAGGGAGTGGTGCTTCAATGGTTACTGGTAATAACCATTCATTTGCTCATGACAACAACGATACCCCTGCCTTTGTAATTAATGAACAACATGGTTCTTTTGTAAGTAAAGTAGCATTTATAGCTTGTGATAGATCAGCTAGTAGTGCTTATCACATACTTCAAACTAGATCAGGTGGAACTGGAGGTGACATAGAGTTTTATGTTAGAGGTGATGGTCAAGTATATGCTGATGGTTCATTTAATGGTGGAGGTGCTGACTATGCTGAATACTTTGAATGGGCAGATGGTAACTCAAGCAATCAAGATCGAACAGGTTACACAGTCGTATTAGATAATGAAAAAGTTAGACTAGCTACAAGCGATGATAACGCAGCTAACATTATTGGTGCTGTATCTGCAAATCCTTCAGTTGTCGGTGATAGTGATATTGAACAGTGGAAACACAAATATCAAAGAGATGATTTTGGTGGTTTTGTTTGGGAAACATATACTGTTACTGAATGGACTGAAACAGTTGTAGACCAAGAAGCTACTGATGAAAAAGAAGAAATAACAAGAGAAGTATTTCACAACTATGAAAGTGATAAAATACCTGACGGAATAACTGCTCCTGATGATGCGACTGTTTCTACACAGGATGCAGACGGAAATACTTTTAAGAGAAAAGTTTTGAATACCGATTACAATCCTGACACTGCATACGTTTCTAGAGAAGATCGTCAGGAGTGGGCAACCATTGGTATGATGGGCAAACTTCGTATTCGCAAAGGGCAACCGACAGGTGATCGTTGGATTAAGATGCGTGATATATCAGACACTGTAGAAGAATGGTTAGTAAGGTAGGAGAATAGTATGGCTGGATATTTAGGCGCAAGCCCAGTACCACAAACAATACAAAAGAAGCAAAGCTTCACAGCAACAGCTTCTCAGACAACCTTTACCACAACTGGGTACACAGACGGTGCAGTTCATAAACGTCTATCTCAATGGGGTGCGGTTGATAAATGGTACAGACTATACAGCCACGAATGGTAGTGACATTGTTTTAACCACAGNTGCTAGTGCCAGTGATGTCTTAGACTTTGAGACATTCAATGAATTTACTTTAGTTGATCAGACACTTGANACGCCTACGTTTCGCACCAGTGCTACGCTNAAGAATGACACNNANGAAGATACTGACGGTGGCAGAGAAAGCACTCTCATATTNAAGGGTGAGCAATCGGGTGGTGAGATTAGCACACTGGCTGAGATCGAGGCGAGTCACGATGGCACTGCGGATGATGAGAAAGGGGATCTAATCTTTCGCACTAACGATGGCAGCGACGGAGCTAGTCCTACTGAAAGACTAAGATTAGACTCTGCTGGCACAGCTTTATTTGCTGAAGATATTGAATTAGTTCAAGCAAAAAATATTAATTTTAAACACCAAGCAGGGGGAACTTTAAGAGCAAAAATTTCTGCTGACAGTAGTGATAATTTAACTTTTGCCACAGGCTCGTCAGGCACACAACGTGTAAAAATAGACACTAATGGACAATTAGGTATTGGTAATGGTTCTGACACAACACTTAAAACTTTAGAGGTTCGTGGTGCGATTGCTATAAGTAATAGTAGCTCATCTTATTGGGTTGTAGATAGAGATGATAGCACTGGTGGTTTGACATTCGCAAATCAAAGTGATGAATATTTACAGCTTGAAACTGATGGCAGTTTGTTGATTAGCGATAAATCTAATGGAAATCTAACACAAAGAAATAATCCTGCTGGTTGGAATATTTTGGGTTGTTCTATTGGCGGCACTGAACAAGGTGCAATAAGCGCAAATACAACCAATACACATCACCGCATAGGCCGACAGCAAGACGGTAATATATTACAATTTCTTTCTGCTGGTGGTGATGAAGGTGGTATTTCTATATCTGGATCTACTGTTTCGTATAACGGTGGTCATTTATCACGTTGGTCAAGACTTACATCGAACAACAAAGATGCAAGTATTGTTAAAGGTACTGTTCTTACAAATTTAGATGAAATGGTAGTTTGGTCGCATGATGCTGTTGAGGGTCGAGAAGCTTACACAGAAGAAAACGAACAGTTAAACTGTATGGCAGTATCATCTGTTGAAGGTGATGCAAATGTTGCTGGAGTGTTTGTTAATTGGGATGATGATGATGATTTCAATGACATGAATGTAGCAATGACAGGTGATATGGTCATTCGTATTGCTCAAGNCACAACAGTTGCTAGAGGTGATTTACTTATGTCGGCTGGTGATGGCACAGCCAAACCTCAAGGCGATGACATTGTTCGAAGTAAAACAATAGCAAAAGTTACATCAACAAATGTTAGCCACACATATGATGATGGTTCGTATTTAGTGCCATGCGTATTAATGGCTTGTTAAGGAGAATAGTATGACCAGAGCTAGAGATTTAGCAGCATTTGTATCTAATGCTGACGGTGACATTAAGTTTGATACAGATACCCTGTTTATCGATAGCTCGGCAAACAAGGTAGGTATTCGGACAAACACACCACCACATCCGTTAAGTGTATTTGGTACTGGTGCTGGTAATGCTACTGTACAAATTGAGGGTGAAAGTGGTGCTGACCCTACAATTAACTTTCTTGCCAACAATGCACAGCATTGGGCAATAGGTGTTGATGATAGTGATAGTGATACTTTTAAAATATCTGAACATAGCGCATTAGGTACAAATGATTATTTTAACATAGATGTTAATGGTCATGTAGGAATTGGCACAACACCAAAAAGTGATGCAGAGCTAATAACTTCTGGTGGGCATGGAATTGATATTGAATCTACTGCTCTTCCAAGATTGCGTTTTTATAACGGAAGTACTTTTAAAGGTGGTATAGAAGCTATTCAAACTGCTGGATCTATGGTTGCAGGATCTGCTGTAAATGATTTTGGAATAAGAAGCCAAGATGATTTATTGTTTGCTACTGGTGGCTCTACAGAACGTATGCGTATCGCATCAGATGGTACTATATCTTTAGGTACTACTTTATCTTTTGGTGGTAAAGTAAATGTTCATGAAGGGGGCGTTGGTGTAGGTGAAGCAGCAAGCTCAGGTTCTTATAGAAGAATGTATTGGAATAACAGCAATAATGAAATGCGATTCTGGAACGGCTCTAATGAAGCTCGAATAACTAGTGCGGGTGCTTTTGTTGATGCTTCTGATGTTAGTTTGAAAAAAGACATAGCGGATATTGAATACGGAATTGATACAGTAAAATCTTTGCAACCTCGTAAGTATAAAATCAAAGCTACAGAAATTGATGAAGTAGGTTTTATTGCACAAGAGATGGAGGCTCATGTTCCTGAAGTTGTAAAGTCAGGAGAGAATCCAGATGGAGATGAGCAAAAAGGAATAGCTTACGGTCAACTTACTGCTGTTCTTACTAAAGCACTTCAAGAAGCAATCACAAAGATTGAAACACTTGAGACAGAAAACACAGCAATCAAAGCAAGGCTGGATGCTTTAGAGGCTTAGTATGGATGGTTTACCAAAAGTAAGCATAGGGATAATCGGAGTAGTGATACTTCAGATTGGTGGCTTTATTTGGTGGACTGCACAACAGGCATCAACAATATCTAATCTTGAGTCTACTGTTTCTCAGCTATCAGCACAGTCAGAGGTGCAAGATAAGGTGAATATGCAACGCGATATACTTGCCAACTCAATGCGGCTTGATGACATTGATCAAGAGATTAATGATTTGTGGGATGACACTGAGATGATTTGGGATGACCTTGAGGGGATGACATCTCATATGATGGAGATTATTAAGCTACAATCTAGGATTGCTATCTTAGAAAAAACTGTGGAGTTTACTAGAAAAGATGGAATGTAGCGATGGTCGATCCCTTAACAATTCTTGCTGGTATCAAAACAGGATTAGCTGCTGGTAAAACAGTAGCTGGTTTGTCTAAACAAATCGGTCAATTCTTTGACGCAACTGACCACGCTAAGAAAACGCTACAGAAGAAAGGTGTATCAAGCCAAAGCACCAATTCTGCGGCGTTGGATCGCTGGGCGAAACTTCGACAGGCTGCGGAAGCTGAAGAAGAACTCAAAGAATGGATAACTCAAACGTATGGCAGATCCAAATACTTAGAACTTCTCAAGATTAGGAGAGAGGTTTTAGCAGAGAAGCGTGAGGCAGAGGCTCAGGCGAGGCGTGAGGCTATAGAACGCCAAGAGATGATGGTAACCATAGCTGGAATCGTTGTGCTACTCCTGTTCTCTGCTGTGGGTGCTACGGCCTATTTGCATTATATGGGCTGGATTGACGTTAGAGACTGGATGAGGTGAGATTAGTTGAAGTTAGGTACAACAGGTGGGTTGTGTATACAGATGACAACAAACTGGTTATACAAGTAAGTGATAGTAGAATAGCAAGGAAATTTTTAGATGGTGAAGATAACAGCAAATGCGATAGACCAACTGAAGATACTACCTAGGTTGGCCTTTCTCTGCCAAATAGTTTTAACTTGGAAAGTTTGTCTTTGGTTTATGACGCTCGATGACCCAACAACTCAACAGAGTGCGTTCGTATCGCTCGTTACTGCGATGCTTTCAGCATCTTTCGCATTGTGGTTGGGCAAAGAAGCTAAGACAGATAGGGTAGACTGATGATTGGGATACTTCAAAGCGTAGCTGGGTTAGCTACAACTTACATTGACAGCAAGGCAAAGGTGAAAGCAGCTGAAGCNGAAACNAAAATGAAGATTGCTACTGGTGAGATTAGCTGGGAGCAAGCAGCTATCGANGCCAGCGCAGACAGCTGGAAAGACGAAGCTTGGACTCTTTGCTTCATAGCTATAGTGCTAGGATCATTCGTGCCTTGGCTACAACCATACATGAAGCAAGGCTTTGAGAATCTTCAGGCTGCGCCGCAGTGGTTTAGCTGGGCAATGTACGCTAGTATAGCGGCCAGCTTCGGTATCAGAACAATGAAAGGATTAAAGAAGTGACATTTAAATTAAGTCAAAGAAGTTTAGATCGCCTCGAAGGTGTTGATGACAACATGGTAGCCATTGCAAAGTATGCTATTGGTATTACTAAAGTTGACTTTGGCATTCCACATTTGGGTGGTCTTCGAACAATGGAACAACAGCGTCAGCTTGTAGATAAGGGCGCATCTCAAACGATGCGATCAAAACATCTTGAAGGAATTGCAATAGATACAGTAGCTTACGTAGGATCAAGGGTATCTTGGGAACTCAATCTCTATGATGATATTGCGGATGCCATCAAGCAAGCGGCAAATGATCTTGGCATTCATGTGCGCTGGGGTGCTGCTTGGCACATCAATTCAATCGGTGAATACGAAGGCACAATGGAAGATGCAATGAATGAGTACATCGATCTTCGAAGGTCGCAAGGAAGGCGTCCGTTTATAGACGCTCCTCACTTTGAACTTTCGGTCTAAGCTTTGGTGCAATGCTTCGTGACGCTACGTCACTTTCTANGCAAAACATCTGAACGCCTTGCGCCATATGGTACAAATCATCAGCTGCGTACTGTGCTTCATAGCAAGTATCGTAGTCTTCGAACCAAATCATTAGCTCTGTTTCTGTATTGCGCAGCTGATAAACTAATACGAGTGCGGTAAAGAACTCCATCACATATACTTCTTTACTGTACTCATGCTGACTCCCACGATCTTTGCGGTAGATCCTACGCACCAGTCTTTGCTNAAAAAATATTTTATGTCGTCAATCTCTCGTTCAGTGAGGGGGCTGTTGCGCCATCCCTCACCAAACGTTGCAGCTCTTGGAGTCTGCTTTGGCTTACTACCGCTCGATAGCTTGCCGCGTCTTTTGTGTACGTTCATCTTTCCCTCCACTTTATACAACCTTTGGTTGCATAGTTTAGCATCTTGTATCATTTGTTCCAGTGCTGTCATTTGTTTTTCCTTTGATAAAAAAGGCCAGCCCCGAAGGGCTGGCAAGTTACAAGAGAGCCGCGAGGCTAACAGGCATGTTGAGCAGTGTGAGCGTACTCTCTTGGAGAACGTTCTTCTACTTAAAACGGTATCTCATCAACAGGCAAGGAATTATTTGCCTGTGGTTCATTTTTGTTTTGCGGATCAGAGATTGCGAATGACATGTATGGTTTGCCATCNTTCATTCTTCTCCACGCTGCCAGTCGTTTGTCTGTATATGGTGCAGACCAAGGCATTTGCTTGTCTGCTGTGTCATACAATTTACCAGTGTAATCTGGCGCATTGTCTTTGGCGTTGTCGTTCTTAAACATTACGCCAACCTTTTCGTACACTTCCATGACTTCCATGCCAGACTGTGTGACCCTACGTACTACAGTGTACTTACCGTCACGACCTTCCACATTCATCTTGCCTTGCAATATCATGTTCATGTCTTCGAAGGGTGGGAATGCCACGCCATCATTTGTATTATCGTATTCTGCCAAGCTTCTGACTCCTTTTGCTTAGTGTTGGTGAGGGGTTCTTGGGAAACCTGCCCCCTCGNTCAGGTGTTACAACGCACTACGTATGGTATATCAAATACGAAATGCGGACTCCCAAGAATTACCAATTTGTATTATTACTAGCTACTGTCTTAGGTCGGGGTGCGTCACCCGAATTTGTGGGGTTCGGTGACGCCCCCCTTGACGCTTGATTACCATCGTCATCTTCAGCTGGTAGGTTGAGAAGAGACATGATGCCATAACGTCTAGCATATGTAATGGCACTACCCAACCCCTGCATATCATTCTTGCCTAACACTAGNGGAATGGCTGTCACAAAACTCTCGCCACTCTCATGCACAAGTTCTGTTGTGATAGTCATGCCATGTTCATTCTGTGTTGATCGATGGATCAAAAGAAAACCATGCTTTGCTAGCGGTTCAGTGACTGCTTCGATCACGCCTTCNAGNGTAGCGTACTTGCTTCTGAAGTGTGGGTTTGTGCCACTCTTTTTAATAGGTTGTATTGCTGCACGTGCATTCATGAGCAGCTTGATAATATTTGTTTTAGTTTTTGTAGTCATTTGGTTCTCCTTGTTATTCTTTGTTTCGGCCTTGATCAATCCATCTTTGCCTAGCAACATTGTAGGCGCATTGATCAACTACTCCTAATGGTCGCCAAGGTGGATGTTCGTATCCTGTTAAAACATCATCGATACTTTCACACTCCCAAGGCGTTGGTATAATCTTATCTTTTCTCCTTGTCTTATTGTACCAAGGTTTATGTTTATAAATTAAAAGTTGTTCATTATCATAAGCCTCCTCTTTAGTTTGAAATGGTTGATATAAAATCCATGCTGATGTTGTGAATGGTCTATCATTTCTGAAATGTTCCATTATTCTTTTTTGAACATTTTTAGAATGACCAATATATGCTGCACCTAATTGTCCCTTTGGTATAAAAGCATAAACACCTATCATGATTTTGTTCTCCTTGTTATTCTAAGATGTCCTCGCTTGTCACGCTTGACGGTGAGTTGGTCGCAGTAAACTTCTCGTTCGTTATCACCGACCATTTGCTTGAGGTTCTTCTCAGCATTCTTGAAGACTCTGTTTTGTTCGTATCCGTGAATGTACGTAACGGCTGCGTCAACGAACTGGTTGTCGGTTGATGCATCTCGTGTGACCATTTCATCCAACGGAATGGATAGTCTTGATATTGTGGGCGTCTCAATGCCAACTGGCTGTTCATCGCGTACAACATAACCCCAGAAGTCTGACACCACTGCCCACATAGAATTAAAATACTTTTCGTCATAAGCGACATGTACACACTCCCAACTACTGTTACCAAATATTACAGACAGATAAGCACCCTCTGCTTTTGCCATGTGACAATACAATTGTATCTGTGGCATGTATCGATCCAACATCTTATCCATGTTGTAAAAGTTGTTGGTGTGCTTGGCTTCAATAATATTTCTTTCACCTTGTATGGCACCATCGATTGTGCCTTTCACTGGCACAGTGCCAACGGTTCCAGTAAACTCACGTTGATGTGCCACGACAGCTTTTNCTTCGTGCATNGCAAACCATTTGAGATTAAAGTTTTCAGTGTAGTTACCTAGCTGAACAGGTAGGTTGCGTAGTAAAGACTCTGGTTCTTCACGACCTGTTTTTATCTTCCACAGTTCTAACCAGTAGCCTTCCATAATTTTGGTGCAGTCACTGCCACCAATGAAACCTTTGCGTTCCATGTTACGTTCTCCATTTATTATTTTTGTTTTGTTACCCTACCACAAATGACAGGGTAACAGATTGTGACGTTACGTCATTTCTTTTACTTTTTCATGCTGAGTCATGAGTTCGAGCAGCATGATGTCAGCTGTATCACCACTGTAAGTTTCGCGTAGTGACTTAGCGTATGCATTTCGATGAGGTTCGAGATCGCTTTCCATGATTAGATTTTTATCAATCATTTCAATAGCTTCTCGACCCCAAAGATAATTATGACCAACTGGTTTACGTTCGAGGATACGNTCGGCCATAATCTTGAGAGTGTCAGGAGTCCAGTGCATTCTGGTTTCTCTGCGNTTCTCTCTGTCTTTTGCATAGATTTCTGTCGGAGTTCGGCTCAAGCTTTGAGACCAGACCTCATCTTGTACAGCACGAGTTAATGATTTCATTGTGCAATCCAATACTCTTTGACTTTCTTTCCGCTCTCGACCTCAATGAATTGACTGTCGATAACACAACCAGCTTGCTTGAGGTCAGATATTCTTGATGCCAANCGAAAGCATTTAAATTTTTCTAATGCTTCGATTGCTGTGATGGTGTGACCATCTTCAAGATGTTTCTTGATTAGTTTGTTCTGAGATTCCATTGTTGTTCTCCATTAGTTGTTTGAATTGATCACCAGTCATTATGACCAGCGTTTGCGGAGTTCCTCTCCGTCTTTTATAAAAGGCAATGTCTCTGCCTTCTAATACTTTGAAGGGGCTAGGGAAGTTAGATGTATCCCTATATTTTACCTCACCTACCAATCGATGTCCGTTGATGTCGAGGTGGATGTCCCCTGAATACTCGCCTCCCAAACTTCCTGAGAGGGGGACGCGTTTCGCTTTAATCTGCGCTTTGATTTTGTTGAGCCAATCGACAAACCACTTCTCGTGGTACGTTCCTTTTGACTTGTTACGGTTTGCCATCTGTCCTCCTCATAGCAATGAAGACACACATACCAATGTTTCTCCATCGATCTTCCACTATTATTTTTTAGTATAGCAACAAACCATTCCGTCTTACTTTCGCAACTGACGCACGTTATTGTTACTGGTTTTTTTCTTGACCTCGATGTCATATCCTAATGCCTCCAGCCAACACATGAGAAAGAAACCAGACGGCACTCTCTTGTGCTGCTCCCATTTGTGAATCAAAGATTCGGTACAGCCTATGATGTTTGCCAGCTGCGGCTGGCTTAATCCTTGTTCATGTCTCGCATCAATAAGCATTGTAATCATCTCATTGTAGTTGTGAGACAGCCGTGTGTTAGGCAATTAGAAATTAATATCCTCTTCTTCATAATGAATACCAATACCTTGGCACTCTTCACAAACTTCAGTGGCACTATCTACGTATCCAACATCTCTGTCAAATCCGTGAGGTTTGGGTACATCATACTCGATGTACCCGTCACCACCACATTCTTTGCAGGGTTTAGTAGGGGATGTCGTCATATAAGTTCTCCTGACCTCGTAAATGTTCTTCTTCCCAGTTTCTGGTAGCACGATCTACGAATTTGTCCCAATTAAAATTTGGATTGGTGCGTTTGAGTTCATCAGCCACTTGCTCAATGCCAGTCGCCCAACTCATATGTGGCATGATATAATCTGCAATAAACTCAAAGTCTCTGCGTGTAAATTTAGGTGTTGATCTAGGCATTAGTCCATCCTCGCTACATAATGTGTTTGACCAGTAGCAATACTTGGNCCTTGCAATGGAATACCCATNACTGAATAAGGATAAAAGTAAACTGTACCAGCGTCTGTTTCCCATGTCATGTATGGTTGCATTGGTGGGTCTTCAGGGTATTGATAGATACCTTCATCATTTATTGTGCCACCCATTTCTCTACCTTTGATACCCATACCAGCACGAGCTTCGTACTGAGTATGAAGGTGTTCGAACAGAGTTATGTCAACTCCCATTGCTTTGCGTAAGTTCCATTCCATAACCCAAAGCGGAATCAATCCACCCCAAGCCATCAAGTCATGGCTTGTCATGTCAGGATATTTCTTTTTGTTGTATGTAATTATCATTGCGTTCTCCTTAATCTATTGTTGAGCTTATTGTGATATTGTATCGAACATAATCACAGATAATGTCTTCGATTGCACTTGTGTGATCATGGATATCAAACTCTGATTCTTTGTAAGCATCGAGCTTTTCATCTATCATCTTTTCGATTTGTGGTTTCAACATCTCGAACAGAACTACTGCTAATCTTGATTCTCTCTCTGTCAAAAAAGTATTTGTATTTGAGTCAGCCATTTTACGTTCTCCTTTCATGGCAAAAATCCCAGCTATTTACTGGTGTACGTTTATTGTTTAGCTCGAGCCGTTGGCTCGAAAGTGACCATGCGCCAGCAAAGCTGGCATAGCATGGCACACTACTTTGACATCAAAGATGTCAGACACATCAAGGATGTGTCAAGCGGTGCGAAGCACCGCGAAATTTTTGGGAGGGTCGAAACCCTCCCTCAATTTTAAGCTGTCAATGCTTCGAAGTCTGCGACAATTGCCGCCATTTCTTCCGACATCTCACCGTCAACCGCATTAGCTGCAACGCTAGTGTACTGCGTGCCTGTTAGCTTCTTGTAAGCTTTCTGTGCTGCTTTCAATTCTTCTTGCATTACAAGCAAAGCAAAGTTTTCTGCCTTGGCACTTGCAACACTAGCCTTGAAGTTTAGTGTACTGATCTCATCACCTACGCAACGCGACTTGTCACGCTGCGCCCATCGCTTCGCGTTGGCCTCGCGGTCTTGTTGCTTCGGTATCCAGAACTCCAAGTCTTCTATTTCCCTTCGAAGCTTGCGCTCCGCGTGGAAATAAAGACTGTCGATATGGTGCCAGCCTTCAGACTTGCCTTCTGTGTTAGAGCTACGGATATATAGCTCTGTTGGGTTTGTNTATGTTTCAACGATTGCTTTTACTAGATTAGACATTTTACATTCTCCTTATGTTTTGATTCTAGCTCATCTATGTTTGATCCGACCCGAAGTGAGGGGCTGGACAACAACGACATCAAATGCCCATGGTTCGTAGGTCAACACGCAACCACGTCCGTGTTTACCTAGGGTTCTGGACATTTTATGACGGTGGTGGCCAGAACCGAGCTTCGTGTTGGTTCAAACCCCCCCTTGAGGGGGGCAGGGGGGTGGCATACTCCTCACTCGCGTGAGCGAGTGGCACTCTCACTATCGCGTTAGGGATGGAAGCCCGAAGGGTCAAGACTCGATAGAGGCTTGATTCACGACAGCCCGACCCTCTTCGAGGGAACGCCCTGTCAATACTAGATATAGTGTTAGACGTTAGGTAACGACACAAGTGACGCCACGTAACAGCTTGACAGCTGTACCTATTTTGGTGTCCAAATGGGGGGAGAGAGGGAGAGGGGGGTTAACAGAGGAACACAATGTCTGATATTCTAAATACTAAGAAATTGACACCAAAACAGGTGGCATTGGTTGATACACTCGTAGCAACAGGTTGCACTGTCACTCAGGCCGCCAAAGAGGCGGGCTACGCCAAGGGTGATAGCGGTCGCGTCACTGCTAGCAAGGCGCTTCGTCAGCCTCATGTGCAACAGTATATGATGCAAAGAGTGACAGAGCAGTTGGGAATGAATGCTACGATTGCTGCTAGTAGGGTGATGAAACTTGCGACAGGAGCGAAGAGTGAGTATGTGCAGCTCGAAGCGAGCAAGGACATACTCGATCGAGCGGGATTCAAACCGATAGATAGATCGCAAGTACAGGTTGCTGGTGATATCCGTGTGAGCATAGATCTAGGGTAGACCCCCTCATAGGTTTGCACACATCACATAGAACTGTATGGGGTTCAAAACTTACACGCTGGTTACTGTTACTTCTCTTCCNCCAGCATTTTTCTTCNACAAAGTATTTTGTGCGTTTGAAAAAATATTTTATTAGTGTAAAGGTGACTTATGATTAATATGGTCGGACACTTTTTTAGGAGACTATGGAATGGCAAGAACTCCAGCTTGGCAGAGGAAAGAGGGAAAGAATCCGAAGGGCGGTCTAAACGCAAGGGGTCGGGCAAGTTACAAGGGGGGAACGCTAAAGCCTCCAGTGAAAAGCGGAGACAATCCTCGAAGGGCAAGCTTTCTGGCAAGGATGGGGGGAGCCAAGGGNCCAGAAAGAGACAGCAAGGGAAAACCAACTCGTCTTCTTCTCAGCCTAAAAGCGTGGGGAGCCTCAAGCAAAGCGGACGCAAAGGCAAAGGCCAGAGCGATAAGCCGAAGAAACAAAGCAAAAAAGGCTAGAGCGTAATGTGTACTCGCGGTCAGTTGAAAAGAGATAGAAAGCCTCGAAGGAAGTTAGTTAGCACTGGGCTTAGAAAAATTTATCAGGTTGAGAAGTTTGCTAACAAAAGAAACATGAGTGTATTTAAAAGGTTTGGCAAGAAGGATATATCTGAGATGCCAATGAGTGCAGCTGCTCGAAGAGCCAATAGGATGCAGCAGACTGCGAACAATCAACGTAGAAGTTTATTATTAGGTGGAGAATAGTTATGCCAATGGGAAAAGGTACATATGGTTCACAGGTTGGAAGACCTAAGAAAAAGAAGTCAATGTTAA
>FUFK010047403.1_pt1 | contig 13894 bp, 14 predicted proteins | sample 1021851 | NCBI WGS metagenome assembly FUFK01 (sample SAMEA51879418, study PRJEB19060) | metagenome | reverse complement strand
ATATTTCCAAAAACAAAAAGTTAAGTCAATTCATTGGTCAACCAGTCTCTGAGCTAAAGATTGTAATGGGTGAAGCAAATAGTATTTCTAAAAGTGATAATGGTTCAAAATTATTAATTTATAAAACAAAAAAATACGGAATTCCTTGTGAAAGAAAGTTTGAAGTTAATAATGACGATATGGTGGTTGGATTTCAATCCAAGGGTTGTTTTTAATACTTGTGGGGAAATATCCCCACAAGCAAGGTTTACTTATTTAATTTCAATAAGTTTTTTTTTTTTATATTCTGGCACAATTCTTTCACAGGCTATCGTTAAAAGACCATCTTTTAATTCTGCTCCACCCACTTTTACATCATCTGCGATAGTGAATGATCTAGCAAATTGTCTTTGTGAAATACCCTTATGAATAATTTCACCATCTTCTCTATTTTCAGATTTATCAACTTGTTTTGTTCTAACAGTTAATAAATTGTCTTCAAACTCTACTTCGACATCTTTTTTAGAAAATCCTGCAAGGGCAACTTCAATCGAATATTTATCCTTTCCAGTTTTTCTTATATTGTAAGGTGGGTAGTTTGATTGCATTGTCAAACTTCCATTTCCCAACATGTTTTCAAATTGATCAAACATATCGTCAAAACCAATCGAAAAAGGTCTTAGTGAGTTAAATATAGATAGATCCTTACTTGTCATATTATCCTCCTTTGTTAGCAAGGTTATTTACAAGCCCCATTAGGCGACTTGCTTATTTTAAATAGGTATTATTTTTATTTTTTCAATATCAAATAATTAAATTTTATTTGTAATTTTCAATGCGAACGCGTAATCAAATGCTATCTCTTCTATTGCTCCATCTCTTCCAGATTTACCACCATGGCCAGCGTTCATCTCAGTCTTTAGAAGCAAAAGTTTATTATCAGTCTTATAATCTCTAAGTTTTGCAGTAAATTTTGCTGGCTCATCAAATAATACTCTGTTGTCACTTAAACTTGTTGTAATTAAGATATTTGGGTAATCCATTTTTTTAATATTATTATATGGAGCATAAGAAAAAATATAATCAAAATGTTCTTTTATATCTTTAGCATTTCCAAACTCATCAAACTCTCCCACAGTCAAAGGAAGAGAATGATCAAGGTTAGTTGTTAAAGAGTCCACAAAAGGAACTGCCATAATTATCCCTAAAAATATACTAGGCTCCTTATTAACCACAGCCCCCATCAAAAGACCTCCAGCCGAACCACCCATTCCAATAATTTTATTTTTTGAAGTATATTTTTTATCTATTAAATATTTTGCTACTGCTAAGTAGTCTGCAAATGTATTTTTTTTGTTTAAAAGTTTTCCCTCTTTCCACCATTTCATTCCTCTTTCCATTCCACCTCTTATGTGGGCAGTAACCCATATTATATCCCTATCAATCAAAGAAAGTCTGGTAGAGGAAAAACCAGGNGACATAGAGTTTCCATATGATCCGTAACCATAGAGAAGNAGGTTNGCTGANCCATCAATTTTAGTTTTTTTATGTCTTGTTATAGTAATTGGAACAAGCCTCCCATCATGTGAGGCACACTCGAGTCTTTCAACAATATAATCATCTGGTTTATGACCAGAGGGGATTTCTTGCTCTTTAATAAGTTTTTTCTCCTCTGTTCTTAAGTTAAACGAATAAACTCTACTTTGAGTTTTAGGGGAGGAATAATTTAATCTGATTAAATCAGTATTTCTATCTCTCTGTTGAAGAGAAATTCCTGGATCAATTACTTTTTCATCNGTAAATTCTATTTCTTTTTCTATTTTGGACTCTAAATTTTTTACATATATTTTACCTAAAGCATTTGATATCTCGCCTCTTATTATCCAATTATTTAAAAAAGTTAGCCCACCAATTAAAACTTCATCTTTTGCAGGTATATATGGTTTCCAATTTTGAATTTCTAAACTATCACAAATATCAATTTTAAAATCTTCTGCATCTTTATTTGTGTGATTATAAAAATTACCATTCCAAGAATTTACTGAATAGATTATGCCTTTTTCTCTTTTTTTTATAATTTTTGGTTTTGGAATTTCCTCATTTTTATGAAAGTAGTATTGTTCGCTGGTATTATGATCAGAAGTGTTTATAAAATAATATTCCTCATCCGAGCTTAATCCTATGCCAACAGTGAAGGCTTCACTATTCTCTTCAAATATTAGTTGATCCTCTTTTGTTGATGTTCCTAACTTATGTCTAAATATTTTTCTTGGCCTATGGTGTTTATCAAGTTTCGAATAATAAATAAATTTATCATCTAAGCTAAAAAGAATACTTCCACTAGTTTCCTCAATTTTCTCTGAAATAAGTTCACCCGATTTTGTATCGCGAACGTAAATTGTATAATACTCTGATCCTTTTAAATCCAAAGAGTAACCAAGATATTTATCATTATAGCTTACCTCTAAATCACCAACTCCAAAGTATTCGGTTTTTAATTTTTCTTTTTCTTTATCTCCATTCCATATTTCCTCAACTTCATTAGAGCCAATTTTTTTTCTCAATTTGATTGAATAATTTCCTTTAGCAGTTGTTTTTGTCCAATATTCATAAGTATGATCTTTATAAGGTAAACTTTCATCATCTAATTTAATTCTTCCTTTTATCTCTTTAAATAAATCTTTCTGAATTTTTTTTGTATCTGACATGTGATGCTCAGTGAATGCATTTTCCTCCTCAAGATACTTTCTGACCTCAGGATTAAGTTTTTGGCTGTTTTTTAAGACTTCCAATATATCTTCTTGATGAATCCAGCTATAATCATCTATCCATTGAACATTGTGACAAGATTTATTCTCAGGTTTTTTAGCTAGTTGTGGTATTTTCATTTAAAAATAAATTAATACATGAATATTTTTTTCTTAACACTGATTATTTTTGTCCTAGTTTATTTTATACTTAATTGGTTTGCTAAAACTTCAAGTAAAAAAATTTCAAAAGGCATAAGATCATTTACTATAATTTTATCTATAATTCTTGCAGTTTTGATGGCATTTGCTGGAAGATATATATTTTCCTTGCCCTTTCTATTGATGATTTTGCCTTTAATTAAAACCAAAGCAGGACTTACATTATTACAAATAGTAAGGATATGGGGTTTATTGAGATTTTTGAAAAATTCCGGAAGATTCAATTTTAACAATACTGGAACAAATTTAAATACACAGACTATTTCTTTAGACGAAGCATATAGAATTCTTAATCTTGACCCTAAACGAAAATATAATCGTGAAGAGGTTATGAAATCTTACAAAAAAATAATGAAAAAAATACACCCTGATGTAAGTCCTGAATTAACAAGGCTTGCATCAATAGTGAATGAAGCGAAAGAGATTGTTTTAAAAGAGACCTTATAATTTTAAAATAGAATTTGCGGTATCTATAACTTTTTCTACCGAAATAGAATCGGGCGAGAAATTTGAATCATGCGTAATGTCATCGTCCTTTACACCTTCTGGCAAAACTCTTAATTGTTTCAAGCTATAATCGGTATAGGCTCTGGGTGTATCTAACATTATTATAATACTTGGAATACCGCATTGACTAGTAATATGATGTCCAAACGAGTCATTTCCAATATAAACATTTGTAAGTGATATTAATGGAACAATTTCGGAAATTTTTTTACTATGAAGCGATAAACAGCTATCAGNATCTGTTTGTTTAAGTATTTCATCAGCAATATTTTTTTCGTTTGGTCCACATAATAAAAAAAAGAAAAAATTATTTTTCTTATTTAATCGGTTAATTAATTCGATATAATTTTTAGAACCCCATCTCGTAGTAGGTCCTGAGGAACCAATTCCCAAAGTTATATTTATTTTATTTTTTTTTATATGGGCTTTTTCCAGATCTAAAATATTTTTATCAATGAAAATCCTAGTTTCTGTTGAACAATTATCAATATTAAGAATTTTTTCAGTGAATTTTTTTGCAGCTTTTACTAAGTGTAAATTTTTCTTACTAAAAAAAGGATAACATTTAATATTTTTAATTTTAGCTAATTTACTAGCTAGAAAAAATCTTATACTTGGATAAAAAATAAACATATTATCTATTTTTTGTGAAGACAAAAATTTACTTAAATTTAAAACGTCACTAAATTTTTTATAGTANTGGTCGAGAAAAATAACTTCAGCAATTTTTGGATCATTATACAAAACCTCTTTAAGATTTTTGCATAAAGTAATAATTGTTACTGGTCCGTATTTATCATAAATTTGGTGGCAGTATGATAAATGAAGTAAATTTGCTCCCAAACCTTTGTAACATAATAAAATAACATTTTTCATAATTATTATTTGATAAATAATATTTATACTTTAAGATTAATAATAACATCATGACACAAATAAGGGGAATTTATGCTGCAGGAATGTCGATTTTTAAAGATAATTTAAGTCTTGATGTTGAAAAAACTATAGAACATTCCGAAAAATTGATTCAAATGGGATGTCATGGTGTTGCAATTTTCGGTAGTACCGGTCAAGCTCAATTGATCTCTATTAGTGAAAAAATTGATTTATTAAATAAACTTTCCACAAATGAAAANAAAAGTAAATTTTTAGTAGGNACNGGATTAAATTCTTTAAGTGATACTATAAATCTTATGCAAATTTCTTGTTCATNANNTTTAAATAAATTTTTAGTTATGCCGCCCGCTTATTACAAATATCAAGATGAGGGAGCNATCAATTTTTATACTAAAATTATTAATCAAATTCCTGAATGTAAAATTATACTTTATAATTTTGAGAAATTATGTGGTTATAAATTTAGTGTTAAATGTGTTGAGACATTAGCAAGTAAATTTCCAAAACAAATTATTGGAGTCAAAGATAGTACTTATAACTTATTTAGAGAGTTGAAAATTAAAAATTTTTCTATTTTCCCTGGTTCTGAATTAAAACTACTCAGCGGATTAGAGATCGGGTGTGCAGGCATAATAACAGCCACATGCAATGCGACGGCCGAATTGTCTAGAAAGGTATTTGATGATTTTGAAAAGAAAAAAACTCAGACTGCAAATGAAAAACTATGCAAGGTGAGAAAAGTTTTTGATCAATTTAACTTAATATCAGGTCTTCACAGTTTTTTAGGAAAAAAGAACAAAATTTATAAAAATTTACTTCCACCCCTTAACCTTTTAAATGAAAAAGACGAAAAAAAATTACTTGAAGATTTAAGTAAACTAGATTTTAATTAATATATTAAGGGGAAATATGCAGTTAGTAAGATTTTTAAATAATCTTTTTAAAAAAGATGGTTTTATATTAATTGATGGAGATTCTAAAAAATATATTATCGGCAAACCAAACAAAACTGATCCAATAATTATAAAAATTTTAGATAAAAGTCTTCATTTTAAACTTTTAATTAATCCTGATCTTTACTTTGGTGAGGCCTATACAGATGGAACTTTGAAAATAGAAAATGGAACTTTGACTGATTTTTTAGAAATAGCTTACCAAAATATTGGCAGAAATGAAATTAATACATTTGGCTATATTTTAAAAAAAATAAAAGGAACATATAGATATTTAACCAGCTTTAATTTTGCAAAACAGTCAAAAAAGAATGTTGCTCATCATTATGATTTGTCTGATGATCTTTATAATTTATTTTTGGATTCAAAAAGACAATATTCATGTGCTTATTTTAAAAATGAAAATGATACATTAGAACAGGCGCAGAAAAATAAAATTGATCATATTATAAAAAAATTAAATCTCAAACCTAATCAAAAAGTTTTAGATATCGGTTCAGGCTGGGGATCTCTTGCAATCGAAATAGCCAAACAATCTAAATGTGAAGTCACAGGAATAACTTTGTCAGAAAATCAATTAGATTATTCAAAAAATAAAGCTAAAGAAGAAAATCTTGAAAACCAAGTTAATTTTAAATTAATAGATTACAGATTTTTAAAAGAAAAGTTTGATAGAGTTGTGAGTGTTGGGATGTTCGAGCATGTAGGAAGAAAGTTTTATAAAACCTTTTTCAAACAAGTAAGCAATCTTCTTAAAGATGATGGATTAGCATTAATTCATACAATTGGTTCAGTTAACGAACCAAGAGACCCACAACCTTGGATTTCAAAATATATCTTTCCTGGAGGATACACTCCAAGCATGAGTGAAGTGGCAGGACCAATTGAAAAATCTGGACTTGTTATTTCTGATATTGAAGTTTTAAGAATGCACTACGCTCATACTCTTAGAAATTGGAAAGAAAATTGTATTAAAAATAAATCAAAAATAGTCAATATGTTTGATGAAAGATTTTTTAGAATGTGGGAATTCTATTTATCATCTTGCGAAATGGCTTTTAAATGGGGTGACCAGGTTGTATTTCAATTTCAACTTACGAAAGATTTTATCACGGCNCCCAATACAAGAGACTATATTTATTAATCTTTTATTGATAAATTTTAAATCAATTTAAGAAATGAAAAAAAAAAATAAATCAAAAAAATTAAATAAAACACTAAGTAGAAGAAAAAAAGTTTCTAAAAGAAAATTTTTAAAGAAAAAAAAGTATGTAAAAATCAAAAAATTAAAAATAATTAAAAAGAGTAAAAAATTATATGAGAGAAAGGATTATAAAAGGCCAAGAAGCTTTTTATTTAAGATTGCTAGATTACAAAATAGTCTAAAGTTTAACCTTAAATTTAAGGTCAATATATTTTCTATAATTGAAAAAAGTATTCAAAACTTTTTTGCTGGAGTTGAAAAAAATATTCAAGAATACAAAGTAATACAACAAGAAGAAAAAAGAAGAAAAAAACTTGAAGAAATAGAAATTAAGGAAAAAGAAAGATTAGAAATCAAGCATGCAAATGAGGAAAAGAAAAAATTAGAAATAAAACTTAAAGAGCAACACTTAAAAGATGAAATTAAATTAGAAAGAGAAAGAACAAAAGATCTTAAATTATTCCTTCGTAAGGAGCAGGCAATTGTTAGAAAAGAACAGGCCGAAAAACAAAGACAATTTTTAAGGCAGATAAAATTAGAAAAACAAATTGAAAAATTTAGAATTAGAGAAGTAAAAGAGTTAGAGAAACTCGAGAGAATATCTCTTAAGGAGCAAAGGGAAGATTATGCTGGTTTGCAAGAAAGAATAGAAAAGCTNAAAGAGAAATATCGAATAATAAGAGACCAAAAAATTAGAGAGAGAGTAGAAGCTTTAGGCATTAAAACAGAGGGAGATGAGGATAGGGAGACACTTCTTTTAAAAGAAAAAGAATATACTTTAGCAAGACAAAAAATAGAACTTTCCCTTGAAAGTTTTTATAGAAGTGCAAATAGCTTAGTTTTCCAACTTAATAAAAGACATATAACTAGAAACATGTCTATTTTGAGATGTATAGATCGAAGGTTTGAGACAGGAGAAATTTTTATTAAATGGGATGAGTCAAGCGATGATGATTGGTTAGTATTAATATATATTAAAAATAATTCACCGGATGAAGGCATTGTTATTGAGGATAAATCAAATCCAGAGAAAAATGTTTCACACGAGTATAAATCAAACGAAATTTTTAAAGCATCAGACATGATGGTTGACTCATTAACTCAGCTAATTTCAAAAGAGAGATCTAAGAAAGGAAACTAAGATTTAAGAAAACTATCAGTCACTTACGTATACTGAAATTCCTCTTGAATTTATATCTACATCAAATTTTTTATGTAAAGGTGGAAACGCCCTTTGAGAACAATCAAGTCTATCACATGTTCTACATGAGACACCAATTGGAATTTCAGTTTTTTTATCATTAATATTTAGATTTTCCGTATAAACAAAATCTTTTGCGTATTTAGCTTCACAGCCAAGACCAATTGATAAAATACTTTTTGCTTCACCAAATCTTCCAACACCTTTTTCTACAGTTCTCGCTATACAAACATACTTTTCCCCATTACTCATTTTACTAACAGCTGCCTGAATAATACCTGGTCTTGTAAAAGCTGAATAAACATTCCATCTAGGGCAAGCACCACCATATCTTGGAATTTCAATTCCAGATAAAGAAAATCTTTTTGATATATTTCCAGCAATATCTACTCTTAAAAAATGAAAAGGGATTCCTGGTAGCTTAGGATCTTGCAAGCATGTTACTCTATGTGCGATTTGCTCAAAAGTAGTTGCAAAAGTATTCTGCAGTAATTCAAGATCATATTTATTTTTCATACACTCATGATGAAATAATTTATATGGCATCAAAATTGCTGCTCCACAGTAATTTAATAAAGCTACTTTTGTTAATTTTTTTGACTCTTCACTTGGGAATGTAAATTTTGAAAGATATTCATTTATATCTTTAATTGCACCTTCATGAGCAATTTGTGATGAAGCATAGAGTTTTTTTGTTTCTAAAGCTACATAATCACTAAGTAGTAACTCTTTTTTATTTTTATTAAATATTTTTGAAAATGGTTTACCTTCTTCTGGAAGTACATCTTTAACTAATATACCATACTCTTTCTTTAAAAATTCGCAAAGTCCAAAATAAGTTGATCTATTATTTACTTGAATTTTTTCAAAAACAGAATTTGCGAAGTCCTCTAGTTTTGGAAAATAATTTTTATTTTCTTGAAGAAAATCTGAAACTATCTCTCCAGGAAAAGCAGCTTTCCTGCTATCAATTATTTTACCAGATAAATTTTCAACCCTGTTTACGATGTCATGATCTTTTTGCTTAAAATTATCACCCAACTTAATTAATGCTCTAGCAAATTTTGGATTAGTGTTAACTAAATCTTTTATTTCAGGTCCTAAAATATCTAGATCCTCAAATAGTTGATCATCTAATAACTCAGATATATCATTTACTAAATTAAGGTCTGATTTTACTGCAAGATCTGAGAGCTCAATTTTCAATTCTTGGCAGACTTTTAAAAGTAGATCACCATCAATTTTTCTTTTTCCTCCCTCAATAAGATTTAAATAACTAGGAGAAATGCCTAATTGATCTGCAAGTTTATTTGCTTGAATCCCAAGCTTACGCCTAAAAGCCTTAATTTTTGGNCCAATTTTCAAGTTTATTTGACTCATTTTTACTATTTGTAAATTTTGTAAATTTAAATTTACAATAAATTATCATATTTTACAAGCTTTTTTTGTTTTTTTATGGAAAAAGTAAATTTTGTAAATTATAAAGTTTACATGAACAACAAAAACAATAACAAAAACTTAGAAAATAAAGCTCAAACAGCTAATCACGAAAATAGCTCTCAGAGCTCAAAATCAGGCATTTATTTAAGAGATGACCATTGTGATTGGGGTTCAAGCGGTATGAACGAGTTCACTAATGAGTTCAGTGAATCCAATTAGTACTTAATTTCTAATTACAAAATTCACACAAGGGGAATACTTATATGAGTTCAGAGGCTAAAGTTTCATATGATTTGAAAAGATTTGCTGGAATTAAAAGAGACTATACTCCTGAAGAGGTAGAAAGGTTAAGAGGGTCAATTAAAATAGAGCATTCTCTTTGCAAACATCAATCTGAAAAGTTGTGGAAATTATTAAACTCAGAGTCGTATGTTAATACTTTAGGATCACTCTCAGGAAATCATGCAGTTCAGCATGCGAAAGCAGGACTAAAAGCAATATACCTAAGTGGTTGGCAGGTTGCTGCAGATGCTAACAGTGCTGGAGAAATGTATCCAGATCAATCATTATATCCATATGATAGCGCNCCAAANTTAGTTGAGTCAATGAATAATGCTCTTGTAAGAGCAGATCAAATTCAACATATGGAAATTAAAGATGGAGAAATGAAAGAAGAAAATAAAGTAGATTATATGCTTCCAATTATTGCTGATGGTGAAGCAGGATTTGGAGGACCTTTGAATGTTTTCGAGTTAGCAAAGAAATTCATAAAAGCTGGTGCTGCTGGAGTTCATTTTGAAGATCAATTAGCTAGTGAGAAAAAATGTGGTCATATGGGTGGCAAAGTTTTGGTACCTACTGGAACTATGATTAAAAATCTTAAAGCAGCTAGACTAGCTGCTGATATAGCAAACGTACCTTTAATAATTTTAGCAAGAACAGATGCAAATGCTGCAAAATTAATTACCAACGATCACGATGAAAATGANAAACCTTTTTTGACTGGAGAAAGATCCCCTGAAGGTTTTTATTATGTTAAGCACGGGATAGAACAGGCTATTTCAAGGGGATTAGCATACGCTCCGTATGCGGATTTAATATGGTGCGAAACTGCTACTCCAAATTTAGAAGAAGCAAAAAAATTTGCAGATGCAATTCATAAAAAATATCCTGGTAAAATTTTAGCTTATAACTGTTCACCATCATTTAATTGGAAGAAACATTTATCAGATGACCAAATAGCGACTTTTCAACAAAAAATTGGTGAGATGGGATATAAATTTCAGTTTATAACACTTGCAGGGTTTCACGTTCAAAATATTGCTGTTTTTGAACTTGCAGAGAAATATAAAAAAGAGGGAATGTCTGCATATTCAAAAATTCAACAACAAGAATTTGCAAGAGAAAAAGATGGTTACACAAGTGTAAAACATCAAAGAGAAGTAGGAACTTCTTATTTTGATGCTGTTTCAAATACTATTAGCTCTGGGAAAAGTTCAACAACTGCCATGGAAGGTTCAACAGAGTCAGAACAATTTTAGAATTATAGAATGATAACAAATGCTTTCATGTTATTAATCTGTTATTTGCTCTTCAAATATACTACCTCTTGGATAAAATATTATAATCAACTTGATGAGAGAATGCCGGATTCTCTTTGGAGATATACTTGTGATTATCCAGTTGTAGGGATAAGAGATATATCTGATCTTGACGATAAGCCATTTGTTAGATTGAGAAGAAAAAGAAATAGAATAGTAACTATAATGTATTTTATAGTTGTTTTAGCGTTTATCTTTTCAAATAATTTAATTGCTAGTTTATTAATTAAAATTTTTAATTAGTTAATTTCAAAATTTTTAAGCCTGTACTCCCATTTTCCAGCTCTTTCATAAGTGATTTTATAAATTAAATTATTCTTGGGGTTTAACCAAATATCAAAATCAAGTCTTTTATCTTCAGGCAAATTACTATTTTGAGATATCAATTTATAGTGATGTAAAATGTAATTTTTTTCGTTAAGCTTTATACTTTCCGCTTCAATGAATTTAACTATTTGTTTTTTAATACTTCCGGAAATAGGACTTATTTGTTTATCAACTTTTAAAATCTTATGATTCCACCAGTGTCCTATAATTGTTTCTGTATCTACTTTTCCTTTAAAAGAAGATCCATCAATTAAAAAATTATTATTTTTTTCATCAAAATTTAATTTTACGTATTTTTCTTTATCATTTTGAAAAGTTGTTGATTGATAAGAGACCAGTTTTCCATTTTTATATTTTTCTAGACTTTCACCAGAAATAGAAAAAATTACCAATTGCATAAGTTTTACTTTAAATTTCGTATAATTTTTTACCTCAAGAGTATCTTTTCCATGTGTAAAAAAATAATTACTATATCCAATTAGTTTTCCNTTTCTAAACACATCCATATTTATGACTTTAATACCTTTATAATGAGATGTATGTGCACCTAGATTTGAAATAGTGAAGATCAACAAAATCAAACTTAAAAAAGTTTTTTTCATAATTTTTATTTAATAGAATTATTAGCTATGAGTAAACTAATATTAGTAGTAAATAGATTTCTGTAAATATGTTTTTATCAATAAAAAATATACCCAAAGTTAAATGGAGCTCAAAAAAACCACTAAATTTTAAACCGAAATTTTCTACTTTTGTATACTTATGTATTGGGTTAGGAATTTTTGGATTAGGAGAGGGTCTTTTAATAGTTTCATATACTGGCGCTTCCCCTTGGAGTGTTCTTGCTCAAGGAATTTCTTTAAACGTTGGTTTTTCTATAGGAGTAGTAACTTTTTTTGTAAGCATTTTTGCATTATCTTTATGGACATTTTTAGATCAAAAACCAGGCATAGGTACCATTTTAAATATAATTATAATTGCAATAATGATTGATTTATCAATAGCATTTTTTGAGACTCCTCAAAACTTTATAGGTCAATTAGTTATGGCTATAGTTGCAGTGTTACTAGTTGGTTTGGGTAGTGGAATATATTTAATCGCCAATTTAGGTCCAGGACCAAGAGACGGCTTAATGACTGGACTACAGAAAAAAACGAATCTACCCATAGCAGTAGTTAGAGGCTTTCTTGAAATAACAGTTGTTTCAATTGGTTGGTACTTGGGAGGGACAGTTGGCATAGGAACCTTACTATTTGCTTTTGGAATAGGACCAGCTGTTGCTTTAGGTTTATTTTTGGTAAAACAAATTTTCTCTTAATAAGTGATACTTACAACCTATTAAATTTAATAAATATAATTATGTGGTTTATTAGAAAAAGACTACATAGATTTGTAAGATTAAGCTTTAGGCCACCTTGAAAAGAAAGGTGTTATTAATAACTAATTACAACACACGCTAAATATTTGGGGAAAATAAATTTCTCTGTAAGCATCATCCGTTAAATGAGAAGTAACGTCTGAAATAATGAAAATTTCATTCAAGGACTTATTTTTATAGGTTTTATAGAATTTTTCTCTAAATTTAATATGTAATATTTTATCTTTATGTTTTGAGGCATTAATAGCATCATCAATAATTGTTGCTATATCGGTTTTATAATTATTCTCAATATGATTTTTATGAGGATGTGAAACAAATACTAATTTTTTAATTTTATTTTTAAAAACATTATCAATATATTTCTCATATCTAGACTTTATTAATCGATTTTCATCTTCATTTATTCCATATTTTAATGGTGCTAAAACCGTAGGTGTATTAGAAATTAAATAAAGCAATCTACTAAAACAATAATTTATTGTTTTAAATACGTTGCCATCAAATTGATTAAGCCTCGAAATCCAAAATTCCTTAAATAAAAAAAATATTTTTACACTATTAATAATATTTGCATCTAAAATTGTAAAAAATTTTTTTTTAAACTCACTGGATATTTTAGTATCTGTTAAATCTAAACTTTTTTTATCTAAACTTTGATATCGGTGTAGCTCATCCCCAATATCTGTTTGATCAACAATAGCAATTATTATCGATGGTTTTATTTTAAATTTATTTATTAGTATATCTAATTGAATATTCATTGGGCTAATTGAATAACTTGTTTTTCCAGAATTTATAAGACCAAATTTTTTTTCCAACATGATCTCATTAATTTTTTCTTTGCTACTTGCTTTGTTTGCTGCAGCAGCCCATGAATCTCCTTGTAAAAGAATGTTTTCATTATTTTTTTTATTAAAAGCCACATGCGTATCAAAAAAAAGTTCCTCAGAGGCTTCATTACTAATAAATTTTCTAAATTCTAAAGCATCATCTATGTAGGGTATTAAATTCAAATATTCATCAAGTTCTTTAATCATTTTTTCTGAACTATAGAAATTTTTTGATTTAATAATTATTGGGTTTTTTTTAATATAATTAACAAGAACTGCAGATAAAAATTCAAAAAATAAAATAAATATTAAAAAAGAAATAAAGTAGAAAATATTTTTTTTCTGTATCATTTATATATCTTATCATAAAAAAAACCCCCAGATCTCAAAAGATCCAGGGGTTTTTTTAAATTCTTAAATTTGAAGAATTAGGCGCTTTACATTCGCCTATATTCGCATTCTTAGTACGCCAATACTCGCTTATTGAAGAACTTCATTGAGAAAACTGCCTAATTCAAAAGCAATTCAAAAGATGACTTTATTGAATAGTGAGGTTCGATGAAACCTTAGCGAAATTGAACCACTTTACTTTACCTTTTAGTGTA
>FUFK010053553.1_pt1 | contig 13896 bp, 7 predicted proteins | sample 1021851 | NCBI WGS metagenome assembly FUFK01 (sample SAMEA51879418, study PRJEB19060) | metagenome | reverse complement strand
CAAAATAAGAATTATATATATATAGTTACTTTTAACCAGTAACATCTTAGAAATATTTCCAAGGATATTTTATGGCACAAAAAAAAACCAAAACAAATAATCAAGCTAGTAATGAAGTTAAGGCATCCGATTTATCTTTAATGAATTTAAATGAATTACGTGAAGTAAAACCTGCGGATCTTCAAAAAATGGCTTTGGATCTTAAAGTTGAAGATACAGGTAGGATGACAAGGCAAGAGCAGATATATGCAATATTAAAATCTCAATCAGAAAAACAAGTTGAAATTTATGCTGAGGGCGTACTAGAAATTTTACAAGAGGGCTATGGCTTTCTTAGATCTCCAAAATATAGTTATTTGCCTGGTCCTGATGATATTTATGTATCTAAATCACAAGTTAGAAGCTTCCTTTTAAAATCTGGTGATACAATTGGAGGATATGTAAGACTGCCTAGAGAAGGCGAAAAAAATCTTGCATTGTTGAAAATTGAATCTGTTGCAAAATTAGGATCAAATGTTTTTGTTATCATTAATGGTAAAAGGTATGGAATTGGTGACAGAATCGATAGGTATCTCATTGAAGATATTTATGATGACCGAGTCATATTTTTGCTAGGTGATACTAGGGTTATGAAAGGCGTGGGGAAATAAATCAATGAAAAAACTCTTTTACTTGTTTCTAATATTTACCTCAGTGCTATTTGCTCAAAGAGAAGAGGCCTTGAACGTCACCACAATTAATGCTGATAATAATACCTATAACCTGGATCAAAAAATGTCGATCAATATGGAAGATTCAGACATTAAGAATGTATTAATGCTCATTGGCGAACTCACTGGTTTAAATATTGTGATAAGTCCCGCAGTCAAAGATACCATCACTGCTTCACTGATTGATGTCAGTGTTAAATCTGCTCTCGATGCAATTTTAAAACCAAATGGATACAGCTACTTTGTTCAAGAAAATATTATTGTTGTAAAAGATAGCCAGACTCAGATGGTGGGTGAATTAGAAACAGTGGTTGTAAAACTGAACTTTATTAATTCTTCAGACTTAATTGGCACCTTAAACGCAGTAATGACTCCTAGAGGTAAAGTCCAACCATTTACACCACTAGTATCAAAAAGTAGTAATAGTGCTTCCTCTAACATCATAGTCATATCAGATATCCAAGAAAACATCGGCTCTATTTTAAAGATTATTGAAACTCTTGATGTCCCAATACCTAACATAAACATTGCGATTAGATTTATTGAAACTAATTTGGATACTTTAAGAGGTTTTGGTGTTGACTGGAGTCAGACACCACTTTCTCCTGGCGAATATGGAAGCCAGGATACTTCTTCAATCTTAAATATAAGTTTTGATAATGTAACCATCGCTACACTCAACCCTCTACAGCTAACGAATGCATTAAGATTGATGCAGGCTAGGGGTCAATCAAAACTACTTTCAAGTCCTCAAGTGACAACCCTTGATAACCACGAAGCAGAGACAGAAACGGTAACAACCGTTTTCATTGAGGGAAATATAGCAAGCGCTAGCCAGCAATATTCTCAGGGTAATCAAAATCAGAATAATACTGGAGCATTTGGAAATGTTCTGGTTAATCAGGTTCAAGAAAAAGACATTGGTATAAAATTAAAAGTAACGCCACGTATTAATAATGAAATGAAAATTACTATGATGGTAGACGCTCAAGTTGAAGCACTTTTATCCGCCGCTGAAATTGATACTCAGAAACCGCGTTCGACTAAAAGATCTGTAAAAACTCAAGTAACAGTCGAAGATGGTAATACAGTTATTATTGGTGGCCTCATTGCTGAGAATGCTCTTGAATCAAAAAAATTCGTTCCCATCATCAGTGCTATACCTATCATNGGGAAACTTTTTCAATCCACTACAATAGAAAAAGAGCAAAGAGAATTGTTGATATTTATCACCCCAACAATTGTTGGCTAATATGCTAAAAAAGAATTTACCGTATGTTATCATTAGTTTTTCCGTAGCTGCTTTGATGATTCTTTTAGCTTTGATCGATGCTTATGAAACAGTCGAGCTAAAATTTTTAGATATGAGGTTTAATTCGAGGGGAAGAATTGAAACTCGAGATGACATTGCAACTCTCGATATCGATGTTAGAGCATTACAGACCGAAGGAAAGTGGGATCCTTGGTCGAGAGAGAAACACATACCGGTTGTTGAAGCAGCAGGGCAGCATATGATGGATGCTCTGGCTTTCGATATCTACTTTATTGAAACTTCAGAACGAAATCTAAATATTTCTGTTCTAGAACAATTAACAGATTCTTCAGTAAGCATTGATGGAATTAAAGATTTGTTCCCGAATCCCGACTTTGATCTATCTGGTGCTGCATCAAAAGCAAAAAATATTTATTTTGCCCAGAGTTTCAAGCCTCAACCTAAGAAAAAAGAAAAAGTTAAGAAACGTACAGAAAATCAAGAAAATAGATTAAATAGGATGGAAGCAGCAGGGCTTTTTATAACCATACAAGAAGGTCAGTATCCAACATTATTTGATTTNTATGATGGGGAATTCCCNGTTGAAACATTCATTGATAGTAGTGCTGGAGTTTTCTTTTTTCAGGCAAAAGCAGATCCTGATGGGATNATGCGGAAATATCCATTAGTTGGTAAATATGAAAATAGATTATTCCCTTCTATTTCACTTGCCCTTGCTCTTATTCATTACGAAGTGCCATTTGAAAATGTGAAAATAGAACCAGGGAAATATTTGACAATTCCTCTCCAAGAACCAGATGAATTTGATAGAGATGAGATTAAGATACCAATTGATGATGAGGGCTTAATGCAAGTGAACTGGGCTGGAAATTGGGAAGATGCAGAAGGCAATTTTGACTTGATGCATTATCCATATAACGTATTAAAAGATTTCAAAGAACTAGAATATGACAACCACATTCTTGCTGAGTTTAAACGTTACACAAACCAAGAGCATGGTGGTAATGTAAAATCGGCTTATAAACCTGCTTTAGAAAAAATCAAAGGTCCCAGACCCAAGATACTAGATGCAGTAAAAAAGACTATGATGATGGGTGCAATTGAATCATGGATAATAAAAAATCCTGGTGGTTCTGCTTCAGACTTTAAAAAAGCCCCACCATTTGTATTTAATGAGATGAAGAACAACAACCTTATTGCAAATGCATTAATGCAAGATCCAAAAGCATCTACTCTTGAAGAATTGATTAAAGGTAAAGAATTGTCCTTTGATCATGGTTTGGGTGATGATTATCAATTTGAGAAAATAAAAGATATCTACGGCGAATTAGATGAACAAATTAAAAATTCGGATGAAACGTCAATAAAAAGTTTACGTAAAACACAAGCTAACCTCTCCCAATTAGAGCGTAATTATCAAATTGTTAAAAATTTGATCAAGCATGATATGCTTGAAGAGCAAAGGCCGCTGTATTTTTATCCAAATTCTCAACGTCTAATTGCTGGCAAGGAGGAGAAAGGTAATGCTCGTTTGATTGTCCCTTTTGAATTTGTTGGTAAAAAACTTTATTATGGTCTCACAGCAACTGGGACTCATGACCTTAATCCAATGCCGTTTAATCCAAGGTATCCTATGGTTGGGTTACACGCGAATGCCTTAAATACTATTCTCAATGATGACCTAATTATTGAGGTGGAAAAGACTTATGTTATCGTAATATTATTACTCTTAGGATGCGCCCTCGCTTTTTTAGTACCTTCGTTAAGTCCTTCTCAAGGAGGGGTCGCTATTTTTGCCCTAATATTAGGTTATTGCTATCTATGTTTTTGGTTATTTTCCAATCATAACATTTGGCTTGAATTATTCGGACCAGTATTCACATTGTTCATTGGCTACCTTGGCATTACTGTCTACAATTACATTCAAGAAGAAAAGAATAAACAGTTTTTAAAAGAGTCCTTTGGAACTTACGTGTCTCCTGAACTCATTGATCAAATGTATGAAAGTGGGGAAGAGCCATCGCTTGGTGGCGAGGAAGGATACCACACTGCATTTTTCACAGATATTCAAAGCTTTTCAGCATTCTCTGAAAAATTATCAGCAAGTGAACTAGTTGCTTTATTAAACCAATACCTTACAGATATGACAGATGTTCTTCTAGAAAATAATGGAACACTAGATAAATATATTGGAGATGCTATTGTCGCTTTTTACGGTGCGCCAATTGAAATTGATGATCATGAGTACTGGGCATGTAAAACTGCAATCCAGATGCAGGATAATCTTGACTTGTTAAGAAAAGAGTGGCAAGATGAAGGAGATAGATGGCCAGAAATAGTACATAACATGCAAAATAGAATAGGAATTAGTACGGGTCAAATGGTTACTGGCAACATGGGCTCTGAAGCGCGTATGAATTATACAATGATGGGAGATAACGTTAATACAGCTGCTCGTTTAGAATCATCCGCCAAACAATATGGTGTTTATATTCAAATAGCAGATAGCACATATCAAGCGGTAAAAGAAAAAATGGTTTTTAGAGACCTAGATCTTGTAAGGGTGGTTGGAAAGAACGAACCGGTTAAAGTATGGGAGCTGATATCGGAAACGGGCAACGAATCTGAAGTGTATAAAAAATTACTCCCAGTGTATCATGAGGCTTTAACATTATATAAAAATCAAGAATGGGATAAAGCTATTGAAGCTTTTAACACTTCTGATGAGTTAGAAGATATGTTCAAGGGAAGAAAAACAAACCCAAGTAGAATTTACATTCCAAGGTGTGAACATTTTCAATCAAACCCTCCTGGTGATGACTGGGATGGTGTTTGGACCCTGACAAGTAAATAAAAGTTTGTGTTAAATATGGTTAAATACATATTTGTTCTATTACTAGCAAGCTTTGTATCAAAATTAAATTCCCAAAATTTCATTCTAAATCAGGCTCTTAGCGATTCTCTACCCAATGTGAAGACGAATTCTATAAAAATCATCGATTTGAATAGAGATGGCTATGATGATGTAATTCTGTCGGGATATGATGCATCAAGATATGGTGTTTATTTAGATGTACGATACGGAACTAATGATGGACAATTAAGTTCAGGTCTAGAATATGAATTCATTACATATCCAGATACAATTGGAGAGTTTATAGGTGGGCTTGGGAACATTTCCCTTGCAGATGTAAACAGAGATGGCAACGTGGACTTGTACTTGAATGGCTCTGCAAGATCTCATCTTATGATGAACTTTCTTGATGATTTAGAAATCTCAGTTGGGGGAATGGACCCATTGACCTTGACCTACAGCAATGCTCAATTTTCAGATATCAATTTAGATGGTACTCCAGATCTTTTTATCATGGGGGTTGATGAAACACAAGATTTGATTTTGAACAGATTATATCTGAATGACGGTGAACGTCTAGAACTTGATCCAACTCCGAATTTCCCTGACTTAATTAATGGTAAATCTGAATGGATGGATTATGACAATGATGGAGATATGGATTTACTCATTACTGGGAATACTGCCGATTACAGGTCTAGTGTTTCAAGATTTTTTAAAAATGAACCATCAGGTAGACTGATTGAAGATACAAACCAAGATATCATTGGGTTAAAAGCAAGCTCATTAAANTTNATGGATCTTGATAATGATGGAGATCAAGACCTTATTGCTAGTGGATGGAGTGTAATTGAGAACAATCTAGTTACCAAGGTATATCAAAACGAGCCTCTCGGAACATACGTTGAACTTTCTGTAGGTGGGTTACATGCGGTTGCTTATGGAGACATTGATGCAGTTGATATTGACCACGATGGAGACCTAGATATAAGTATTTCTGGGGTGGATTCTGTTTCTAACTTTGCTACAAGAGTACATTCTTTAAGTGGTAAGGTATACAAAAATGAAGGCTCATTTAATTTTACAGAACTTTTAGATATTCCTGGTGCTAGAATTTTACGATTTGCTGATTTAAATGGAGATCTTAAGCCAGATATTATATCCAATGGGACGACAGATCTAGAAGATCCTCAAAGTAGCTTTACGGATGTATACTTAAACGATACAAATTTCTCAAATTCTCCTCCAGATGCACCTACCTCATTGACTTCTTTTGCAGTTAGTACACGTGCAATTTTTACCTGGGGTTCAGGTTCAGATCAAATTGATTCTGACGCCAGCTTAAGGTATAACGTTAAGATTGGAACAAGCTCTGGTGGGTATGATCTTCTATCACCATCATTTGAATATTCTTCTGCAAATATTGGTCAAAGGTTAATAAAAGAATTTAACCAAATACCACACGGAACATATTATTGGTCTGTCCAAACCATTGATGGTACAGGCATGACTTCCGCTTGGTCTGAAGAAGATACTCTATTTATATCTAGATTAGTAACATCGACTCAAAGTCTTCCAGGTGTTTACTTTTCATCCGCAGGATGGGCAGATTATAATAATGATGGAGAGCTTGATCTTTCATTAACAGGAATAAACTTTTCTGGAACCAGCATAACAAAATTTCATCTAAATCAAGATCAACTTCTTGAGCAAGATTTATCACAAAATGTTCAGGCTGTTTTTGGCGGACAATTATCTTGGGTTGATTATACGAATGATGGTCTTCTTGATTTATCCTTATCCGGATTTCAGATCATTAACTTCCAAGGATTTCCAGCTACAGTTTTCTATAAAAATCAAAATGGAAATTTTGTCTTCGATTCGCAAAATGAAGTAACCTATGATATATATGGGTATACCATGGGAATCAACGGAGGCCAAAACAATCATGACTGGGGCGACTATGATAATGATGGTGATATGGATTTTGTGATTGGTGGCGTTGACTATTACGGTAATAGACACCTATCTGTNTTTACTAATGAAAATGGAAGCTTATCAAAGGATGTAGGTCAGAGTTCTTTATCGCCGCTATTTCCTTGCATGGTTCAATGGATAGATGTTCAAAATGATGGATTTTTAGATTTGGTTACTATTGGTGCGGATTCCTTGGGAGAACTAGGGATGAGGGTGTTTTTGAATGATAGCACCTATCAATTACTTCTATCTTCATCATGGTCAAATATGAATATTGGTACAACCGCTGGTGCATTTGAATTTGGTGATTTTAATGATGATGGTTTTCTTGATTTTGCATTAATTGGAAATATTTCAGAGAATACATCCATTACCAATATATATACAAATACTGGAAATACTTTTGCGTTAGAAGAAACAGGTCATCAACTCCATGGAATTTCTAGTGGAAGACCCAGTTGGGGCGATTATGATAATGATGGTGACTTAGATTTATATGTTTCAGGATTATTTACTGATTCTCAGTCAAATGAAAGTCGTCCATTTACTGGAATATATGAGCAGAATGATGGCCAATTTACTTTAGATACAACCTTAAATATGGATTCGTTAGGTTACAGCTTTTCTGAATTTGGTGACTATGATAGTGATGGAGACCTTGATTTATTTGCTGCTGGAGTGAACTCAAATGCAGATGTAGTATCAAAAATATATGATAATCTTGAAAATATAAATAATAGTAACAAGCAACCAAATCAGCCCTATGGCTTAGAAGTATTAAATATTAATAGAGATCAAGTGCATCTGAGTTGGCAAAAAGCTAACGATGGTCTCAGCCCATTTTCTGGCCAAACACAACAGGGTGGACTATCTTATCAGCTACAGGTTGGTTCAAATGAAACGACAAAGGAAAACAGTATTGTTTCTGGTTCATATGGCAATCTTTCCAAAGGAAGCATTACTACAAACTTTAAATATATTGANAANATTCCTGAAGGAAATTACATGTGGAGNGTAAGATCTTTAGATCATGGTAAATCAGTCTCCTCTTGGTCAAACCCAAATTATTTTTACATTGATATTACTCCTCCATCTGTGGATACAGTGAGGGCAAACTATTTAACATCCAAAGATTTAATTATTGTTGTCAGATTTAAAGAAGACTTTTATTTGAATTTGAACAATGAACCAAAAATAATTCTTACTCATCCAGATACTCCTGATTTTGATGGTGATGGAATTAATGATTCATTAATTGTTGTTCGTCAAAGCTACACTGGTGATGAATGGACAGGGTCAATTACCTTGCCAGATCAATATTATGGCAAAGCAATCTCTCTATCTGTTTCCGGGGCAATTGATGAGCGAGGAAACCTGATGGAAGAACAAGTAATCTACAAATCTCCTCAATCAATTATATCCCAAAGTGGAGGCACTTCAATTAGTTTGGATGGTAATGCATTTGTTTTAATTCCTCAAAATGCTCTTAATGCAGATATTTCCATAAATATTAAATTATCTGAAAAAGTAGCTGAATTGAATGATTCTACATCTTTATTAGGATATTTATATGATATTAATCCTGCTGATTTGAATATTGAAAAACCTGCAATTATTAGGATGAAATTAAATGATGATTCTGTGTCATCTTTAGGAAGTTTTCCTTTTATTTCTAGAGTTGATGAATATGGAATGTTAGATCCTATTGGTGGATCAGTAGTTACAATTTCCGGTAATCGTTACATCCAAACTCAGACATTTGATATGGGTACATTTGGTATTTTCACTTCAGCAAGTCCTGTATTTAGCGATACTAGTTTTGTAGATGTTATTGAATGCCAACCTCGGATTTTTACTCCAAGTGGAAACCTTTTTGAATTCAATAAAACCAATATTCTATACAATATAAACAATGGACAAAATGCAGATGTAAAAGTTAGAATCTTCAATTTGGCAGGTAGGCTAAAAAGAGTCCTTTCACATGAAAACCCAGTTGGAGAGGGAAATCAAAATATTGTTTGGGATGGACGGGATGGTGACGGATCAGTAGTCCCCTCTGGACTATACATTGTCACCCTAGAAAAGAATAAAGAAATATTTAGAACAACAGTGGGTGTATTAAATAGATGAGGATCCTTTTACTAAGCTTAATGATTGCTCATTTATATGGGCAAAGCATGGAGCAAATTCCAACCGGTGCCAGGCCATTGGGTATGGGTGGTGCTTTTGTGGGAGTTGCAGATGATGCAAATGCGCTGAATTGGAATCCTGCAGGGCTGCCAGGCTTAAGAAGGACCGAATTTACATCCTCATATTCAAATCTATACGAGTTAGGTATTTCACACTCCTATCTTGGTTTTGTAAGGAACTTTTCAGACCGTATTGCCTTTGGACTAGATTGGGGAAATGTAGGTTTTGATGATAAAGAACTTCTTTTTTCTGAAAATAAATTGAACTTATCTCTTGGAGTTCAACTTCCAAAAGGACTTAGCATTGGATTGACAACTAAATACCTATCTAGGGATATGCAATTAGATGGTACATCTTACGGCAAAAGTGATGGAATTGGTTACGATGTTGGAGCACTTTGGCAAATCACAAAAAAAATCAGATTGGGACTAGCAATGTATGACCTTGGAGGAACAAGCGTTACCTATAAAGACAGGTCAGAAGAAATAGTACTTCCAGAGGCAGCAAAGATTGGATTTAGTATAAAACCTTTAGAAAATTTACTCCTTGCTTTTGATTATGGAGACAGGCTTCATGCGGGAGCAGAGTTGGCCATAGCAAATAAACTCTTTTTACGCACTGGTTTACAACAAGAAAACTTTTCAGGAGAAAGCCTTTCTATATATTCGATAGGTACCTCTTTAAAATTTAAAAGTATTATTTTTGATTATGGGGTAGAAATAAATCCATATTTTGAGCCAACACATAGATTCTCTTTGGTTCTTCAATTTAGTCCTGCAGTTGTCAGTATTACAAAATCAACAATTTCCCATAATCCAATTTTTAGATCCCTACATAGGTATTACGAATCTGAGCCTTTTGCTACTGTTGGATTAAAAAACATCTCTGACTCAGATCTCCCTGTGAATGTTTCATTATTTTTACCAACGATGATGGACAATCCACATTCTGAGACAATTACCCTACCACCAAAATCTGATGATGAATATAAATTGGGAGTAAGTTTTGCGGGTGATGTATTGACATCTAAAAAATCTACCTTTGATAATTTGATACAGCCTGAAATTCAGGTTACTTATAAACAATCAGGAGAAGAAAAAATAGCTCAGAAAAAGCTTGAATCCTCCTATGTCCTAGGAAAAGGAAAACTCACATGGAGTAACCCTGATATGATAGCCTGCTATGTTACTCCTGCAGATGCAGTTGTTGATAAATTTGCCAGAAACAATATTCAATTTTACACACCAGTGTTGAATGATTATTTCGGAAGGACAAATATTGGTAGAGCGATCATCCTTTATGATGCCCTAGGTACTCATGGCTTGGTATATAATATCGATTTGGAAACTCCATTTTTAGATATAGCAGATGATAAATCTGCCTTCGATACTGTAAAGTATCCTGGTGATATGCTTCGTGATAAAATTGGGGATTGCGATGATTTGACGGCATTATATGGTTCTCTACTAGCTAATCTTGGAATAGAAACAATGTTCCTTGATGTGTTTAAACCTGGTGCTGGGCATATTTTTCTTATGTTTGATAGCGGTGTAAAGCCTGATGATGTTGAAAGATATTTTTTAGATCAATCAGAGGTTGTGGTCCTCAATGATAAGGTTTGGGTTCCTATAGAGGCTACTCTTGTAGGGAAACCATTTTTCTCTGCTTGGAAGCAGGGTGCTCTAAAATATAATGAAATGAAAGAAGAAAACTATGTTAATGAAATCTCTGTCAAAGAAGCATCCGCAAAATATTTGGCTGGTTCTCACATAACTCCTGATCTTCCATTTGATGATATTGAAGGAATAAATGATCTTCTGAAAGAAGATATAAAACAATATGGGATGTGGCTTGAGCAGATTGTTTATAAATCGGTAGGAAATAAGTTAAATACGGCAGAGGACCATTATGATGCAGGTGTAAAGTATATGGAGTTTGGCAGATTTAAAGAGGCTATTCAAATGCTTGAAACTGCAGTCAATCTGAAGCCAGATTTTCCAGATGCCATCAATACACTAGGGGTTTGCTATACGAAAAAAGAGAATTACGTCAAATCAATCGAATATTATGAAAAGGCAATTGATTTGGTTGGTGGTGAGCATGCTGGGTACATGTTGAACATTGCAATCTCTCATTTCATGATGGGGAATAAGGGAATGGCAAGAAAAAAGTATGATGAAGTAGTTATGGTTGATCCTGTTTTTGCTGGAAAGTTAGATAAAGTTTTTGGTGCAGCAAAAAGCTCCTTAGCCACTACAGCATATGAGGGCCAGCTTGAAATTTCAGCTGAAATTGAAANTGAATTAGCATCGGGTTCTTCTCAGGGTTTGATTCAAGCTAAAAATGTAGAAGATAAGAAAATCAATTTAAAAGAGATTCCAAAAGTTTCACATTTAAAGATTAGAGCAAGAAGTGATAATACAGTAGGGATAACATTTGCTAGACTTGGTAATTACTCTATGGCAATTGATTATTTTAAGAAGGCTGTTGAGAATGATCCTGAGAATGTTGANTTTAAGGCTAACCTGGCTGTTGCTTATTACAGAACCTACAAGTATGATGATGCTGTAAGATATTATGACCAAGTCAAGAAGAAAAAGCCTGAAATGGTTTCGCAGCTAGATTTTATTGAAAGTCGTGGCGAAAGAACCCCGAAATATGTTAAATTTGACTAATTATGTCATTAGACCCGGAGTCTTAATATGAAAAAAATAAAGATTATATTAGCCATACTTTCGATTGGACTATCAAGTTTGATGGGTCAGGACGAGCTTGACCTTGATGCAATGTGGGACAATACAGTTTGGAATGAAATTGAGGAAGTAACAACTAAAGAGTATGAAGTTGAAAAAGTAACTACCGTTGCTGGTGTTAGAGGAGCAGAAGCAGAGGACGAAGCTCTACATCATTTGTACTACAGGCAATCAATGAAGGGACCTAGCCCGATTGAATTAAATAAAGCATTGGGAAAGTTGAAGAATACTCTTGCTGCTCTGAAAGAAAAAAATGCTCAGCATGAAAAAATTCCAGAAGTGACTCACTACATTATTCAGATTTACAAAAAACTTAATGATAAAGGTAATGCAGATGAGATGACCAAAGAACTTTTGGCTTCTGCCCCTGATTCAAAATATTCAAAATTTTATAAGTAACCCTTTTTATAAATAATCAAAAGGTCTCTTTATAGAGACCTTTTTTTTTACTTATAATCTTTGAAAAAATGAAAAAAAAAGTAATTACATCTTTACTTTATATTGCTTTCATTTCTGCAACTGCAAAAAATTTTGACCCCAACTGGAGTTCATTAGATTCTAGGGAGACCCCTCAGTGGTTTAAAGATGCAAAATTTGGGATCTTTATTCACTGGGGGCTTTACTCTGTTCCCGCCTGGGGCCCTAAAGGTAGCTATGCAGAATGGTACCTAAGTGGTCTAAATAATGGTGACACAGCTCGCTTGAGGCACCACCATGATAATTATGGAAAGGATTTTCCGTACTGGAAGTTTATTGATCTTTTTAAGGCAGAAAATTATGATCCAGATAAATGGGCTTCGATTTTTAAAAAATCAGGGGCAAAGTATGTGGTTCTTACATCAAAACATCATGATGGTTTTTGTCTTTGGCCAAGTAAAGAAAGCAGAGGTTATAATTCTGTCAGTGGTGCTGCAGGAAGGGATCTCCTAGGTGAGTTAAACCGTTCTTTAAAAAAAGCTGGTCTAAAGTCTGGTCTCTATTACTCACTCTATGAGTGGGAACATCCTGATTATCCAGAAAATATAAGTGATTATGTTAATAAGTATATGCTTCCACAGTTTAAAGATGCAGTGCAGCGTTATAAGCCTGACATAATCTTTTCTGATGGAGAGTGGGATAGAGANAGTCAAGAGTGGAANAGTGAACAGTTTTTAGCCTGGCTATATAATGAGTCAAANGCTCCTAAAGACGTCGTTGTTAATGATCGTTGGGGTGGAGAAACAAGGTTCAAACACGGCGGATACTTTTCCACAGAATATGACCCTTCATCAGAGCAGATTAACGAANAATTNATTAACCGTGGATGGGAAGAATGCAGGGGCATGGGTAAGTCTTTTGGATTTAATAGAAATGAAGANCCNGAAGACTACAGNACNTCTGAAGAGNTAATACGTATGCTTGTNGATATTGTAAGCAGNGGGGGGAATCTACTTNTAAATATTGGACCACGATCTGATGGNACGATTCCTGAAATCATGANAAATCGTTTGAATGATATTGGATTGTGGNTGGATAAAAATGGAGAGGCAATATTNGGNACAACTATAAGTNCTATGNCATCANCAGGAAAAGATTCGATTTACGCTTTCTAAAAACAGAAGGTATTTATTTGCCTTTGTAAATCAGATACCAAAAGGGAAGCTTGTACTAAAAGGTATATCAGGATCTGGAAATGAACAAATTATTCACCTAGGGAAAAGTAGAAAGTTGAATTGGAGGAACGTTCGCGGTGACCTTGTAATAGACATTCCAAAAAAGATTTATCCCGTTTTTGGGAATGATCCCGTCCATGTATTTAAAATACCAGTTCTCCCTTATCTTAGTGAGCCGTCGGTTGAAATAGTTCTTGATTCAAGTTATGCAGATGTTACCATTGTATCAGAGGATAGATTTTCTAAACTGGAATATGCTTTTGGTAATAATACTGATCAAATCAAAAAATATACCCGTTATGATGGTCCGTTTAGAATTAATGAGCCAGGAATTTTAAACTTCAGAGCGACTAAAGAAGAGAGGTTCCCGAGTAAGACAGTATCGGTACCGATAGAAATACTAAATGCTCAGAATGGGCTCTATAAAAAAACTTATTCAGGAGAATGGGAAAATTGTGATGAAATGATAAAGGGGGAACTAGTTGAA
>FUFK010049120.1_pt1 | contig 13899 bp, 14 predicted proteins | sample 1021851 | NCBI WGS metagenome assembly FUFK01 (sample SAMEA51879418, study PRJEB19060) | metagenome | reverse complement strand
ATACTCCTTTACCGACAAGAACTGTATCTTTATTAAATGAACCTGTTAGTTCTCCCAGTAATTTAACAGTTACAGAACAAACGGTTGTTATTAATAGTATTGCTAGAAGTAAACTTATTGTAAATTGGCAAGCAGTACCAAGTGTTTCTCAGTATCAATTAAATTACAAGTTAGAAAATGGTAATTTTGTTTCACAAGTTGTATTTGGCACTGATTTTGAGTTGTTAGATACTGCAAAAGGTGTTTATACAATTCAAGTTTTTTCATATAATGCAGGATTAAAATTATCTGCAAATCCAACAGAAACAACATTTACTGCTGCTGGTAAAACAGCATTGCCAGAAAATGTGTCTGGATTAACTATTGAACCAATAAATGAACAGTTTGTAAGATTAAGATTTACACAGGCAACTGCTATAGATGTTTTACATGGTGGTCGTGTTTATGTAAGGCATACTAATCAAACGGGAAGTGCTGCTACATTTCAATCTGCTCAAGATGTAATTGAAGCTGTAGCTGGTAATGCAACAGAAGTTATAGCTCCTGCTTTAGTTGGAACTTACCTTCTTAAGTTTCAAGATGATGGTGGTAGATTTAGTTTTACTCCTGCCAGCGTAAACCTTTCTCTTGTTGATATTGTTGATTCTATAACTGTTAAAACAGACAGAGAAGATAATGACTCTCCTCCATTTAATAACACTACAAGCAGTTTATTTAATAATACTCAATATGACTCAACCAAGGGGGGATTAGTTTTAACTANTACTTCAATTACAAGTCCAGCTACTAAAGCCACAGGAACATATACTTTTGCTGATACTCTTGATCTTGGTGGCACATTTTCTCTTGTTTTAAAAAGACATTTTCAAGGTGCTGGTTTTTTCCCGTCTGCTTTATGGGATGACAGAGTTGGATTGGTTGATACGTTTGAAGATTGGGATGGAGATGCGGCCGACAGTGCAAACGCTAAGTTATCTGTACGAACTTCTACCGATATGAGTTCTTACTCAGATTTTAATGAGTTTTCTAACGGTACATTTAAAGGAAGAGGTTTTCAATTTCAAGCAACATTAGAGACCAGTGACCCTGCTCAAAATATGTTATTACAACAATTAGGTTATACAGCAGAGATGCCATCAAGAACCGAACAATCTTCTGTTATCGCATCAGGAGCAGGAGCAAAAGTGGTTACATTTACAGCACCATTTTTTGTTGGAACGTCTGGGCTAGGTAATGCAAATAATTTTCTACCATCTGTTAATATTTCTCCGCAAAATATGGCAACAGGGGATTATTTTGAACTTAGTAGTATATCTGGAACTGGTTTTACAGTTCACTTTAAAAACTCAAGTAATGCTAGTATCGATAGGAACTTTACCTACAGTGCTGTTGGTTTCGGTAAAGGTGGGTAGAATAAAAGCAAAAAGTTTTTAACTATGAGTTTATCTGTATCAAATTTCAACATAGATAATGCTTCTGGTCAAACAGTAAGGCTTGATATACAAGCTTGTTTGAAAGCATTACAAGGTCAAAGTGCTGAAACTTCTGATTTAGCATCAAGTCAATGTGTTGCTGGAATGTGGTTTTTAAGAAGTGATACCAATACATTAAAAATCAGAGGATCAGGTAGTACTTTTACAACGGTAGGAAATATAGATGAAGATAATTTAGGTTTATTGTCTAAATCTGGTGGTACTATGACAGGGCCATTGTTGATAGATGATTCTAGTAGTGCATCTACTCCAGCCTTGTCGTTTGATACAAATACAAATTTAGGTTTATTTAGAAATTCTGCAAATATTATGGGATTTAGTTCTGGTGGTGCAGAACAAATGATATTTGATGCTAATGGAATAACATTAAGATCACAAAATGAAGTTAGATTTGGTGATTCTGATAGTAGTAATTATGTTGGTATAAAAGCACCTTCAACTGTTTCTTCTTCAAATAAAACTATTACTTTACCTGATGAAACAGGTACACTTCTAACAAGTGCTTCTTCAATAGCAAACAGTAATTTAGCAAATTCATCTGTAACAGTTGGTTCTACTGCCATAAATTTAGGAGCCTCTGCTACAACTGTTTCTGGACTGACAACATTAACATCTACGAATTTACAGGCTACAAATATTAAAGATACATCTGGTAACAATAGTTCAACAACAGAACAAATTGCACAAGGAAGAGCAAAAGCGTGGGCGACTATTAATGGAGATGCAAGCCCTGTTTCTTTAAGAGATAGTTTTAATATTAGTTCAGTAACTTACAATTCAACTGATGAAACTTTTACTCTTGTTTTTACAAATGCGATGCCTAATGCTAATTATGCGGTAGTTTTTGGATCACATGGTTTCGATGCACATCCCGTCACAACAGGAGCTATTGCTGGAGACAACACTACTACGACAAGAAAAAACACAACAGGAGTGACAGTAAAATTCGGTGTTACTGGTGGAACAAACAGTGCAGGATTTACTAATCAAACCAGAGCAGCTACACAAGGCTGTGTCGTGATTTTTGGCGATTAGTATTAGTTAAGATATACTTGAGTAAAAACTTATGGCTAACTCTGATTCTAGATTTTTATACACAAATGATAATGGTAGTTTATGTATTGTTATACCTTCTGATAATTGTGACTTAACTTTAGAAGAAATTAAAGCAAAAGATTGCCCTAGTGATAGAACAGTTTATACTGTAGATAAATCTGAAATTCCTACAGACATGAGTTTTATAGGTGCTTGGACTTATACGGAGTAAAATATGGGATTTGGTATAGACATGGCAAAAGCAAGAGAAATACATAAAGCAAATATAAGATATGCAAGAGTATCAAAATTTGCAGAACTTGACGTTGAATTTACAAAAGCGTTAGAAGCTGGCACAAGTACAATCGATATAGCAGCAAAAAGACAAGCATTAAGGGATGCCCCTGCTGATTCTGCTATAGCTGCTGCCAATGATACAGATGCACTTAAAGCACAATGGAACACTGATATACTAGGAACATCACCTTATACCTAAATGGCAGTTATTCCTGGAAAAAAAAATTTTACTGTTCAACGAAGAGCAGATTTTCCCTTACGTTTAACTTTTAAAGATTCTACGGGATCTGCGATAAACCTTACAGGTTTTACAGTTGCAGCACAGGTTTATGACGATTCACGCACCACAAAATATGCTGATTTTACAGTTGCTTATACAAATAGAGCAGGAGGAATAGTTGATATTTCTTTGTCTGACACTGATACTGCAAACTTTACCCCAGAAATTTTAAAATATGATGTATTACTAACAGATGGATCGGGTAACAAAGAATATTATTTAGAAGGTACACTATTTATAAGTGAAGGTTACACAGCATGAGCAGTCCTAATCAAGTTGTTGTTAGTCAAGTATCTGATGTAACAACTGTTGAAATTACAACAGCAGGTCCACAAGGAGAAACTGGAGCGACTGGAGCAACAGGAGCACAAGGGCCATCTGTATCTGATGGAGACAAAGGTGATATTACAATAAGCAATTCAGGTAGTACTTTTACTATTGATAGTGGTGTTGTATCAACTGCAAAAATAGCTGATGATGCCGTAACTGCTGACAAATTAGCTAATACAAGTGTCACTGCTGGTTCTTATACAAATGCAGATATAACAGTTGATGCTCAAGGAAGAGTTACCTCGGCTTCAAACGGATCAGTGTCAGGTGGTGCGGTTACAGGTGTTAGTGGAACAGCTCCAATAACATCTTCTGGAGGAACAACCCCTGCAATTGGTATTTCAGCAGCTACAACCAGTGCAGCAGGTTCTATGTCTGCTAGTGATAAATCTAAGTTAGATGGTATAGAAGCTTCAGCTACAGCAGATCAAACAGCTAGTGAGATTAGAACCTTAGTTGAGAGTGCAACTGACAGTAATGTATTTACTGACGCAGACCATACAAAACTAAATGCTATTGAAGCTAATGCAACAGCAGATCAGACAAACGCAGAAATTAAAACAGCTTATGAGGCAAACTCAGATACTAACGCATTTACTGACGCAGATCACAGTAAGTTAGACGGTATTGAAGCTAGTGCTGATGTAACCGACGCAACTAATGTAGACGCTGCTGGTGCGGTAATGAATAGTGACACTACAACTGCTGGCATGAGTTTTGTGGTTGATGAAGATAATATGTCATCAAATAGTGCGACAAAAGTTCCTACACAGCAATCTGTTAAAGCGTATGTAGATACAGAAGTTGCTGGAGTTGTTGATTCTGCTCCTAGTGCATTAAATACATTAAATGAGCTTGCTGCCGCACTTAATGATGATGCAAATTTTTCAACTACTATTACCAACTCAATAGGAACAAAACTACCTTTAGCTGGCGGCACAATGACAGGCAACATTGTAATGTCTGGTTCGCAAACCGTTGATGGAAGAGATATTTCTGCTGATGGAACAAAATTAGACACAATCGAAAGTAATGCAACCGCAGATCAAACAGATGCAGAAATTAAGACTGCGTACGAAAACAATTCTGATACAAATGCTTTTACTGATGCAGAAAAAACAAAATTATCAGGAATTGAGGCATCAGCCACTGCTGACCAAACTGCCGCAGAAATAAGAACTCTTGTTGAAAGTGCTAGTGATAGTAACGTATTTACTGATGCTGACCATACAAAATTAAATGGTATTGAAACAAGTGCTACGGCAGATCAGACAGCTAGTGAGATAAAAACTCTTTTACAATCTGATAAATTAACGGTAAATGAGATTGCTGATGATGCTATAACGGCTGATAAATTAGCTAATTCTATAAATACAGAAATAGCTGCCAATACAGCCAAAACATCTAATGCTACACATACAGGTGAAGTAACAGGGTCAACCGCTTTAACTATTGCAGATAATGTAGTTGATGAAGCAAATTTAAAAGTAAGCAATTCACCGACTGATGGTTATGTATTAACTGCTCAATCAGGTAATACTGGTGGGTTGACTTGGGCTGCTCAATCAAGTGGTGGTGGTTTATCATCAGACGCACAAGAAAACACTGTAGGTGGTACTAATGCTGGAGATAGTTTCTCAGGAACAGACGCAACTAATAATACCTTAATTGGATATAATGCTGGAACTGACATCACTACAGGAGATAATAATACTTTTATAGGTCATAATGTTGGGTATGATCATGTATCTGGTTTTTATAATACTTGCGTTGGTGTAGATATAAAATGTGGAGATGCAGTTATAAATAATACACTAATAGGATATAGAGCAGGTCGTGTAACTGATGGCTCTGCTCGTCAAGATACTTTTGTTGGATCAAATGCAGGTGTTTCCTGTAGTAGTGGTGCTGGTAATACTGGTATAGGTAATAGTTGTTTATATGGTTTGACTAGCGGTAATGGTAATGCATTTGTTGGCTCACAGGCTGGTCAAGCAATAACAAGTGGTTCAAAGAATGTAGGTTTAGGAGAAAAAACCCTTGAAAATGTAACAACAGGATCTGATAATTCTGCATTAGGTGATCTTGCAGGTGACACTTTAACAACAGGGTCTAATAATACTTTTATAGGTCATAACGCTGTTCCAAGTTCAGCCACAGTAAGCAACGAAGTTACTATTGGCGATACTAATATCACCAAACTTAGAGTTCCAGCTATCGGGCTTGAAGCAGAAGATGGTATATTATCTCTTAAAACTGGTAGTGGCAGCGTAGCAGAGGCCAGATTTTATTGTGAGTCTAGCAACGCACATTATGTTGCTATAAAATCCCCTGCACATTCTTCATACTCAGGTAATGTCAATTTTGTTCTACCACCAAACGGAGGGACAAATGGTTACTTTTTGACCACAGATGGTAGTGGTAATACATCATGGGCGGCAGCTTCTGGAGGTGGTGGTGTAACTTCTGATGCTCAAAAGAATACAGTAGGAGGCAGTAATGCTGGTGATAGTTTTACCAGNACTGATGCAACAGACAACACATTGATTGGATATAACGCTGGTACAAACATTACATCTGGTGATTTTAACAGCGTCTTTGGTTCACTAGCTGGAGATTCTATAACAACTGGTAGCCAAAACTCTGTATATGGCTGGTATGCTGGTCAAGCTATAAATACTGGTTCGCATAATACAGCGTTGGGTTCGCAAAGTCTTTATGCTTGTACAACAGCAAATTATTGTACTGCTGTAGGTGCTACTGCTCTTGATGCACTTACTACAGGCAATAACAACTCAGCCTTGGGTTATGATGCTTTAGGAGGTGTTACTACTGGAGTGAAAAATACAGGGATAGGTGCTTATGCTGCACGTAACACCACTACAGCAGATAAGAATACGGCGGTGGGTGCTTCTTCTTTGTATCAAAATACTACAGGAGCAGAAAATACAGCCGTAGGTTCCTCTGCTTTAAATCAAGGCACAACGGCTTCTGGTAATTCTGGTTTTGGAAGAAATGCTGGTAATGCAATTACTACGGGTTCAAATAATTGTGTGATTGGTACAAATGCTGCTAAGACAGGGACTAATGATTTAACTACAGGCTCAAATAATATTATTATTGGATATAACGCTGCTGCTAGTGCAGCTACAGTAAGTAATGAAGTTACTATTGGTGATGCTAATATTACCAAGTTTAGAATTCCTGGTCTTAATAGTTTTGAGATAAACGATAGTGGTCAATTTTCTGGAGTAGCTTCTACTGCTTCTGGTACGGCTGGCGTTAGAGTGATCTATGCCTCCACATCTTCGCCTTCTGGTGGAAGTGATGGTGACCTTTGGATTAAACACGCATCTTAAATAATGGCTGAACTTTATGTAAATGTTAATGGTACTTGGAANCAAGCAAGTAACTATTANGTCAACGTAAACGGCACTTGGAAAGAAGGTAGTGAACTTCATGCAAAGGTATCTTCTGCNTGGAAANAANNAGGTAGTNCAGTGTATTCCGGTACATCGGGTATTGTAACTACCAATATAGTTCTTGATCTTAACGCAACACTTACTAATTCTTATGGTGGTAGCGGCACTACTTGGACTGATTTAAGTGGGGAAGGTAACAATGCAACTTTAGTTAATGGTGTTGCTTATAGTAGTGACAATGGCGGATATTTAGTGTTTGACGGTTCTAATGATTATATAACATTAGGTACAAGTATAAACTCAGATATTTCTGTCCATAAAGATTGCTCTTTTAATATTTGGTTGCAATTGGATATTGATAGTAGAGATAATGTAATTATTACACACCCAATTATTACAGGTCATGCACCCCTTATCTTATGGTATGACAAAAGTGCTACAGCAACAAGTAATACTGGTAGTGGTGATGTTGGTGGTGGCAATACTAATGTATTATCAGTTTTAGTTACAAATAACCCTGCTGGTAATACAGGTGAATATAGATGGACTACTGCTAATAATGTTTTTGGAAATAGTGTTACGAATACTTGGCATAATATATGTGTGGTTTTAGATACAACAAATGATAAATATTATACTTATTTAAATGGTCAACAAGTAGCACTATTTAATTCAACAGCAGTACAAGGTATTAATAGTAATAATGAAAATTTTAATATTGGATATGTGCAAAGTGGAGTTTCATCTTGGTTAGATGGGAATGTATCAATGTTCCAAGTATATTCAAAAGCACTAACAGCTAGTGAGGTTTTGCAAAATTACAACGCCACTAAATCAAATTACACAGATTTGATAACAACAGACCTAGTTCTTTATTTAGACGCTTCTAATTTTGATTCTTATACTGGAAGTGGAACGACATTTAGTGATATAAGTGGTAATAATAATGACCTTACTCTTACAAATGGGCCAACATTTAATTCACAAGATGGTGGAGTAATAGTATTTGATGGCACTAACGATTTTGCTGTTTCTCCTTTAAACCAAGCGTTTTTCCAATTTGGAACAGGTGATTACAGTTATGGTCTTTGGGTTAAGTTTGATACTCTTGGTGATTATGAAGCACCTTTATCAAGCGGAAGAGGTGGTGAGCAGGGAACAAATGATTATATAGGTAGCTGGCAAATTGACTATGGTGGTGGCAACACAAAAATAAATCACAAATTAGGATCTAGTAGTGGCAACATAGTACTAAATACCTCATTAACTCCTAGTACAGGTACTTGGTATTATCTTTTTGTGGTCAATGATAGATCAGAAAATGAGCTTAAATTGTATGTAAATGGCAGTCTTAATACGACTAGTTCTAATTCGGGGTATGGATCAATAAGTGTAGGAAATTATAGTAATACCACATCTATTTATAATGTTTTTAATATAGGTAGAAATAGAAATCAAGATGCATTTATTGATGGTTCAGTTGGACAAGTTCATGTTTATAAAGGAAAAGCATTATCAGCAAGTGAAGTATTACAAAATTACAACGCCACAAAAGGTAATTTCTTAGGTGCTATCAGCACTACTGATTTAGTTTTCTATCTTGATGCTAGCAAATCCATGTCATATTCTGGCAGTGGTACAACATGGACTGATTTAAGCAGCAGTTCAAATAATGGCACGTTAACAAATGGGGCTACATTTGATTCTGATTTTGGTGGTTTTATTGTTTTTGATGGTACTAATGATTATGTACAATTTAGTTCAGATTTGTTTAATGCAAACTCAGATTTTACAATATCAGCTTGGATTAATATAGATACCCTTTCTGGAACTAATAGCCACACTATAGTTTCAGATGCAAATAGCACTGGTAGTTTTCAATTAAGGTATAAAAATGGAACTGGTCTCCAAGTTGTACACAATAATGTAGTAGATGTTGGTGCTTTTAGCTATTCAGAAACTTTAGCAACAGGTACTTGGTATAACATAACTGTTTCAAGATCATCTAATACATATACTTATTATCTTAATGGAAGCCAAGTTTCTAGTTTTACAAGTTCTGTTACATATGGTAGTGCAGCAAGATCTATAGGAATAAATAGATATAACACTAATATATTTGATGGCAAAATAGCACAGGTATTTGCTTATGATGAAGCACTTACAGCCAGTATAATCCTATCTAACTATAATGCTACCAAGTCTAGCTATCATGAATTAATTACAACTAATCTTGTTTTACACTTAGACGCTAGTAACTCTAGTTCTTATAGCGGAAGTAATACAACTTGGAGTAATTTAGCAAGCAGTTCTCTTAACGCTACTTTAGTAAACGGTGTTACCTTCAGCAGTGATAATGGAGGGACTTTTGTTTTTGATGGAACAAATGATTACGCTGAAATTACCAGTGCTTCTGCTTTAGGTAATTTTTCTGGTGATTTTACAATTGAATTTTGGTTAAAAAAATCAAGTCACAATTCTTATGGAGTAGTACTAGAGCATTACACTTCGGGAAGTGGGCTAAGATGGAGTACTCAACAAAGTGTAAATAATAATAATATGTATCTGAGAGTAGATAGTGCATTTACAATTGAAACATCTGACAGTGTTGTTGATACTAACTGGCATCATCATGTTGTTTCAAGAGTTGGCAGCACGATTACTTATTATATTGACACTGTAAGTAGGGGTACCGCTACTAATTCTAGTGATGTCGGAAGTTCTGGTGATACCTTAAGAATTGGTATGTATTCTGGTGGTGGTTATACAACAACAGGTAGCATACCTCAAATACGTATATATGATGGCACAGGGTTTACAGCTTCACAGGTATTACAAAACTACAACGCTACAAAATCTCAATATTTAGGATTGATAACGACTAATCTTGTTTTACATTTAGATGCAAGTAATAGTAGTTCCTACAGTGGTAGTGGTACTACATGGACTGACTTAAGTAGTAGTTCAAATGATGGTACTTTAACAAATGGAGTAACTTATGATTCAAATAATGGCGGTGTTTTAGTATTTGACGGTACTGATGATTATGTAGTAACTAGTTCTGATATGTTTAATGCAAATGCTGATTTTACAGTTTCTGTATGGTTGCTTTCAGATACTTTTGCAACAGGTGTTAGTTATAGTGTTGTTGCAGATGTTGATAATTCACAATGTTTATATTTAAGATATAACGATGGTTCTTTTAAATTAGTTAACAGTAATACAGCAATTCTTGGCACTTTTTCTAGTTCTTCTTTATCAACAAACACTTGGTATGACATTACCCTTACAAGATCATCTAACACATATACCTTGTATGTTAATGGTAGTTCTGTTTCTAGTCTGACAGGTATTAGTCATAGTTTTACACATAGTCCAACTACTATTGGTACAAATAATAATAATTTAGCTCCACCCGCCTACAAAAATAATTTTGATGGAAAGATTGCACAAGTTCTTGCTTATAGTGCTGCACTTTCTGCTTCTGAGGTGCAGCAGAACTATAATGCAACTAAAGCCACTTACGGTTATTAATTATGTCTCGAAATTATTTAATTATTCAAACCTCTGAACTTGATAAAGTAGACTTTTCACAAGTTTTGGAAACTTCTGCTTCTACTGTAAGAAAATCAGTAGACACTACAAAAACATTTATAAAATGGGATGGTGATACAACACCAGCTTGTGTAAGCAACTTAACAGGAACAGAAGGGCCATATACAAAGGATCAGATTGCAACTATACTCAATACAGATGCTTGGACTTCTGACGAGGAACCTTAGATTATGGCTGAACGCACCACTGATGAAATCGCTACTATTTTCACTAATGCTGGAGATAGCGTAACTGTAATTAACACACTTGCTGCTTTGTCATCTCTTACTGATGAACAGAAAGATGAGATTAAGCGTAATGTAGAACATCTTGAAATTATCAAGGCATATACAAAAGAAGATGGTACGACTAGCATTTGGACATCTGAGGACTTTACGGCTCAAGATGCTGCGGTTACACTAGGAAAAACAAAATACTAATTTATGGCTCGTAAGACAACAGAAGAACTACAGCAAGAATTAAAAACATTGCAAGAAAATTATAACGAAGCAGTAGAAGTCCAAAAAAATTGTCAAAATAGAGCTATTGCTGTTAACGCTATCTTGGCTGATAGAGCAGAGGAAGAAGCCGAAAAAAAGCAAGAGGCATAGGATTTTTAATAAAATATTGCCCTGTCTGTGGTAAATGTTTTAATACGATGGAACAAAGAAAAATTTATTGCTCTGGAGCTTGTAAAACAAGGTCAAGCAGATCTAGGGGTTTTAAATAATTTCCTGTGTGTCATGCCAGATATGACATAGATTGGTGTAATACCTATAATGAATAAAAATATAAAAATTTTTAAATAAATGCTAAATCGCATCTGTCAAATTTTGAGCATTGTTTCATTTGTAATGGTAGCTTCCATGAGTGGTGGAGCGTACTTTGGTTACAAGTATGTAACTTCAGAGCAATTTAAATCAAGAGTTATGAATGAGATTCTTGGTAATGTACAAGGAATGATGCCAAAAATATTAGATAATGGTTTGCCTAAAATGACAGGCCCATCAATGCCGATTATCAAATGAAATGTTATTGGTGCGATGATGAATTAATTTGGGGTGGTGACATTGATATAGATGAATCTATGCCGACTTATCCTGAGTTTTCTGTAATGACTAACTTATCCTGTCCTAAATGTTTTGCGGAGGTAGAGATTTTAAAGAAAAGAGATGCCTACGATTAAAGTACCTGAGATAAAAATACCGAAGATAGATATACCAGAAACACCCCTTGTACCAGAACACGTTTTAACAGGTAATATTCCAGGCTGTAATTTATATCACAGAGATTTAGAAATAACCAAAAATCCTAGTATTTTATATAACGATAGAAATGCATATATAACTTGCCCAGAAGGAGAGATGCCTTCATTTAATCCAATAGAATACGATCCAAGTAAACTCATACGAACAGTAACTCCTACGCAATCTTCACAACAACCAGAATATAGACCTGTTATTCCGAAGAAGAAGGAAGAGAAAAAGACAATAGAAATACCACCCTGCCCTGGTAAAAAAGATTTAAGAATAGGAAGTTTTGTTAATGAAAAGCGTTTGGAGCGTGTAAAAGGTTATAAAAGGGGAGAAGATGGGATTGAATGTATCACTCTTTATGAGAACGTACCGTTCATCGACCAATATGTACCTACGCCTAGCATGGCTGTCTCTACTTTTTTTGTCGCTAGTATCGCTGCGACTACTCCTTTACTTCTCAATGCAATAAAACCCCTAACAAAGCAACTTATAAAACGTCTTACCAAACCCAAGAAAGATAAGGTAGAATAATTATCCGTAGATGAGTTTAATACCCGTGACTTATCTACTGGGTCAATTTGTGATTATGAGGAATAACTTGATTTGGAACGGTGGTCAGCACAACATTTCTACAGCTAACAGCATCTTCTCCTACATACTTAACACCAAGTTTCAGTTGTTCGGCACATATTTTAAGACGGTTGAGATTGACTTCTAATTTCTTGGCATCAAGCATAAACTCCTGATATTTCCTATATGTTTGGGCTGCTTGTAAACATTCCTTGTTAAAACCACCGCCTCCAAGTGGTATTTGAAAACTAGCAGTGATTCCATAATTTAGGTTGTATACTGTCTGGTCTAATCGTTCCTGTTCTGCAACATATAGAATGTTCCCAGGATTAAGCAACTGGCCTGTATCACTGTCTTTTGCAGTGTCATAAATATTGGTTCGAGAGATTGTACTTCTTGGAAGGGAAAAATTTTCTCCTTTAGTGACAAAGGGAGTGATAGCCAAAGTAGGAAGTTGACATTGTATTCCATTTGAAAATCTATGAGTAGGAAAGTTTCCATTAATAGTCTGATATCCATTATTAATAACCGTTCCACTACTTGAGGCACTTGGAGAACTTATTGTATTACTAGCATATATAGGACTTGAAAACAGTAACCCTATTGGGAAAAGATACTTAAGGAAGTTGTTTGGGTTTCTATGGTTTGTGTGCGATTTATTACCGATACTGCGTCTAACCCTGGAGCTAGAAAGTTCTCTACGAGAGAAAAGTCTGAGCCTTCGCTCACGATTTCCCACTGAGGCTTGCTTGTTAATTCTGGTGTCACCCATTGAAAATTAACTGCTCCGTTGCCTGTATTCTGACTTGTTGTATATGTCGCATCAGGTGAGATATAAGAATCTGTTTTAATATTATGGCCTTGAACTGTATAGCTGAAACCTGTTCTATAGTTTTCAGTAACAATNGTTTCTTGGATNGTAGATACGCTACGACTNGANGATTCCATNTGNCCTGTNGTNAANCTTGGTGTAATACTNCCTGCATANGCACTAGGCACTGTAANAAACAGNCATAGAAACCATNTCATTAATCAAGGCCAAGAGTGATAGTGGACTGAAGAGTTGCAGTTGTACCAGCACCCATATCAGATAGGTTTACTGTCAATGCTTGCCCACTATCCAATGTGATAGCAACAGAACCTACGTCACCACCTGATGTAACTGTATTTTTACCGAGTAAAGGAAGCGATGGCACTACCCCATTTGTTACTGTGGCAGATAGCAGACTTGGGATAGCATCGGCTTCTATATAAGTTTCTGATGCCGAAAACGCATCTCCNGTGTTTACNACATTGAAAGNTAGTGTCGTAATCAACAGTAGGAACNCCNTTAGTAATACCAGCATCGGCTANATCAAGAGAACCTATNTGACCTGCTACTGTATTAGCTTTTGGCGTTACGTTTGTACCTGCAACACTGATAGACGATCCAATACGCTCTGACGTGGCACTTGCACCTAATGTAGATACACTTGCTACTGATTGAATACTATGCGTTATATCTGCATAAGCGGGTGCAGACATTACAAATAAAAAGGGAAGTAGTTTTTTCATTTGATACCTACTTTGTTATTTTTATTATCTACTATAGTATCTTTTTTCTTTTTTATCTGAAAACCTAG
>FUFK010047293.1_pt1 | contig 13901 bp, 12 predicted proteins | sample 1021851 | NCBI WGS metagenome assembly FUFK01 (sample SAMEA51879418, study PRJEB19060) | metagenome | reverse complement strand
AGCGCTTAGAATGACTAAACTTATTATTTTTAACATCGAATCGCCTAAAAAATAGTCGCTGTCAGTGCCATGGTCGAATGTTCAACACGCCCTAATTAAAGAGTAGCAGTATAAAGGTTTGCGTGGCTACAACAAACAATCCGTATGTATCTAGCCATCTTAAATACTCAAGAGTTTAAGCTACGCTTTGTATAGCTTTGAACTTAGTATAGCTTTGAACCTACAAGATAATACTACCAGCGCATCGGCGCAAGATAAGGTAAAGCGGATTTGAGCTGCTCATAAGTACCATTGACTAAGATGTCGTCAGTGACTTTATTGATATCAGTATGACCACAGAACGCCATGCTGACATCGCACTCTTTGTAGATTAGCTCCAATGCGCGGCGCACGCCGTCTTCACCATAAGCGCCCAGTCCATACAGAAACGCACGCCCAATCATCGTACCATTTGCGCCTAATGCTATTGCTTTAAGCACATCTTGCCCTGATCTGATACCACTATCAAGCCAAATCTCAATCTGGCTATTCTCAGCTCTCACCGCTTGCACGATATCGCTTAGCGCGGCGATAGAGGAGGGTGCGCCATCGAGCTGACGACCGCCATGGTTAGAGACGACTAGAGCATCAGCGCCGCTACGCGCGGCTAATATTGCATCTTCAGGCTCCATGATGCCTTTGATAATTAGCTTGCCACCCCATTGATCCTTGATACGCGCCACATCATCCCAGCTCAGGCCAGGATCGAATTGCTCTGCCGTCCAAGCAGAGAGTGATGACAGATCCTCAACATTTTGTGCATGACCGACGATATTACCAAAGGTTCGTCTTTTGGTGCCGAGCATATTTAAGCACCATTCAGGCTTTGTCATCAGANTAAGTATATTAGCTAACGTAGGCTTCGGCGGTGCAGAAAGACCGTTTTTGATATCTTTATGACGCTGGCCGAGCACTTGTAGATCGGCGGTTAATATCAGCGCTGAGCAGTTGGCGTCTTTTGCGCGTCGTATCAAATTGGCCATAAACTCTTGATCACGCATCACATACAGCTGAAACCAAAACGGCGCATTAGTATTCTGTGCGACATCTTCTATTGAGCAAATACTCATAGTCGACAGCGAAAACGGTACGCCAAACTTCTCAGCGGCGCGCGCAGCATGAATCTCACCATCCGCCCACATCATGCCCGTGAAGCCAGTAGGTGCAATGGCGACAGGCATGTTGACTTTTTCACCGATCATTGTGGTTGCCAGCGAGCGATTTTCCATATCGACGAGTACGCGTTGACGCAGCTTAATACGATCAAAATCGGTTTCGTTATTACGATAGGTGGTTTGCGTCCACGAGCCTGAATCGACATAATCATAAAACATACGCGGCACTTTACGCTCAGCAACGCGGCGCAGATCTTCGATTTCGGTGATTTTGGTTAAGTCTTTCATGGCAGTTCCGTTATGCTGGCAAACGTTATGAGATATTGATTAGGGTATTTAGACTAGCAGTTGCTGTAAATCCAGCACTGAAAAAGGATAGTTCAAGCGCTGGGTTGGCGTGAGTACCACCGGAATAGTAGTAGCAAAGTGCATCATTAACGGCTCATTGAAATCGCTGATGTCTATATAATGATAAGGGACAGGCTGTACCGCGGCTAGCTGATTTATTAGACTCTCAGCGACATCACACAAGTGACAGCCTGTGGTGCCGAGCAGCCATGTTTGCTGATGGATATCATCATGGGCAAGCTTAGGTGACGCGGCTATTATACTTCTTCTGAGCGCTGCGATGGTTTCGTGATTAGCGCCATTATCTGTTTGATGATTTGGTAGGTTGTCATTAGGCATAGTTATACTCATCNTTGATCCATCTTTACAATTATCATGTCTTTATAAGCACCGTATACTTTGGGTTTTACTTTAAGCTTGCTTACGCCTTTAACGTTATAAGATAGAGAATAATCATATCATAGAGAAATCTTATCTATAATAACAGTAGCCGTGACAGCGATTGTGAGATTGGGTAAGATAGCTTGCTCGCCGACAGTTTAGATTGCAGCAGCAAACGAATATTTTGAATGATCATTTTGAGCTTTTTAGTTTTGCTACATTTTATAACGCTTCATCCTTACTTATTTGGATATATTGCGCATGACAAGTTTTGCTAGTTTTTTTAAACGCTTATTAGGAGCAATTATACTGATAATCGTTGCTTTTCATATCCTAGTTGCAGCATTGCTACTGGTGTGGAAGAGCCAGCCTATTAACAATAGTATGTTTATGCTGACCCATCGTCTGACCGGCGGCGAGGTCACCCAAGAGTGGGTAGAGTATGATCAAATCGCCAAGTCCGCCAAGCAAGCCGCTATTGCTAGTGAAGACTCGACTTTCAGTCAGCATCATGGCTTCGACATAAAAGGCATAAAAGAGGCGCAAAAGAAAAATGAAGCGTCAGGCAAGACGACAGCTGGCGGCTCAACCATCACTCAGCAATTAGCCAAAAATCTATTTTTGACCTCACACCGCTCTTACGTACGTAAAGCGGAGGAAGCGGTTATCACGGTGATGATTGAGACGATTTGGGATAAGCCGCGCATTTTGACCGCTTATCTAAACGTCGCTGAGTTCGGTAATGGCATCTATGGTATCGAAGCCGCCGCTCGGCACTATTATGGTAAAACTGCCGCCGATCTCAACCGTGATGAGTCCGCCCTGCTCATTAGTATGCTGACTAACCCCAAGTATTATCAAGACAATCAAGGCAATAAGCGGCTGCGTAATAAACAGCGTATTATCAAAAAGCGGATGAACAATGCGGTGTTGCCACAAGCTGCATAGCCACTATTCAAGTCTTAATAGCTCCAAGCACGAGGCTATAACATAAGGTTGTAGTACAAGGCTAATTTTTGACACTAATGTGAGTGCGCTGTCGTATTTTTAATCATAATAAGGAGTAGTGAGATGGCTGATAATCCCAACAAGGCAAAAATCACCGATAATGGCACTGATAAAAATCAAGGTGCGTCACTCAGCCATGAGCGCTTAAACAGCCATGAGCNCTNAAACAGCCANGAGCCCTCAAACAGCCACGAGCGCTTAACCAATAGTAGCCTTACCCAAATCGACTGGCAGCGTTTTGACGATGGCAGCTACTCATCGAGCAGTTACATTCATCGGGATCTATCTTTATTGCAGTTCAATCTGCGCGTCTTAGCACAAGCAGCCAGCCCTCGTCATCCNCTTCTTGAGCGGCTGTTCTTTTTGATTATATTTTCTTCAAATATGGACGAGTTTTTTGAGATTCGCGTGGCAGGCATCATGCAAAAGCTCAATATAGGCGATGTGCCTAGTAGCCCGCATGGGATGCGCCCAAGTGAAGTGCTTAAAGAGATATCAGCGGTGGCGCACGAGGCTATCGATGAGCAGTATNGTATTTTAAACCAAGATATCTTGCCAGCGCTTGCCAAAGAAGATATTCGCTACTTGCGCCGTGATGAGCTAAATGCCGAGCAGTCGGCGTGGATGAAGCGTTACTTTATCGAGCAAGTCTTGCCAGTGCTGACGCCAATTAGTATTGATCCGGCGCACCCGTTCCCGCGCCTGGTCAATAAGAGCCTGAATTTTATCGCCACTTTAGAGGGCAAGGATGCTTTTGGCCGCGATATCAATTTAGCGATTGTACCGGCGCCGCGTAGCCTGCCGCGGGTGATTCGTCTGCCTAATGAGCTGACGGGCGGCAAAGAGCATCACGTCATGCTCTCAGCGGTAATCCATGAGCATGTGGGTGAGCTCTTCCCCGGCATGAATGTCACTGGCTGCCATCAGTTCCGTCTGACTCGAAACGCTGATTTGGACTTAGCGGATGATGTCGACGATATTGCCAAAGCACTAGAGGGCGAGCTTGAAAACCGCCGTTTTGGTGACAAAGTACGCCTTGAGGTTACCACCGATTGCCCAACGCCTATCAGCGATTATTTGCTTGAAGAGTTTGNGCTGCATGATAACCAGCTATACCGAGTCAACGGCCCAGTCAACTTAACGCGGCTNTTNTTTGACTTTAATATTCCCAAACTGCGTTATCAGTCCTTTACTCATATCGTCCCTAAGCCGTTTCGCCGTGAGTTCGATAAACTCGATCGTTCCACGAGTATGTTTGGCGCGATGCGTAAAGGCGATGTGCTCGTCCATCATCCTTTTCATGCCTTNTCGCCGATTGTCAATCTGCTATGGCAAGCAGCAAGCGATCCAAAAGTGCTGGCGATTAAGCAAACCTTGTACCGCTCAGGCACCAACTCTGAGATTGTCCAAGCGCTAGCGGCCGCCGCGCGTAATGGCAAGGAAGTGACAGCGGTGATTGAGCTGCGCGCGCGTTTCGATGAAGCCTCTAATATCGCAGTTGCAAACTTCTTACAAGAGGCAGGCGCGGTCGTCGTCTACGGTATCGTCGGCTACAAGACCCATGCCAAGCTGATGCTTATCGTGCGCCGCGAAGANGACCGCATTCGCCGTTATGTGCATCTTGGTACGGGTAACTATCATGCTGCCAACGCCAAAGTCTATACNGATTATGGGCTGTTCACCGCTGATGNTGATATCTCAGAAGATGTGCACAAAATCTTCCAAGAGCTAACGGGGATGGGGAAGCCTGCCACCCTCAAAAAGCTGCTACACGCGCCTTTTACCTTGCACGATAAATTGATGAGCTTCATTGACGATGAGATCGCTCATGCCAAAGCCGGTAAGCGCGCGCATATGATTATCAAAGTCAATGCCTTAACCGAGCGGCGACTGATTGCCAAGCTCTACGACGCCTCGCAAGCTGGAGTCAAGATTGAGCTTATTCTGCGCTCAATCTGCTGTCTGCGCCCGCAAGTCAAAGGGCTGTCTGAAAACATCACTGTGCGCTCTGTCGTCGGACGGTTCTTGGAGCATACACGCATCTATTATTTCCATAATGGCGGCGATGAGCGCATGTATTTAGGCAGTGCTGATTGGATGGATCGTAACCTGTTTCATCGTGTTGAAGTGGCTTTCCCTATCGAAGATAAAAAACTATTCGCGCAAATCTATCAAGACGGTCTGCAAAATTACCTAAAAGATAATGTACAAGCTTGGACATTAACAGGGAACGGGCGTTGGCAGCAGTTGAGTCCAGTTAATGACGTCTTGCCACACGTTGCGCAAAACCATTTACTCAGTGTCATTAACCACGTCAACGAATAAACAATAATCATCGCCTCCTACTATTAGAGGTTACAAACTGTCTTGTAACCTCACATTTATTCACATATTGATACGGCAGTGCACTAGCGTATGGTTTATGCTTTTTTCTATACTTAAAAGTACAGTAATCAAAAGTACAACTTATCTATCATCTAATTATAAGAATAGGAATAATACTATGAGTAACGCTAGTGATAATAAATCTGATGTTCAGCAAGCTGCTAATACAGCCAATGCCGATAAAATCGAAAAAAACTTACAACAAGATAATGATTCAAAAAAGCCTGAAGACTTAGCAGAAAACGAAAAGACACCCTTTATAGATGAACAAACCCGTACTGACAAATAGTGCGCCGCTAAAAAAGCAAAAGATCATCAGAACAATCAATAGAGGGATATATTATGGTTAATAAATCGACAATTACGGACAATAAAACACGAACTCGTGTGGATGATATGAGGCCGAATGATGAAGAGNTCGTGCCAATTGACGATCTGGCAGATGCCAAACGGGAGAATCCAACCAATAGCTATGAAGGCCGCAAGCATGAGCCAAAGATAGATGGCCCTGAACAAGTCTCTCAAGAGACTGACGAGGTCTATGCTGACCCGCGTCGAGAAGAGAATCTTCCGGCAGGTGGTAAGAATGTCGCTGATCTTAATGCACACGATCTAAGTCAAGACAATAACCAAATTTAATTTATACTCGCTTGTCTTGTATAGATAGCTGTATAGAAGGTTTTTACCTTACTTATTTAAACGACGTCCACATCTATAATTACAACAAAGGATGAAACCATGCAAACTAAAGATCCAGCTTTAACTAAGACACCTATTAGTAGCCATGACGCTATAAGTGAAATGGTCGAAAATACAAATGGCAACAAAGATCCTAAATATTCTGAGCGCGAGCAGCGCCACATTGATGAGACAGTGAGTGCTAGTGACAGAGTAGATGGCGTTGCTACTGTTAGAAATGATGCTAATGTGCCTCGTGAAGGTTCCGAAGAAAACCACGAGGATATTGAGCGCAATACCACTGTTAATAAAGGTACAGATACCTTNGAAGACGACATTGTAGACTCAGAGCATGTCAATGACGGTGATAANCCAGCNCGTCAACCGGATCGCCGTGACCAACAAGGCAGTAGCCCCTTTGATGGTAATGTTAACGACCGAACTGTAAAAAGCGCAGAGCCTAAGAGCGAAGAGATCAATGATTTAAACCGTTACGCCAGTATCGACAACGCGCAAACGCGTATTTTAAATCCTGATGAAAAAGATTAAATCTCGCATCAGTAAGATTTGAGCATATTCTTAAGTTGAGCAGTTAAGTAATTGAATGGCTCATTTATCTGAATTGAGGNTATGCTCTAGCANTAGGGTTTAAAATAAATGATNGAAAAGGATTATTCATGAAAAANAANANAGAAGACTATAAGNTAAAAGANGCGGATGACAATGAAGGTATTGTGCCNGATGATGCGCTACAAAAGGTAAATCCAGCTGCTGCTGAGCAAGNCTCAGACGATCATGATCCGCATAATATTGCCAAAGATCACAAGCAGCATGATACTAGTATTACTGAAACCAAAGATTAGTAAGTATAACCAGAAACAGAAGTATAAATAATTACTGAAAAAGCAGCGCCTTACTGTCTNNTANNAGACAGTAANNCGCTGCTTTTTTTATGGGGNATCAATCAGTGGCATTAAGCCATTTACTAGAATTATTGTTAGCTAAACCATTAGGGCGTGTTGAACATTCATAAATGCGCACTGCTGATCGCTAAAATAGTTCTAGTCTAAGTGAAAATTGCAGGTAATGCTTATTGCATTGGATAGATTTTCGCAACGACTAGGGCGATTTTAGCATCAGCCCTCACGACAACAACAGGGACAGGACTATTTTTTNCCGCTTTATTGATAAAAATAGACGCTTAGAATGACTAAACTTACAATTTTTATCTGCAAATCGCCTAAAAAATAGTCTCTGTCAGTGCCATGGTCGAATGTTCAACACGCCCTAATTAAACAGGTACGCCGCTATGAAAGCGTAGCTCATTATCAGGACTGGTAATAAGCTCAGCNTCTACCGCTCTAAAAAAAGCCACACGTTCATCGATATTCTCAGCCGCTAGCGACTGCGCTAACTGTANATAATCTTCAAAATGACGACTCTCTGATTTTAGTAAATAACGGTAGTATTTAGCCAAGCGCTCATCATCTATTNCATTGCTTAGTGCCGCAAAACGCTCACATGAGCGCGCTTCTATAAAAGCGCCAATGATGAGTACATCAACCATAGCTGCAGGCTCAAAAGTGCGCTTGTGTTTTAGCATGCCTTTGGCATAACGGCCTGCGCCTAGATGTTGCCACGCTTGACCACGCTCTTTCATAATCCCTAATACTTGCTCGTAGTGCAGCATCTCTTCCCGGACTAACTGAGCAAGCTTGCATTGTAAGTCATGGGAGAATTCATAGCGAAACATCAGATTCATTGCGGTTCCCGCCGCTTTTTTTTCGCAGTTCGCATGGTCTTGGATAATGATGGGTAAGTTATTGACCGCCGCATCTATCCAAGCCCGTGTCGTTCGCCCTGCCAAAAACGTATAAATCGCTGATAGATCGACATTTGAAGGTGAAGTCTGAGCTAAAGTTTGACCGGCAGCAGCCCGTTCATTTGGTTTTTTATTTTCGCTTATTGCTTTGATTTTGATATCAGTCATAGTCTAATCAGGTAAAGTGGACAATTTGGTAAATTTTATCATTGAGCGCTTTGCTCAGCCGAAATGATTACTTACAGTTTAATCATACTCGTAAGTCATCAGCACCCTAGCGCTTCCTTGTACGAGTTAAACAAGCCGTGGTAAAGGCTATCATATTTATACAAGGCGACTATTTATCTACTAAATAGCGCGTTCTTGTTAATTTCTTGATTTGATAGTAGGATAATCTTTGATTTTAGAATCATTATGTCATAGATTATTTTAGCATGAGCCTATCATTCATATAAGAACATTGATTATAAGACTTCTAAATGCTTGTTCGCTATAAAGGTATAACGATAATCTCAGTTAAGCACCCTTTATTGCTCAAGCGCCTCCCTAAACTTATTACAAGGATATCATTATGAGTCAGGATTTAAACGCCAATCGCATCCAAAAAGGCAGCCTTGCTATCGATAAGCAGATGTATGACTTTATCGAAAACGAAGTACTGCCAAAAGTAGGCGTCGATTCAGAGAGCTACTGGTCAGGGTTTGAAAAGGTAGTCAAAGAGTTCACTCCGCGTAATAAAGCCCTGCTTGCGACTCGTGATGAGATGCAAAAGCAGATTGATCAATGGCATCTAGATAACCCTACTAATAGCGGCGAAGTCGACTTTGCAAAGTATAAGCAATTCTTACAAGAGATTGGCTACTTATTGCCAGAAGGCGAGGACTTTCAGGTCTCAACTGAGAATGTCGATGAAGAAATTGCTCATATCGCAGGGCCACAGTTAGTCGTACCGGTGCGTAACGCTCGCTATGCTTTGAACGCGACTAACGCTCGTTGGGGTAGCTTGTACGATGCGCTTTATGGTACAGATGTTATCAGTGATGAGAACGGTCAAGAGGCTAAAGGCGGCTATAATCCTACTCGCGGCGCCGCTGTCGTGGCTTATGCCAAGCAATTCTTAGATGANAACTTTGCGCTTGCATCCGGCTCTTACACTGAGGTTACTGGTTTTGAAGTGGTCGATGGTAAGCTACAAATCACTCAAGGCGATAATAGCACTGAGCTTAAAGATGCAGAGCAATTTGCAGGTTACATGGGAGAGGCAAGCAGTCCAACAGCGGTGCTACTCAAGAACAATAATCTGCACGCCGAGATTCAAATCGATAAAGACAGCCCAATCGGTAAAGACGATGCAGCAGGTATCAAAGATGTGCTACTCGAATCGGCTATCACTGCCATTCAAGATGGCGAAGACTCTATCGCCGCAGTCGATGCTGAAGAGAAAGTGGAAGTGTACCGTAACTGGTTTGGCCTAATGAACGGCGATCTGCAAGAGACTTTTGAGAAAGGCGGTAAGACTCGCACTCGTCAGCAAAACCCAGACCGCGTTTATACTGCGCCAGATGGTAGCGAGCTAGTCCTGCCAGGCCGCGCTTTGCTACTACTACGTAACGTCGGACACTTAATGCAAAACCCAGCTATCTTAGTTGATTTAGGCGAGGGGCAAGAAGAGATCTTTGAGGGCATCATGGACGCTCTAGTGACGCCATTACTGAGCCTAAATGACCTAAAAGGCAAGACTAAGCTGTCAAACTCACGCAAAGGCTCTATGTATATCGTTAAGCCAAAAATGCACGGCCCTGATGAAGTGAAGATGGCCAATGACTTATTTAATGCTTCTGAGGACTTATTAGGTCTTGAGCGTAATACCTTAAAGATCGGTATCATGGACGAAGAGCGCCGCATGACGGTCAATCTAAAGAACGCTATTCGTCAAGCTAAAGAGCGCGTCATCTTCATTAATACCGGCTTCTTGGATCGTACCGGCGATGAGATGCACACCAGCATGAATGCAGGGCCATTCGTACGTAAAGGTGAGATGAAGTCGCAAGCATGGCAGCCAGCTTACGAGCAGTGGAACGTCGATGTCGGTCTTGAGGTAGGTCTGCAAGGCCGCGCTCAGATCGGTAAAGGCATGTGGGCTAAGCCTGATGAGATGAAAGAGATGATGGAGACCAAGGCGGCGCATCCGCAGTCAGGCGCTAGCACGGCTTGGGTACCGTCACCAACGGGTGCAACCTTACATGCCATGCATTACCATCAAGTCAACGTAAAAGACGTACAAGACAAGCTAAAATCGCGTAGCCGCGCTGATGTCGATGATATCTTGACCATTCCTTTGACCAGTGAGGCCAATTGGAGCGAAGAAGAGAAGCGCCAAGAGCTTGAGAACAACGCTCAAGGCATCTTGGGCTATGTCGTGCGCTGGGTGAACCAAGGTGTTGGTTGCTCAAAAGTACCAGATATCAATGACGTNGGNCTAATGGAAGATCGTGCGACNNTNCGTATCTCAAGCCAGCACATCACCAACTGGCTACATCATAATGTAGTAAGCGAAGAGCAAGTCATGGAAACCATGAAGCGTATGGCAAAAGTCGTCGATGAGCAAAACGCGGGCGATCCTAGTTACCAAAATATGGCACCTGATTTCGATAACTCTTATGCGTTCCAAGCGGCTTGTGATCTAGTATTTAAAGGTCGCGAGCAGCCTAGTGGTTACACTGAGCCACTACTGCATCAAGCGCGCCGTGATCTAAAAGCTAGCAGCGCTTGCTAAGTAAGCGGCTCAAAGCTGTCATATAAGGTTTTAGTCTATTATCTTATATGACGCGTTATTAGCCCTCCTATTCGCTCTAGAGGATGAGTAGGGGTGTTATACCTATACAATCGTAAGTCGCTAGTACAAGCACTCCTATTAAGACGATAGGGGTGCTTTTTTATGGCTAACATATCTCTTAATACATGGCTTTGAGCTATCTTCTAATCGTTATGAATTACTAACTAAAATCTCGAAGTTGATCTCTGCAGATATTGAAATAAAAAACGAAAGAATTGAGACTAAATGTCAAAAAAAATGTTGCAAATTATGTCAAAGTTGTTATGCTTGTACTCGAAGTATGAGTTTGGTAACGGATGTTACGCAGTAGGACGCATAAGACTTAAGTTTACATGGCAGTTACGTTGTTTAATCCCAGTCATGTGAGTCATGGTTTTTTCATCTTACTGTAATAGAAATTCGCCATACTTGTTTCTGACTAAACTTGGTAGCCAGTTACACATTATATCTTTGAGGATTTGTGACGATACCCTTATGAGTAAACGCTAATTACAGCATACTCATTACTAAAATTGTAAAGTGGAGATATCCCATGAAAAAGTTACTTTTAGCTACATCAGTTGCCGCTCTATCTGTATCAGCAGCTAATGCCGCTCCTACCGTTTATGGTAAAGCATTCGTTACTNCTGATTATGTCAATGCTGAACTTGATGTTNGNNATGCANANAANNACAGAATNGACGATGATAAAAACTCATTACAAATTAACTCAAATAGCTCACGTCTAGGTTTCAAAGGTTCTGAAGCTATNACNGCTAATACTGACGTGGTTTATCAGTTAGAGTATGGCATCAACATCGATGANAGCGGCGATGATAACATCGGTTTTAAAAGCCGTGATACNTANCTTGGTTTAGCCAATGANCAGTATGGTCAAGTNCGTTTTGGTCGNAACTACTCAGTNACNGANTACNTTCTTAATAGNGTACCTGTCACTCAGGGCTATTGGGATAANATTGGTGCAAGCAGCCTGNATACTGGTNNAGCAGCTGAAGCTNTAACGCTAACTGATGGNGGCCGTATCAATAACTCTATCATNTGGTTTGCCCCTAAATACAACGATCTACCATTAGATCTAACGTTGCAGTATGGTGCTGACGAGACCTTCGTTGACGACAATGATGATCGTGATACAGGGTACGGTGCAGCTTTAAACTATGCTCCAGGTACAGGCTTCGCAGCTGGTATCGCTTTAGATAAAGACATGAGTATCAACGGTGATATCCTTCGCGGTACTGCTAGTGTCGATCTAAGCAACTATGTTGCTTACCCTGTTACTTTAGGTGTGTTGTATCAGCAAGCTGATTATGACGGTGTTGGCGAAGAAGACGGTCTAATGGTTAGCGCCAAAATGGGCTTAAGCAACTTTGCTCGTCCGGCTACCGTTTATGCTCAGTATAACAAGACAGAAAGCTTAAGCGGCCTTGACGGCAATGACTCAGACCAGTTTGTAGTCGGCGGTGAGTACTTCTTTAAAGATAACATGATTGCGCATCTTTACGCGGGTTATAACTCTTCTGACTTAGACAATGATACATTCGTAGTAAGAGATGAAGACGGTGACATTACAGCTTTTGGTCGCGGTAATGGTGATGCTAGTGTATTGGCTATCGGTGGCGGTCTAGAATACTTATTCTAACCAAAACCTCTGCATAGTTAGTATGCTTAAAAACTCATCCTTCGGGGTGAGTTTTTTTGTTTTGTAATCAATACTGTGTCTTGAACAACAGCGTGTCTTAAATAACAGAATCCGTAAAATTAATAATAACATTTGTGTAAATTTTGGTTTTTTCACCTTACTGTAATATTTGGTTGGTAAAGTTGTGTCTAAGTAATGCTTCTAGCTCATATATATAAATGTTCTATAGGGTAGTCACCCTGCCATTATATATATCGGCCAATCTTAGCCAATTTATCACTCAAATCGTAAAGTGGAGATACCCTTTGAAAAAATTACTTTTAGCCTCGGCAATTGCAACGCTATCAGTTTCTGCCGCTCAGGCAGCGCCAACTGTCTATGGTAAAGCATTCGTGACTGCTAACTATGTTAATGCTGAACTTGACCGTCAGTCTATGGATCTACCTGGTGATACTATCAATGTCAACGAAGATAATAGTTCGGTGCAGGTCAATTCACATTCTTCACGTATAGGGTTCAAAGGGTCTGAAGCCATTACTGCCAATACTGATGTGATTTATCAACTAGAATATGGCATTAGCATTGATGACAGCGGTAGTAGCAACATTGGCTTCAAAAGCCGTGATACTTATCTCGGTCTAAAAAACAAAAACTATNGTCAGTTCCGNTTTGGNCGTAACTACTCAGTNTCTGANTACATCAACAACGTNACNGTNANNNAAGGNTATTGGNACAACATCGGCTCAAGCTCTCTTGATGAAGGGACATTGAGCGAAGCATTGACCCTTACTGATGGTGGCCGNATCAACAACTCTATCGTATGGATTGCACCGAAATACAATGGTTTACCGCTAGAGCTGTCTCTACAGTATGGGGCTGATGAGTCATTTGTCTCTGACAACGATGACCGTGACAGCGGTTTTGGTGCGTCTTTGATGTTTGACCCAGGTGCTGGGTTTACAGCTGGTGTGGCTTATGACAAAGACATGTCTGTCTCAGATGGTGGCGAAATTCTTCGCGGTACTACTAGTATCGATTTGAGCAAATATATGGCTTATCCAGTGACACTAGGTGCGCTATATCAGCAAGTAGATTTTGATCAGCAAGACGAAGAAGAGAAGGGGTTGGTTGTCAGTGCTGAGATGGGCCTGACCAATTTTGCACGTCCTGCCTCTATTTATCTACAGTATGACAAGACCGAAAACCTAGCGGGTCTCGATGGTAATGATTCAGACCAGATTGTACTGGGTGGCAAATATATGTTTAAAGACAACATTATTGCTCATGCCTATATCGGGCAAAACTCTGCAGATCTAGACAATGGTCTCCTAGTAGTCAGAAATTATGATGACGATACGGTTGCTGAAGTTGCTGCGCGCGGTGATGCAGATGTATTCGCTATCGGTGGCGGCTTAGAATACAAATTCTAGTATAGCTACTACGGTAAATATCGAAAAACTCATCCTTCGGGGTGGGTTTTTTTGTTGTATGGCGTTTTAATAATAGAAAAATGTTTGTTACCTATACAAAAAAATAAGAGTTTCAGACAGTTTGCATTTTTGCCCTATATTTTATGGTGTATTTTTAGTAAAATCCTTCTTTACCAATTACCGACAGAGTACTATGACCAAGTTTATATTTGTGACCGGT
>FUFK010053790.1_pt1 | contig 13903 bp, 15 predicted proteins | sample 1021851 | NCBI WGS metagenome assembly FUFK01 (sample SAMEA51879418, study PRJEB19060) | metagenome | reverse complement strand
AAAAATATTTAAAAAAAACTAAGGATCAAAATATAGCCATTGTCACCCATTTAGGTCCAATATTAGCAATAGCAGAATATGAAAAATTAACCCGCAGGATGAGTTATAGCCCATTTGTTGAAAAGGCACGTTTTCAAATATGTGAAGCATACAGGATTGAATCTCCAAAATATTACCATGACCAGGAATATACGGAAAAGGCATTGGAAAGGTATCAAGAGTTCTTAGAGGACTTTCCAAACACTACGCTAAAAAGTGATGTACTTGCATCAATTGAAAATTTGAGAGAGAAGCTCGGAATGAAATTATACGAAACTGGTATATTGTATATTAAACTTGAAGAATATGATTCAGCAATAATTACTTTTCAGGATGTTATTGACAAGTATTATGATACAAAAATTATAAATGACGCTCGCAAAGGTATGATTATAGCTTTAGCTAAAAATAAGGACCTCAAAAGTGCTCAGATTATGTTAAATGAGCACAAAGAAACCCTTACTGATAATGGACTATTTGAAGACACTAAAATAAAAATTGAAAAAATAAAGAAGAAGTTAGGGGAAGTAGAAAATTGAGAGTCTGTCTTTTTGGTGGTACCTTTGACCCTCCGCACATAGGTCACCTCCTCATTGCTCAAAACGTTTGTGAGGCTGAGAACTTTGACACTATTATTTTTGTTCCAGCTAACAAGCAATTACAAAAAAAAGTTGTGACTGATAAAAAGAAGCGTATAAAAATGCTTGAGCTAGCAATAAAAGATAATCCTAACTTTGAATTATCAGATATAGAGATAAATCGAGGGGGAATTTCTTACACAATCGATACAATCATTCATTATAGAGAACATATCATGGGTTCTGAAGATGAATTATTCTTTCTGATCGGAAGTGATAGTTTAATGGATTTCCCGAATTGGAAAAATCCAGAGGGTATACTCAAAAACTGCAAAGTGGTGGTAGCTATAAGACCTGGATTCCGGCCGAGTGATATTCCTTCATGGATCTTGCAGAGTGTACAGTTTGCTAACGNGCCAAGATTTGAAATCTCTTCTTCAATTATTAGAAAGAGATGGAGAGAAAATAAAACAATTCGTTACATGGTCACATTGCCGGTTTGGGAATATATTGATAGGAAAAATCTATATATTTAGTTTGCAAAATCTGCGTACCATCGTATCAAATTAATCGATACTAGTATTGCGCCTTCAACACGCCCTATTTTCCATTTTGTTCTGATCATAAGTAGTGTCAGCCCTACCATCAGTACCAGTAAAAATACACTACCAAAAATATCTTCAGAAATATCTGATGGGTTAATCATGCCAGCAAGCCCAAGAACTCCAAGTAAGTTAAATAGGTCACTTCCTATGAGATTGCCCACCGCGATTCCATGACGTCCCTTAATCGCCGCTGTTAATGAAGTGGCAAACTCAGGAGCTGAAGTTCCAGCTGCAACGATTGTTACAGCTATAACCCAATCAGATACACCAATCGATCTGGCTACGTTAGACGCGTGTTTAACCATCAAATGACCACCTGCTACAATTGCAAATAGTCCAACAAAAAATAATACATAAGACATGTACGTAGCAGCACTCGGGTGAACCTCCTCTGGTGGATCCTTTTTTACAAATAAGAAGACAACATATCCGATAAGAAGGGAGAAAAGTAAGAGACCCTCGTATTGATCGTAATTATCATCTGGTGTCCAACCATCAAAGCCAAAAAAAAGCAGAAAAATCAACGCCGTGGAAATGAGTAAGAATAATCCGTCTCGCTCAAACATTCTTTTAGAAGTAGCTATTGGGCGAATAAGTGCCGTACCTCCTAAGATAAATCCAAGATTAAAGATATTTGAGCCTATAACATTGCCAATGGATATATCCGTTTGGTTCGTGGCTGCCGCACTAATTGTTACTGCAAATTCAGGAGCAGATGTACCAAATGCAACAACAGTTAATCCTATAATCAGATCAGAGACTTTGAAAGTGTGGGCGATTTCAGCCGCTGACTCCACTAACCAATCCGCACCTTTCCAAAGCATAACTATGGATAAAAAAACTAGTAAGCAGTCAATGGCTATTTCAAGGTTCATTTTTTAGACAAGTTTTGTTAAATAAAAAATAACAAGTTTGAGATTGGATAATATACTAAATTTTATTCCATTAACTCATAAACAATTTTATCCTCAATAGTAAAGAAAATTGTCCATTAAGTTCGGTATTTTCACTATTTTCATAAGGTAAATATTAGCAGTACAGTCAATGATAGAATTTCATAATGTCTCATATGCCCATAATAAAGGCCAAGGGGTTAACGGTATCAACATGACAATAGGTGATTCCGATTTTACCTTTTTGATAGGTCCAACTGGGTCGGGTAAAACTACACTGATGAGGTTGATATATTTTGATTTGATACCAGATAGCGGAACAGTCTTAGTAAATGGTTTTTCATCTGATGATATAACAGTTCGGAAAATATCAGAAGCGCGAAAAAAAATTGGAATGGTTTTTCAAGATTTTAAACTTCTCCAAGACAGAAACCTTTACGAAAATATATCCCTTCCTCTAAGAGTTCTAGGGTACTCAGGTACTGATATTCGATCAAGAGTGGAAGAGGCAATAGAGATGGTGGGACTTAGTGGTAAAGAAGAACACTTGCCAAATGAAATATCGGGTGGTGAGCAGCAAAGAGCCAGTTTGGCAAGAGCTATTATTAAGGAGCCTGAAATTATTTTAGCGGATGAGCCCACTGGCAATTTAGATCCTGTTGCGTCTTTTGAGCTAGTGCGACTCTTGGAAACAATCCATGAGACAGGGACAACAATCTTAATGGCCTCTCACAATTATAATTTGATCAAAGGCAGGGGGAGGCCTATATATGAACTTAAAAACGGAATACTGAGAGTTCGGTAATGGAAAAGGTTAAGTACCTACTGCTGGAGGGATTTAAAAATATTTGGCGTCACAAAATGACCACCTTAACCTCAATTTTCTCTATATTCATCATTGTGTACATCGTCGCATTGTTAGCAACTTTTGGAACCAACACACATAAACTTCTTCATTATTTACGCTCAAAGTATAAAATAGAAGTCTTCTTTAATCAAACCGTATCAAACGAGGAAGCTGTTGCTCTTATATACAAAATTAAAGGTATACAGGGTGTTCGCGCCGCAACAATTATTGAAAAGGAGGACGCCATCAGAATTTTCAAGGATCAATTTGGGGAAGATATAATCGAACTACTAGGCTACAATCCACTTCCCGTTAGTGCAGTAGTAAACATCGATAGAGGACGCCGCGATCCCATAAAAATTGAACCAATTATCCAAGAGATCAGATCTATCTCGGAAGTTAGTGAAATCAGATATCAGGGCAACCTAATTAATAAAATTGAGAAAAACTATCGACGCGGGGTGGAAATTATGCCTTACGTTGCTATCTTTACCTTTTTCGTCACTGCATTAGTAATTTATAACACAATTAAGTTATCTGTTGTCTCGAGGAAAAACCTAATAAATACTCTTCAATTAATTGGTGCGTCGCACATGTTTGTTAAGATACCTTTTGTCATTGAGGGCATATTTATAGGCTCTATCTCTGTTATCTTAGCATTCCCAGCATTATTTTTGACAATAGAAACAATAAACTACATTATTATCAATTATAGCTCAATTTATTTAAAGTTTCACATTGATGTTGTAATGATGATTTGGGCGCTTGTAATCGTGGCACTAATTTCTGTTATTGGAAGCCACAGGGCAGCGTCAACTTTCTTAAAATAATTTGTTTCCATACTTTGTCTGGCAATTAGAGTTTTTATAATTTCTGTGGTTGAAATTTTAAACAAAAAAACATGAAGGATATGAGGTGTCATCAGTAAAAGAAAAAACCCCAGTGAAAAAAGTTTCTAAAACCAAAAAAAAATCAGTAGCCAAAAAGCCAAAGCAAAATAACGAAAAAGCTCTTAAGCTTCAGGTTGATGAATTAAAAGATAAGCATTTACGTCTAAAAGCTGAATACGAAAATTACAGAAGGAGAAAATCTGAGGAAATATCAAAATTGCTTCATTATGGTGGCGAGAGCATCGTACAGGGATTTCTGCCTATTATTGATGATTTTGAACGAGCTATTAGTTCGTCTGATTCTTCTAAAGATTCGCTTATTGATGGTATTAAGTTGGTGCAGACGAAAATCGATAAATTCCTTGATGCAATGGAAATTAAACAATTTGGCGAAGAGGGTGAAAAAATGGACCCTGAATTTCACGACGCTATGTTAACACAGAAAGATAAGAAGTTTGATGATGGCATCATATTAAGCGTATTTGAAAAAGGATATACCTACCGCGATAAAGTTATTAGGCACGCAAAAGTAATTGTTAACAAAAAGTGAAAGATTTATATGACATACTTGGTGTCGGCAGGCAGGCTAGCCAGGATGAGATAAAAAAGTCCTACCGTAAAATTGCATTGAAATATCATCCAGATAAAAACCCAGATAATAAAGAGGCCGAGAAAATATTTAAAGAAGCGGCTGAAGCCTACTCCGTGCTAAGCGATAGTCAAAAGCGCTCCAGATATGACCAATTTGGTCATGCTGGTGTTGGTATGGGCAGTAATTCTGGTGCTGGAGGAGGATTCGGTGGTGGTGTGCACATGAGCATGGATGATATATTCTCCCAATTTGGTGATATCTTTGGCGGAAGTCCTTTTGAGGGTATTTTTGGCGGTAGCGGCGGAAGAACCCGAAGTCGTGGAAAGGACATAAGAATTAAGTTGAAAATTTCATACGATGAGATTGCAAAAGGTGTAGAAAAAAAAATAAAAATCAAACGATCCGTTGTTGCCGATGGTGCCGAATTAATAACATGCCCAACATGTAACGGTCAAGGTCAGGTTACCACAGTACAAAACACAATCCTTGGCCAAATGAGGTCAGCATCAGTATGCCCCCACTGTGAGGGCTCAGGCAAAAGAATTGGAAACAGGCCACCCGGTTCGGGGCCTGATGGCATGATAAAAAAAGAGGAAACTATAAGGGTTAAAGTTCCTGCCGGAGTAGAAGAAGGCAACTATATGAATCTCAATGGACAGGGTAATGAGGACATATCTGGCAATCCAGGCGACCTTATTGTTGTATTTGAGGAACTTGATCATAAGTTTTTTATCCGCGATAGCGAACATGTTCTATTAGAGGTAAAAATATCATACCCCGTCGCTGTGCAAGGGGGCAAAGTTGAAATACCAACCGTAGATGGCAAGAGCGTTGGTCTGAAAATTCCAGGTGGGATACAATCTGGTAAAGTGCTTAGATTGAGAGGAAAAGGCTTTCCAAGACTTCGATCAAAATCTAGAGGTGATCAGCTGGTAAAAATTCAGATTGACACCCCAAAAAAATTGTCTAGGAATGCTAAAAAGGCCATTGAAATCTTAAAAGAAAATTTGTTGCCAATTAATGAGCCATTTTCAAAAATAGACCTGTAATAATTTTTATCGCACAAAATCAGTATTCACTAGATCAATAAATCATTAATATTGGCCTATGTTAAAGCTTTAATCTAGGACATTAAAACTGTCCTGAAATCTGATTACATATTTTGATTTAATCTAAAAATTAATATTAGATATTGTCTAAATAAATTATCATATAGTAACATAATGGTATTAAATGAGCCTAAATCAACAAAATAAGACAGACTTACTCGAAGTAGTAATAATTTTGGCAATGGTCTTCCTTGTTGTTGTTATCTACCTTCCTGTGGCCATCTGGGAAGATGAGCAATATTATCAGAATGAAAGTAGGTACCGCATGCAAAACCTGTATGATGTTGAATCCTTTTACTCGAGACTTACAGGAGAATACAACCCTAATTTTTTTGAGGCTCTCACTGTCGTAAATGCTATCAGAGATTCTGCACTTGCTGATTCGCTTTTTATTGGAGAGCAAGTGCTAGATCTATACGGTAAGGAATTCTTTGTTGATGTAGACGAATCATTTGGGTTTGATTACGATACTACATTTGGGATTAAAAGTTTTAGAAAAGATACTGTCAATGATACAACTCTCCAGATAGCAATGTATTCAGAAGATTTGGGAAGAAATGATACAAGTTTTATAAGGAAAAAGGATCTATGGAATTACGAAAAATCCGAAGAATTCCTAGGGGTAGTCAAAGAAGAGCCTATGGAACGTATTGAAGCCATTGAGTACTATAAAACTAATATTCCAGATTCTTCAAATTACTATTGTCCATATACAGAGACTGAATACATAATGGAAATTAGTGAGGACGGTACTGAACTTACAGTGTCAAGTCCAATTGAAGACCCTATTGTAGTACGTCATTATCTATTATTCTCTTTCAAAGCAAGCAACCATGGGACAATTAGAAGCGGCAGAAAAAGTTGGGACTAGATTAGGCCTGATCCGATGGTTGGTCTTGTAGTATCTGATACTTTTCTTCTAACAGCTCGCTGGAATTTTGAAAATGGCGTTCCGTTTTTAAATGGCTTAGAGGAAATTCCCTACACTGATTCAATAAATTCAATTTTACACGATGAGTCAGAGCTTAATTCTATTCTAGCTTCCGCTCTTAGACAGGCTAAGGAAATTAATCCATTTGCAGGCAACGATGTTGTTGTTGGGTTACCAGATACCTTTGTACATCATTCGATAGTCCCTGTCGAGAAAGATTTATCAAGAAACGACCATATGGACTATATAAACTGGATGAATACACAAAAAAACAATTCACCCAGCCAAAATTTCTACACATTTGGGCAGGTTTATTTTCCTGCAGAGGAGAATATACATATTTGTAAAATTCCTCGTGCAATGGTTAGAACATTAAAACTAACTATATCGGAAATGGGGGGGAGCCCGAAATGGATGGGACCTGTCAGCTCATTGTATCTAGATGGGAGCGGTATGTCTGAATCTGCAATGGTTCATAGAGAAGGCAATAAATATAAATTTTATAAAGTACAAAATAATCTTTTTGGTATGGGAGTAGTCACTTTTTCAGGCGGTATTCCAAATGTGGTGTCAACAACTGACCCATCGAAAGAGATTACTCTGGCAGCTCTTGGTCTTGAAAAATCAGAATTAGATGATATACCGGTTTATTGTCCACAAAAACTTGGGAGGCAGGCAAAGAGCGCATGGGAGACGTCTGATTTCAGGCCAAGTATGCCCCTAGATGGAATTAAATATAGTGGAGAAAAAAAGGAAAAACTTCCCTATTACGAGACAAATATTTTGACGCAAATGGTTAAGAGTAACGCAATAGATTTTTCAATGAATTTTTTTCATGAACCCGGTATAATTGATTTTTTCTTTACGGAGGTTATTCAAGATAACGCGGATGGGTCATTTAATGAAAGCAAGGTTGCATCCAGTGATACAGAGTTAGTTAATGACCCTTCAGAGGCCATTATTGAAGAAGATGAAATAAATTTGGATAATGAAATACCAGAGGGTGAGCCTAAACCATCATCAAACTTTGGTTTTGCTTTTGCCTTACTTTTAATTGTTGGAGGCTTTATAGGCTTTAATTATCTAAAGCTACAGGATAGGCTCAACAATTCGCTTTTCAGTTCAAAAAGAGAGTTTTTGATATCAAGACCAGGGGCAAATGATTCAGCTGACTCTGAAATTACCTCAAAGTTACCACCAACGGAATTGATTAACCAATCAAGAGCTATCTCTTCATCCATCACAAATTTACTTACACAAACTGACCTGAATAGATATAATGCCTTGACTATTACTCAATCATTTTTAAGCCTTGAATATCTTAGCGGAGTAAACCCGAATATTGAAAATATACTTGGAGTAGAGCCTTCTTCGTTCTCAGTTGAGGCAACTGGTAGAGATAGCACTATATTTTTATGGTATTATAGTTTTGATTTACCACTACTTGATAAAATATCCGAGCCTGGAGAACTCTCAAAGCTAGATTTAATGGTTCAACTGGATACAACTTTAACCGATTATTCTCTCAAATATTTTGAGCAAGTTTTTACGAAGAATCAGATTTATGGTCCTCTCCTCATATGGGTCAGGGGGAAGGCGGATATACTTCAGGCTAGCGCGATAATATCAAACATCAACGATACGATTTTATTAAGAAAGTTTGTTTTGTTTAACAAATCGGATAAGCCAAACCCTCGGGCGGGGTTTTATGTTTCAATATTAGAAGATTGAATGAAGATACTGGGAGGTGTATTTGGTGGAAGGATAATAAAAACCAGCTCAAAATTAGGGTATAGGCCAACTTTATCTAGAGTGAGAAAAAGTATTTTTGATTCACTTCAACCTTTTCACTACCCAGACGTGCTTGATTTATTCGCTGGTTCAGGAATATTTGGGTTTGAATGCGCAAGCAGGGGTGCGAGATCAATAACTTTTGTTGATAGTAATGTTAAAACTTTAAGATATCTCAAAATTAATTCTGAATTACTTAGTGGCCCAGAATATCGTTTCTACAAAGCTGATGCTTATCTATTTCTCGGAAAGAAATTTAAATATGACCTGATTTTTGCTGATCCACCGTATTCTAAATGCGATCTTCTGTTATTAGCAAAAAAATCACTTGAGCATCTAAATAAGAATGGCAAATTCATTTTAGAGTGCGATAAAAGTCAGGAGGCTATACTTGGAGCAGCGAAAAAGAATTTTGGAGATACTAGTGTACTTTTTTGGACTAAATCATGACAAAAATAATTTACCCAGGTACATTTGATCCCATTCACAATGGGCACTTAGATATTGCTAAGAGGGCTGCAATATTATTTGACGAGCTTGAGTTCGTTGTCGCTGTAAACTCCGAAAAAGACCCACTGTTTTCGATAGACGAGAGGGTAAAATTAATTCAAGACTCAATACACAGTATTAGCAATGTAAAAGTAGCTAAGTTTAAAGGTCTCGTAGTAGATCATGCAAAGCAAACAGGTGCTAAAGCAATAATCAGGGGTCTTAGGCATGTTAGTGATTTTGAGTTCGAATTTCAAATGGCAATGATGAATTTTCATCTCAATGAAAAAATAACATCATTATTTATGATGCCGGACGAAAAATATATTCACCTCAATTCCTCTGTAGTCAAAGATGTTTCAAAAAATGGTGGAGATATTTCAGCATTTGTTCCAAAATGTGTTAGTGAAGCATTATTTGCTAAATTTTCAAAATAATTTTTTTTAAATTTACTCTTAGACTAAATCAACAATTTCTTATGCCCACATACGAGTACATCTGTAAGACATGCGGAGAGAGATTTGACCATTTTCAATCGATGTCGAGCCCTCCTTTAAAGAGGCGTCCAAGTTGTGGAGATGATGCGTGTAACGTTGAAAGAGTAATTAGCGGAGGTACAGGCCTTATTTTTAAAGGGTCTGGGTTTTACTTGACGGACTATAAAAATAATAAAGGCTCAGGAAAAGCTGAAAAAAGCAAAAAGAAAACCAAAGTAGATCAAAAAACCTCCAAAAAGAAAAGCGATTAAGGAAAAATTTATGATTGATAAGAATTTAATAACTATGTCAAATGGAATGTTAAGTGTACCAAACAATCCTGTCATACCATATATCGAGGGTGATGGTATTGGGCCAGATATTTGGCGTGCATCTGTAAATGTATTTGATAATGCAGTACAAAAAGCTTACGATGGAGAAAAAAAAATTCAATGGCTTGAGGTACTGGCGGGAGAAAAATCATATGAAAATACCGGTGAATGGTTACCAGAGGCCACCCTTAATTCTATTACTAAACACCTAGTTGCAATCAAGGGACCACTTACCACTCCTGTGGGAGGAGGAATCAGATCCTTAAACGTCGCACTCAGACAGAAACTAGACTTGTATTCCTGTGTTAGACCGGTTCGATGGTTTACTGGTGTTCCAAGCCCAGTAAAAAAACCAGAGCTTGTCGATATGGTTATATTCAGAGAAAACACGGAGGACATTTATGCAGGAATTGAGTATATGCACGATACCCCAGAGTTAGAACGCGTTAAAACATTCCTGCAAGATGAAATGGGTGTAACCAATATTCGATTCCCAGATACTGTCAGCCTTGGCGTAAAGCCAGTATCCAAAGAGGGCACGGAAAGATTAGTAAAAGCAGCACTCGATTTTGCAATTAAACAGAAAAGAAAGTCTGTGACACTGGTTCATAAAGGTAATATAATGAAATTCACTGAGGGAGCTTTTAGAGATTGGGGATATGAAACTGCAAAAGAGCAATACGGAGGTAGAGATCTAGATGGAGGACCGTGGCAGGTTATCTCCAGTGATGGGCACGAGGTAATCGTGAAAGATGTAATTGCAGATGCTTTTCTGCAACAAATTCTTCTTAGACCCTCAGAGTATGATGTCATAGCCACATTAAATCTTAACGGAGATTACATATCTGATGCACTAGCAGCCATAGTAGGCGGTATTGGGATCGCACCTGGTGCAAACATAAACTATACCTCAGGCCATGCAATATTCGAAGCTACGCATGGTACAGCGCCAAAATATGCCGGGAAAGATCAGGTCAACCCCAGCTCAGTAATTCTCTCAGGTGTGATGATGTTTGAATATTTAGGATGGCAGGAAGCAGCGGATCTAATAGTTAGGGGCATTGAGCGTGCGATAGGGAAAAAACATGTAACCTATGATTTTGATAGGTTAATGGAGGGGGCGACTAAGCTTAAGTGCTCTGAGTTTGGTGCAGAAATTGTTTCAAACATGTCCTAACAAATAGCGAGTCTTTACAAAAAATTCCATTTCTTATAACTTACAAAGATTTAAATAAAAGTTAATTGCTAAGTTATGAATGTAAATTCAATTATTGTGAAATTTATAGATTAAATGTTTATAGATTATGTAAAAGTTGAGCTCACAGCAGGCAGAGGTGGTAGAGGCGCCGTGCACTTTCGCAGAGAGAAATTTATTCCGAAGGGCGGTCCTGATGGTGGTGATGGTGGTCGTGGGGGGCATATTATATTTTGCGCCGACTCAAACCTGCATACTCTCCAAGATGTGAGGTATAAAAGAAAATATATTGCTGAACGTGGGGGTAATGGAGGTGGCTCCAGAAAAACTGGTAAAAATGGACAAGATGTTACCGTTAAGGTACCCTTAGGAACTATCGTAAAAAATGCAGCCTCAGGAGATATTTTAGCTGATCTGGTTACAGATGGTGATTCAAGGGTTGTATGCCATGGAGGGATTGGTGGAAAGGGTAATCTCAGATTTAGGACTTCAACGAATCGCGCACCTGATAGAGCACAGCCAGGGAAAGATGGAGAGTCTGGTATCTTTGAGGTGGAACTTAAAATTTTAGCAGATGTAGGGCTAGTTGGCATGCCAAATGCGGGGAAATCAACGCTGCTATCAAAAATTTCTTCTGCTAGACCTAAAATTGCTGATTACCCATTTACAACATTGGAACCAAAACTAGGTATAGTAAAGTATGGGGAATACAGTTCATTTGTAATGGCAGATATACCAGGTTTGATTGAGGGTGCTAGCTCTGGAAAGGGTCTTGGGCACAGATTCCTCAAACATATCGAGAGGAATAAAGTTTTACTTTATTTGATTGACTCCCAAGATGAGAATCCTTTTCAAACGTTCAAGGCGCTAAAAAGGGAAATATTATCTTTCAATCCTGATCTTGATATAAAGCCATCAATGGTATGCAGGACAAAATCTGATTTAGGCGTTGAATTGTCCCAGGAATGGAACCGATTTGAAGATAATGTACATTCTATATCTTCCATATCGGGTGATGGGTTGGAACAGCTGGTATCTGATTTAAGTAGACGTATATGATTTTACTCTTTGTTCAATATCTCGAAATACTCATTTTTAATTTCAGACTAATACTTTAATTTAAAATACAATCATTTTATGGTTTGGAGAGGTGGCCGAGTGGCTGAAGGCGCTCGCCTGCTAAGTGAGTAAGGGGTTTATAGCCTCTTCGAGGGTTCGAATCCCTCCCTCTCCGCAGTTCTGCAGTCGAAAAACCCTGCTTAAAGCGGGGTTTTTTGCTTTAGAGCCATATTCCTGCCTGATTTTCAAAAATTGAGCAATTTAAGGTGATAATTGCTACCGTATTGCTACCCTAAATGTAATATGATGGACTTTGTTTGGTATATTATTTTTTTGACTTAAGGACTTTCTTGGACTTTAATTAAACTACCATAAACGCACTCTCATAGCGTATGGACTTTGTTTGGACTTTATAGTGGGAGGGTTATATATGTAAAAAAGAAATTATTTTTTAGAGTAGAGATTTTAATATCATCCGATTGGTACAGAATTAAATACTATACCTTTGAAAAACTCTGAAACTTGCCTGAATGCTAAACCAGCTATTACACTTTTAACCTTTATATTCATTGCCTCTTCTTTATAACCAGTCTGAAAAGCTTTACCATTTTCAGTGCCTAAAATTGAATGATGTTTTTGATGAAGCTTAACTGGGTAAACTAAAAAAATGGCTGGTATGATTATTGAAGCTGGTGAGACTATTGGGTTAAATGTAAAACCAGCAAAACAAGAATAATATGGACTAAATTCCTCTTTTGCAGCAATAACACCTTTCTCATAATAATCAATTTGAGATGTGTCTGTTTCTGCTTGCCCCCAAGCCAACCCAATGAATTGTAGAAGTATGAGGTGTTTAGTCACATTAATCTAACTTTTAATTGTTTCATTACTATCAGAAGAGGCTCTGTTTTTTTCCCTAATTAATTTTCTTAAAAGAGTAACTTTATCCATAAAAGTTTTATAAACCCCACTAGCATAAAAACCATATGTACCTAAATGGCTCGCATAGTGTGATATTTTTTTCTTTGGCGGAACACTGTGCAGTTCAAAGGCAGGATAAGTGTTGTCATATATATTTTTACCTTTGATAAGTCCAAAGTATTCTGAATAATTCGTCATGAAAGGTAAATATTGGTCTACAACAATGTTTCTAATATTGGTTTGTATTATTTTGATATATGCCACCCAAGAATAATAATCATGTAGCGCTGTTACAAGTCTTTCATCCTCAAGGAGTTCCATTCTTCCGGAAGATTTTAAAGCATTATATTCTTCTTCAATATTGACTAAAGTAGTCGCAATAGCTAATCTAGATAAATGGATTTCGATAGAATCATTTAGGTCATCATTAGTTTTACACCAATCCAAAATATAGTCACCGCTATCTATTACCAAATTATGTGCTTTTTGGTTCCATAAACCATCAGTCGAGTCTGCTTCTAAATTTTTGTATAATCTATTCAATATTTGATTACTTAACTTTTTAGACTCTTTAGTTTTTTGATACTCATCAACCCAAAGAGATAAAGCAATTCCTAAAAAGACTGCTAAAAATTCTACTCCACCTCTTGCAAGAATATTTTTCATAACCAAATCTAACAATCATCAAAGAAACAGGAAACGGACTTTCTTTTCAAATGCTTTGCGGGGAGTACGATTTTATGAACGCTCCTGATTGCTCATACGCCTATAGGTGTGTCCTTCAATTTTGTGTCCTTTATTTGATAAACAATGAATAAAGATGATTAAAGATGAAACAAAATCATTCTGATTATGACTTATTATACTTTTGGGGATTCTATTTAACCGTTCATTACCGTAAGAGAAATGATAGGTTGTAATTACTAGTAGCTATAAAGAGAATTTTTTCATATTCAAATCTACCCATCATCCCACAAACAAAAAACCCCACGAATGTGGGGCTAGGTAATTAGTATAATAAACACTTACTTTAAAAAGTTATGCCTTAGACCATAACTAAACCCTGAGGGACCAACTATAAAATATTTATTTTTATCGCTTAGGAAAAAGCTAACAGTCATTAATGGAAAATCTGGAGTCTGGTTTGTTACTCCAA
>FUFK010043565.1_pt1 | contig 13904 bp, 13 predicted proteins | sample 1021851 | NCBI WGS metagenome assembly FUFK01 (sample SAMEA51879418, study PRJEB19060) | metagenome | reverse complement strand
CATAACCGATCCTTTTTCCTGAATTCGTAACTACTTGGATTGCGTCCGGATCAAATTCCGTTACACGATCTTTAATCCAGGTTGAACCGTTTGGTATGTAATCGGCTTCAGGCCGACGCGTGTCTTCCTTTGGAACGATACCGCCTCCTACAAGAGTCCAAAGTGGTTGGTAATAATGGACATCAGAGGGTTCAATAATCGCAACCCCGAGTCCTTTACGTCTTAGTCTGGCTGCAACGCTGATACCCGCCGTACCGCCTCCGACAATTACGACTTCATGTGATTCTTGCATTCTTTACCTCCAAAAATAAAAAATAAGAATTATGGCTATCTGGCAATGCTAAGCCGCACGTCGGAAATCAGCCAAAGGATAAAACCCGCACATACAATAAGTGAACTCCTGCTGCGCACCCCATGGGGTCAAATGAATTTCCCTGGTGCTATCTACTAAATCAAAATCTTTGCCGAAAACTGCCCTCAGGCCGTTTGCGTCATAACGACAGACTTCACGCCCACTGCATTTTTGAGGTCCGTCAGGGCCAAATGTTGCGATTATTACCTTACCGCCGGGCTTTAACGAATGCCTGACAGCCTCCACATATTTCTTTTGCTCGTCTGAGTCAGTCAAAAAATGAAAAACCGCACGGTCATGCCATATATCAAAGTATTCCGCGGGAAGTCTTACATTTAGAATATCTGATTCGATAAACTGCACCCGATTAGCTTTTTCGCCGATTCTCTCACGTACCTTGCTTAGTGCTTTGCCCGAAATATCAAGCAGAGTCAAATTCGTGAAGTTTTCACCGAGCAAATCATCTATCAAACGCGAAGTGCCTCCGCCTACGTCAATGACTTTTGCGGACTTATCTCCCCCGGCCGCTATACGGATCATTTCCAAAGATGTTTCGAGATGTTCCCTGTGCCAGCTTAAATCCGATTCGGACTTTAAACCGTATATTACCTCCCAATGCGACTTCAGATCGCTCATGGATTTTCTTCCCTCTCCGACTCGATATTTGTTTTATCGCTATTCTCGCGGCGTTTCCCGACGTCGCAGGCACCACGAAGTCAGGTGTCATAACCAAGCCGGGGCAAAATTACAAGCTGCAATAAAAGCCATAGGGCAACCGTTATCAGAATTATCAAAACCCCATCCATAATTTGCTCCTTTCATGCGAAAATTGTTTCACGCAGGATCATGTAAATCCCCATAATCAGCACAAACCAGCCAAAAGCCTTTTTCAATTTTGCACCGTGTATGAATTTCACCAGATATGATCCGATAAAGATACCTATTACCGAAGATGCGGTAAATATTAGCAAAAAAGGCCAATCAATTGCAGTGCCGATATGAACATCACCCGTAAACCCCAGCAGCGATTTCATGGCAATTATCAGCAGGGATGTTCCAACCGCCATTTTCATATCAAGCCCCGCAAGCAATACAAGCGCCGGAATAATCAAAAATCCGCCGCCCGCACCGACAAGGCCGGTTAAAGTGCCGACTCCGAGTCCTTCAAGTAATACAAGTCCTATGTGGTGAGACGACTCTTCCGCGCCCGAGGTGTCAATTTCAGGACGTATCCCGTTTCCCCGGATCATTGAAATTGATGTGGCAATCATCAAACCGGCAAATAAAACAAGCAAAGCAGTGCCCTTTGTTACCTGGAAATGCCCAATTCCAAAGAAATTAGGGATTGCCGGCATAATCCATGCACGCGTTGCGTAAACCGCCAGAATTGATGGCAGACCAAAAATAATCGCCGTCTTGAAATCAACCAGTTTACGAAAAGAGTTCTGGATTGCCCCGACGAGAGCCGTAGAGCCAACAACAAAAAGTGAATATGCCGTAGCTAAAACGGGTTCTACGTGGGCCATGTAAACCAGAACCGGAACCGTTAAAATACTGCCGCCGGCGCCTATTAACCCAAGCGAAATACCAATCGCGGCAGCAAAAATGTATGCCAAAATTTCCATATGAATTCTTTATGAATGCAAAAGCTTGTAATTATTGAAAGCGGCGGGCGGCTGTTTTCTTAGCTCACAGCCGCCCGTCGTCATTTATCATCTCAGGCAGCAGTACAGGATGTCGCCGAAACTTCGGACGGAAGCCCGTTTTCAAGCCATTTCTTTGTACCGCCCGTAACGTTGATGATATGCCTGAAACCTGCATTTTCAAGGATGCTTGTTCCAAGGGTGGAACGGTAACCGCCTTCGCAGATGACATAAGTCGGTTTTTCCGGATTAAGGCTGTCGAATTCTCTCGGCAGACGGTCAAGCGGAATATTTACGGTACCGGCCGCGTGACCGTTTGCATATTCAGCAGGACGACGTACGTCAACAAATTGGACATCCGGATTAATTTCCTTTGCCGCTTCATCGACTGTTACCTGTCTGATCGTCTTCAATTGACCGTTATAATCGCCTATCAGCAGATATCCGCGAACGGTTTCGATTCCCACACGGGCAAGACGCATGAAGGCTTCGTCAACCTGTTCCTTCGTCTCGGCAACTATCGCCACGGGCGTACCAACGGGAATCATTGTCCCTGCCCACGAGGCAAACTGGCCGCCGAGCCCGATATTGATTGAGTTCGGAATGTGCCCGGCGCCATATTTGTCGGAGCTTCGAACATCCAATACCACGCCATCAAAATTTTGAATGGCAGTACTGTCAAGGCGTTTCGGCTGTGGAAGATTATCCAACTCCGGAGCTCCTTCCAGATTTTGCGAAGCACTGATTGGAAAATAGGCCGGCACCTCAGGCTGGTCCGCGCTGACGATCTTTATAAATTCCTCTTTACTCATTGGCCTTAGCGCATAATTGGTACGCTTCTGCTCGCCTAATGTTGACCATTTATCTTTTGATAAGGATTTCCCGCAAAGCGAACCCGCGCCATGCGCCGGATAGACTTCCGTTTCATCCGGAAGCGGGAGAATTTTCCCATACAAAGAGTCATAAAGCATTCCGGCCATTTCTTCGGCTGTAAATCCTTTGGATCCAACCAGATCCGGACGCCCGACATCTCCGATAAACAATGTATCCCCGGTAAACATCTTCAAAGGGGCTGACGGATCATCTAAATCTTTTGCAAGAATGGTAATACCCTCCGGCGTATGGCCCGGTGTTTCCAGAAAACCCAACTCTACGTTGCCGACCTTTAGCGTATCGCCGTCTTTTACTTTCAAAGCCGGAAATTTGGTATTTGCCCTTTGACCAAAAATGATCTGAGCTCCGGTTTTTTTGGCGAGTTCAAGATGCCCGCTGACAAAATCCGCATGCGAATGCGTTTCTATAACGTATTTGATACGTTGGCCGTTAGCCTCCGCTTCGTCAAGATATTGCTGAACGTCACGTTGCGGGTCAATGACCGCTGCTTCTTCACCGGAACCGATGTAATACGACGCGTGAGATAAACATCCGAGATAATATTGTTTGAAAATCATACAGACCTCCTGTTCCAGGGCATTCGTGCAAGCAAAAGACCCATTCCACACCAATCAATGACTGCCGTAAATGCAAGCCCAAAGCCTATAAATGCCGGAATTGCCATAAAATAAGGATGGACAAACAGACTCAGCAGTACGCCCGAAAATACCAGCAAGCCGGCCGTAAACCGCACCTGCCGTTCGATAGACCAAGGAGCATTTTCATCCGCATCATATGGCAGATCGGCCTTTTTCCATGCCTCGAATCCACCCTGCACGTTCACAACGTTCTGAAAACCGAGTTCGCGAAGTTTGGCCTGTGCCTTTGCTCCGCGAACGCCGGAGCGGCACATCACATAGATCGGTTTGTTGTGATCTAATTCCTTATGTCGTTTTTCAATCTCTCCGAGCGGAATTAACTTCGCCCCCGGCACACGACCTCCGGCAAATTCTGCCGGTTCACGTACGTCAATGAGGTGAATATCTCCGCTCATTAATTTTTCTTTTAGTCCTAAAACTGTGCACTCACTCATTCCTTTTTCTCCTATTTTCTCCTAGTTCTCCTAGTTCTCCTGATAATTCATAGAAAATATTGCTGCCTGTTGCCGGAAACGCTCCCCGAGCGAATCGCAAACGACCTCGCAAAGCTGAAAAATACTTTCATCCCGAATTGAGTAATAGACAAGATTTCCCCGCTGCTTGCGACTAAGCACGCCTGCTTCCTGCAATGTTCGTAAATGTTTACTGGCGTTCGGCTGCGTTATCCCTAGCCGTGAAGTCAGCTCGCTTACGGTCATCTCGCCGTCACGAAGCAGATGCAGGATCTTCAGCCGAATCGGTTCGGAAAGAAGTTTGAACCTCTCGGCAATCGCTTCTATTGCTTCATTTGTCAGTGTTTTCTCCATACGAATATAACTATATGCTTTTTTAGTTATATTGTCAAGTCTAAATTTGACGCTGTCCGCTCTTGGCATACAGCGTCAATTATTTGTTGAGATTAAATGTATTTTCCCACGAGCCGTTCAAGCGAATCCTGCGAGACCGCTCCAACAATACGTTCCTGTTCCTGTCCGCCCTTGAATACAATCAAAGTCGGAATCCCGCGTATTCCATATCGTTGGGGGACGTCCTGATTTTCGTCAACATTAACTTTATAAACCGCTGCTTTGCCGTCAAATTTCTCTGCCACATTCTCTACCCAAGGGGCGATCGTCCGGCAGGGACCACACCATTCGGCCCAGAAATCGACCAGTACGGGTTTTTCGGCTTTCAATACGTCCCTCTCAAAGTTTGCGTCTGTTGTCTCTTTTGCAAATGCTCCCATTTTGCTCTCCTGATTGAATTAAAAAAGTTAATTTTTTACTTGTCTTTAAATTTCGGAGCCTTAGATTTTTGTTCCAAGGCTCCATACTACATAGTAATTGTAACTAGATTAGTTACAATTGTCAAAGGCCCTTGACTATTAATCAAAATCCGCTTCCAGGACAATGCGATACCTCGGTTTGCCTGTTTCCAGATGATCAAATGCATCATTTATCGCAGACATCGGAAACTTTTCTATTACAGGCTCTATCTTGTGCCGCTCGCAGAATTCAAGCATCCGGGCAACTACGCTCGGGCTGCCGGTCGCGGTTCCGGTTATCGCTTTCTGATTCATAATCAAATCGAAAGCGCCTACCGGTATTGGTTTTAGAATTGCTCCCACGATATGCAGTTTACCCTTTGGCCGCAGAGCCGCAAAATACGCTTTCCAGTCAAGCGGTACATTGACAGTTACCAGAATCATATCAAATTTCCCTGCCAATGCCGTGATCGCCTCCGAATCCCTTGAGTTGACAACATGGTCTGCCCCGAGAGCTCTAAGTTCATCCGCTTTTGTAAGATCCGAAGTGAAAGCAGTAACCTCGCATCCCCATTTATCGGCAAACTGCAATGCAAGGTGACCCAGACCGCCAATGCCGACAACGCCGACGCGGTCAGTAGGTTTGATATCCAATTGAACAAAAGGATTAAACACCGTTATACCGCCACAGAAAAGCGGCCCGGCCTTTTCGATATTCAGCCCCGAAGGTAATTTGACTGCCCAAGCCCAGTGAATTCTTACGCGCTCGGCAAATCCTCCATGCCGGCCGACAATAACACCCTGAATATTCGGGCAATTTATCTGGTAACCGGAAAGGCATTGCTCACACTGCATGCACGATTCGGCATTCCAGCCAATCCCGACGCGGTCACCGATATTTACGCCTTTTGCCATTTCTCCGACAGCCGTTACTGTCCCGATTGCTTCGTGACCACCTACGAACGGATAACTGGTCATTGCCCATTCATTATCCCGCATAGAAAGATCTGAATGGCAAATTCCGCAATATTCTACTTTTACTTCTATTTCCTCGGGCCTGAGTTCCCCTGCCTCGTATTCAAATGGCAAAAATTTCCCTCGCGGCTCATTTGCCGCAAATGCTCTGATTATCTGAGTCATTTATTTATTGTCTTACTCCTATGGATGTAGATTTTTCTTCGTCGAAATCCGTTTTCACGGCAGCGTCACGCCAAGGCTCAATTCCGGAGCGAACGCTGCTTAATTTTTCTTCTATTCTCGCAAAGGCCGTCGCTCCCAAAGGAAGCCGTAAAGGCGGCGAATCGGACTCAACCGCGCGGATAATGACATCAGCAGCTTTATAGGGATCTCCCTCCTGACGACCGTTGACTTCACTCATATAATTGATAATTGCCCGGGTTGTCGGATAAACTTCCGGTAATAAACCTGCGGGCAGTTGTAAGGATCTGCCGGCAAAATCCGTTCGAAAAGGTCCGGGCTCCACGATAGTAACACGAATACCGAGTCCGGCCGTTTCCTCAGCCAGAGATTCTGAAAGCGCTTCGAGAGCGAATTTCGTTGCCGAATAATATCCTGCTGAAGCTCTGGAAACAAAACCAAGCACGGAAGATATGTTAACAATGTGACCGCTGCGCCTGATTCTCATTTTAGGCAATACGGCGCGCATCATTTTTACCGCTCCGAAAAGATTAGTTTCGAATTGACTGCGTATCTGTTCTTCGGACGGCTCCTCGACCGCTCCAAGCAACCCGTAACCGGCATTGTTTACAAGAACATCTATCCGCCCGAACCTGGCTATAGCCGCATCAACCGCAGCCTTGATTTCTACCTGATTGGTAACGTCCAGTCTGACCGCACAAGAGTTTTCCGGGTTTTGCTCGACTAAATCGCCGATGGACTCCAGCCTTCTCGCCGTAGCTACCACCTTGTAACCTTTCTTCAGGGCAACCTCCGAAATTGCTCTTCCAAGCCCTCTCGAACTGCCAGTTATCAACCAAACCTTATCTTTTTCCATTATTTATACCCTTTCGCAACCCTGTTGCCTGAATAATCGGTCAGCTATCGTCAATCAACCCTTATCACGATTTTCCCGAAATGCCTGCCAGATTCCAGGTATTGAAGTGCTTCCTTTGCCTCATCAAATGAAAAAACGCGATCAATTACAGGTTGAATTCGATGAAACTCAAAAGCCCGATTCATATCCTCGAGCATTCGCCGCGATCCGACAAAAATCCCCTGAAGTCGTGCGGCTTTCATAAAAACACCGACCGGATTCAATCCTTCACCGCCTGATAATGCGCCTATCAGCGCAATATGACCTCCGACCGTAACCGAGCGTGCGGAACGCGGCAAGGTTCCCGCTCCGCCGACTTCCACAACATGGTCAACGCCGCGCTTACCGGTCAATTTGAGCACTAATTCGTCCCAATCGGGGTTTTCGCGGTAATTTATGACCTCATCAGCCCCCAGAAGTCGCAGACGTTCCGCTTTCTCGCCGGTTCCGGTAGTTGCAATTACCCGTGCGCCGAACATTTTCGCTATCCGGATGGCAAAAGTGGAAACGCCCCCGCTACCTAGCGTCAGGACAGTTTCTCCCGCACGAAGTTTCCCTGATTCCACTAGAGCATTCCAGGCAGTCAAAGCCGCACACGGAAGTGTGGCGGCAGCTTCAAAAGACAAATATTCCGGTGACCTGACAATTGATTCTTCTGAAAATGCCGCATATTCCCTTAAAACTCCATTCCAGTCGGATCCGGCACCGAGAGCTGTCCGCCGAATCTCATCATTCAATCGTCCGTCATACCAATGCTGCACAAAAATCGGCATTACGCGGTCGCCGACTTTCCACTTTTTGACACCTTCGCCAATTTCAACAATTTCTCCGGCAGCATCGGAAAACGGAATCGCCGGTAGTTTCATTCGTGGATTATATGTTCCGGAAACGACCATTAGATCGCGATAATTCAAGGAGACCGCCTTGATTTTAATTAAAACTTCACCTTTTCCCGCTTTCGGTTCAGGTATTTCGGTTTTCGTAAGATTATCGATACCGAATTTGCTTATTTCGTATGCTTTCATCTGAATACACCGGACCTGTTTTTTAAATTATCCCGATTGGAAAAAAAGAAAATCCCGCGTCGTGGCTCTGCTCGCGAAAGTAAAGACAGGAGGATCCTAACACAAGCGGCTGCCGACGACGCGGGAAGACCAAAAAGCCTTCGATGCTTCTCAAGTCTAACTTTAGCACGACCCGCCGCCGATGCAAACTCTTGAAAAACCTTGAAAAATATTAACGTAAAAGGTAATGAAAAGTCTTGTAAATATTTCATTTTATTGTGCTTAGCTAATTTTCCTTATTGTAGGAATCTATTTACAAAGATGCTGATTTTCAAAAAAACCGGATAGAAACTCAAAAGTTTATTTGCGGCTGCGAGTAAATATTCGCGGGTTCCGCATGGTGATTGTGCACAATTAAAAGCAAACATAACGAAAATCTCCCGCTTACAGGATTGTAACTGTTACGGATACAGTTAGGATCAAAATTTTTAGCCGACACCTTGCTCGACCATTTGAAACACATCCGCGAGGGTGTATTGTCCCAGCTTTTCATCAATTCCCCGGTCGATCGCCTTCTGCAAACAGCACAGGACAGCTTCGATATTTTTGCCGACCGGACAATCCTTGTTGGGTTCCCGCGTGTGTAATGCAAATACCTGTCCGCAATTTACGGCTCTGTAAACCTCAGAGAGAAGTATTTCACCGGGCAATCTTGATAATCTGGCGCCGCCGTTTGCCCCTGTCTGCGAAATCACAAAGTTTGCCCGTCGCAACTGGCCCAAAAGACGGCGAATTACGACAGGATTTGTGTTTACGCTGGCGGCAATCCGTTCAGAATTGACAAATTCGTCCCCTGACTTTGCCAAGACTGCCAGAATATGTACCGCCATTGAAAATTGGGTGTTTGTCGACATTTTGTAACTATTATAGTTACATTTATTTGCATTGTCAATTGAATTGTGAAAACAAAAAACCGGGCACAAAACCCGGTTTCATTCACTTGTAATCTGTGATGAGAACCTATTTCACAGGTATTTTGATTTCCCGGCCGGCCCCGAGAACAGAATTTGGTAACAAACCGTTGAACTTTGCAACTTCAACAGGATCTGCGTTGTGCCGTGCGGCCAATTTGGCGACAGTGTCACCTGCAAGGGCCTTGACTATTTTCACACCGGATGCCGTGGGATTTACGTTAGCCTTTACCGGACGGGAAAGCGAAGTTGCGGTAACGCGGTTTCCGACGGTTATCGGGACTATTACCTTACCGCGCGGCTCTTTCATTCCGGGATTGGCTGCCATCAGGTCTTCTACACTAACTCCCGTACGGTTTGAAATCGTCTGCCACGTTTCCCCTTGGACAGAGTTGGCAAGCGTGGAATTGTTGATTTTCGAAGCCGGCAAACGCTTGAAAACAGCTACGACTTCGTTGGCTTTCCCGGCCGGCACATTGATAATGTATGGCTCGGGCGGGGTAATATTACTTCGCAAATGCGGATTCAGATAACGGATGTACTGTACGGTAGTATCTGCCGCCTGTGCGATTATTGTAAGGTTTGTTGAAGCCGGAACACGGATTCTGTCGTAACGCAGCGGCGGTGCGGGTCTGATATGGCCAAAACCGTATTGTTGCGGGTTATTGGCAATCAAAATAGTAGCGAGAATATTTGGCACGTAATTTCTTGTTTCCTGCGGCAAATACGGATAGGCAGCCCAGAAATTGGCAACACCGGCCCGTTTGATTGCCCGGTCCACATTACCCTCGCCGCAATTATATGCAGCCATTGCGAGTTCCCAGTTTCCGTATCTATTGTAGAGAAACTTGAGGTAACGTGCAGATGCCCGGGTTGCCTCATCGAAACTGTTACGTTCGTCCACGTGAGCTGTTCGCTTTAGTCCGAAACGCGAGCCTGTTCCGGGAATGAATTGCCACAATCCGGAGGCTGCGGCCCAGGACATTGCTGTCGGTTTCCAGGCACTCTCCACCTGTCCCAGCCAGGCGACATTTTCCGGCACGCCTTCTTCACGAAAGATTCGGCGTGCCAGAGACATAAACATGCCGGAGCGGTAGAGACCGACTTCCATTGTTGAACGCCCGCGTCCGCGGTAATAATTGATAAATTGCTGGATCATCGGGTGAACCTGAAAGGTAAAGCCCAGCGAGCGGTTGGCAACTGCATATTGAATGTACTGATATTGCTTTTGCGCAACCGGATCATCAATCTGCATTTCCTCGGGCGTCAGCTCGAGTTTTGAAAGTTCATCCAGCGGTGACGGCTCGAAACCTTGCCAGTTGAAGCCTACGGTTTGTGCAGCGGTGGAATTGTCTCCATTGGAAACTGCTGCGGCTAATGTCTGATTGACGCCGTTTTTTGCTTTATCTGATTGCTTCAGAGATGCAGCGACCTTATTTGCAAGTTCAAAATCGGAGGATGTCCAGTTCCAACCGCAGGTAGCGGCCAGATCGCTGAATCGCGGGGCCTGCGATTCCATTGGATATTCCAGGCGATAAATGGTTTCTATCAGTTGGCTGTAACAACGCTGCAGCCGCTCGTCGCGTTGAACGTTTATTGCAGAAATAAGAAAAGCCTCTACGGACTTGTCAAATTTTTCACCGGATTCCTGCCGTTTATTATCTTTTAATGACGTCAGCCCTTCGCGAAAGTATCTGCCGGAATCTTCGAGTACCCGGTTAACGCGTGCCTGTGCACCGGCTACTTCTTCTGTCTGCGCAGTTGCCGAATATATAAAAACACTGATTATGGATACAAGAAAAAATGCTTTGCAAATCGATAATTTCATCTATAATTCACCTTCAAAGGCAATATTCCCGCCTCCGCAGGGTTACGACCGCAAGCATCGCTTGCATCAAAACAACAAAGAATAATACGCCCAGGCGAAGCGCTTTGTTGCATAAACGTTCCGCTGACGGGCAGGGCAAACCAATTAAAAGGCTAACACAGACTGTCTTTTATGGTCAACGCCGTAATTTTAACGCCCGGAGCGTGCTGCTGCCGCCTTGCGCCTTCCGGCGGTCGGGCGAAGTGCCGCTTCCAACACCTCGCTTATATGCTCTACAAAAATAAAGTTCAAACTCCGTACTAATTCCTTCGGCAGATCTTCAAGGTTCCGGCGGTTTTTTGCCGGCAAAATTACCGACTTTATTTTGGCCCTGCGGGCGGCAAGCAATTTTTCCTTTACTCCGCCGATTGGTAAAACATTGCCGCGCAGGGTGATTTCGCCCGTCATTGCAACATCTTTCCTTGCCGGACGTCCCGAGAGCACGGAGATCATTGCTGTCGCCATGGAGATACCGGCACTCGGCCCGTCTTTTGGTATGGCGCCTTCAGGTAAATGTATGTGAATATCGTAGTTGGAGATGACTTCCTCGTTGATCCCTAATTCCGCGGCACGTGCTTTTGCGTAAGAAAAAGCCGCCTGCGCGGATTCCTGCATTACTTCGCCGAGCTGGCCTGTAAGTATCAATTTGCCGGTGCCTTTGATTTTTATCGCTTCGATTAGCAGAATATCGCCGCCTACGGCTGTCCAGGCCAAGCCGGTAACTATGCCGATTTGATCTTTTTTAAGCGCTCCTTCAATAAAAATCTTTGGAGCGCGTAAAAATTCGCGGAGATTTTCTTTAGTCACACGGACCGGTTTGAACCGGTGCTCCGCCTCGGCCTTCTTTCGGGCTACTTTTCTGCAGATTTGTCCTATCTCTCGCTCAAGCTGACGGAGTCCCGCTTCCTGAGTATATTCGCTGATAATTACCGAAAGTGCACGGTTATCAATCTTAACGTCTCCGGGTTCGAGGCCGGTCTCGGCAATCTGCTTGGGAATCAAATGGCGTCGGGCAATTTCCACTTTTTCCTCTTCCGTATATCCGGAAAGCTCTATGATTTCCATACGATCGAGCAGAGCGGGCTGGATCGAGTGGAGTATATTCGCCGTAGTCATAAACATCACATTCGAGAGATCGAATGTGACTCCAAGGTAATTATCACGAAAAGCCGAGTTTTGCTCCGGATCGAGCACTTCGAGCAATGCCGAGCTTGGGTCTCCGCGAAAGTCGGCACCGACTTTGTCTATTTCGTCCAGCATGATCAGCGGATTATTAGTTCCCGCCTGCTGGATTGCCTGTATGATTCGTCCGGGCATAGCTCCCACATAGGTGCGGCGATGGCCACGGATTTCGGCTTCATCGTGGAGTCCGCCAAGCGAGAGCCGGACAAATTTGCGGTTGAGAGCACGCGCAATTGACCGTCCCAGTGAAGTTTTACCAACACCCGGAGGGCCAACGAGGCAAAGTATCGAGCCTTTTGGCTTTACGGCCAGTTTTCTTACAGCCAGTGTCTCGATTATCCTCTCTTTTACGCGTTCGAGGCCAAAATGGTCTTCATCAAGAATCTTTTGAGCCTTTTTCAGGTTCAGGTTGTCTTCAGATGAATTAGACCATGGCAGATCGGTCATTATGTCAAGCCAGTTTCTGAGCGTTGCGGTTTCTGCTGTATCCGGATGCATCCGCTCGAGTTTTTTCAGTTGTCGGAGAGCTTCTTCCTCGGCCGCCTCCGGCATGCCGACTTTGAGTATCTTCTCCCGATATTGCTCGATCTCCTCGAAAAGTTCATTTCCCTCGCCGAGTTCGGCCTGAATAGCCTTCAATTGCTGGCGAAGGAAAAATTCCCTTTGCGAGCGGTCAATGTCGGCTCTTGCCTGCGAATTGATTTCCTGCTGGACAGTCAGGACCTCAATTTCCTTATTCAGAAGTTCATTTACCCGACGAAGTCTCGGCACGGGGTCGAAAATGTCCAAAACGCTTTGCGCGTCTTCAACTTTAAGGTCCAGATTCGACGCCGCAAGGTCTGCAAGTCTTCCCGCGTCGTCGAGATTGGCAACAATGGCCAATACCTCCGGGGAGATATTTTTACCGAGTCCTGCAGCTCTTTCCATCAAACCGCGGACATTTCTTATGAGAGCCTCGACCTCCAGGGAATTCTCGGGTGCCAGCGGCTCTGAGACAGGCTTGATTTTGGCACGTATGTGGTCTCCGCCGCTTTTTACCTGCTCGATTAAACAGCGTGAAAGACCTTGAATTAAAATGCGTATGCGCCCGTCAGGCAGTTTGAGCATCCGCATGATAATCGCCACCGTTCCTACCTCAAAGAGGTCTTCCTGCTTCGGATCTTCCTTGTTCAGATCTTTCTGAGAAACAAGGACGATCATTCTGTTTTCTTTGAGAGCTTCTTCGACGGCCTTTATTGATTTATCGCGCGAGACGAAAAGCGGGACAATCATAAAAGGATAAATAACAATATCCCGCAATGGTAAAAGCGGCAGTTCAGCCGGAATCTGCATCATCGGTTCGACCGATTCCGTATCCGACAAACTGACAGAGAAATCATCGATATCAGCCATAAACCTTTATTTTAGGTTTTTTAGCTGTGATCGGCAACAGCGGCTTTCGGGCGGCAGAAAAAAGGGTATGACAATCTGTTTTATTTCTTTTTTTTCTTTTTGCCTGCCGGAGCAGGATTTGTCGTCCGGGATTTGACGAGCGCTTTGAGCTCGTTCATAAAAGCGCTGACATCCTCAAATTGCAGATATACGGAGGCAAAACGGACATATGCCACCTTATCCAGGGATTTCAGGCGGCGCATGATCAGCCGTCCGATTTCGCTGGTAGGCAGTTCGCGGTCAAGAGATTCCTGGACTTCTTTTTCAACCTCATCCGCGATTCGTTCGAGCTGGGATGTTGAAATAGGTCGTTTTTCGCATGCCCTCAAAAGTCCGGACAGGATCTTCCCCCGATCGAAAGGCTCCCTTCGGCCGTCTTTTTTCACAACCATGTAAGGAATTTCGTCTATTCGCTCGTAAGATGTGAAGCGTCGTCCGCAATCGAGACATTCACGGCGGCGGCGGATTGCATTTCCGTCTCGCGCCTCGCGTGAATCTACGACCTTATCTTCCGAATGACCGCAAAAAGGGCAGCGCATAAAGTCTCCTTGCTCCTGATACTCTCGAAAATCATTTCCGGGTTAAACCGAAAGCAGTCAGCCATTTGGGCTTTAAACTCGAAGTAA
>FUFK010041415.1_pt1 | contig 13906 bp, 22 predicted proteins | sample 1021851 | NCBI WGS metagenome assembly FUFK01 (sample SAMEA51879418, study PRJEB19060) | metagenome | reverse complement strand
AGAGTTGTTAATATTTTGTGATATAAATTTTAAAGAATATAGTCTTAACAAGTTTCAAAGTATTATTGATAACTTTAATAATCGTTACAATAAAAAAGATATTTATTTTATGGGATTTCACCCATACAACCCACCAAACAGGGAAGAGCAAGAGTTTCTATTAGATCCTACAGGTGATATGTCGGACTTACCAGAATCAAAGATTGAGTTTTCTATGATGCTGATACAAAAGTTCTCGCAATTATATGAAGCTTCTGATAGATTACACCGAATGGGTTACTATAAAGAGTGGCCCACGGATTACTACCATGAGGTAGTGTCGTCTAGACAACAACAATTTGAAAAACTTTTTAAAGGAGAAAAATATGCCGGGCAAAAAGAAAAGCGTTAACATGATGCGTGGTGGTGGAATGACCAAAATGCGTGGTGGTGGAATGACACCTGCTATGAAACGTGGCGGTGGAATGATGGCTAAGAAAAAGAACGCTAAGAAAAAAACTAAAAAGAAAGCCAAAAAAAAATAAAAACTAGAGGTGGTTAAATCAACCACCTCTTTAAATCTTCACCTAAAACTTTCGTCGCGAGATTTATTTTACCTCGTAAATTTTTTACAATAAACTCATCAACTGTGCCCTCAGATATTAAATCAATATAAGTTACTTTATGTTTCTGACTTATTCTGTGTGCCCTGTCTTCTGATTGCAAACGTATTTCTAAATCATAGCTATTGCTGTAATACACAACAGTATGACTAGCAGTAAGAGTAAGACCATACCCTCCGGTTCTAGGGTTGCCAACAAAGAATCGTAGATCGCTGTCTCTATCTTGGAAGCGAGAAACAATATCTTGGCGATCGCCATCAGCAGTATCACCAAAAAAAGTTTCCACACTTTGTTCCCCGAATTTTGACTTGAGAGTATTACCAATTTGAATAATATCATGCCTGTATACCGCCCAAATAATGACTTTTCCATCTATCTCCTCCAATATATTTAATAATTCGTTTAGTCTATTGTTTTTCAATGACTTTACTTCTCCATCATCTGTAGCCAAATGACCACAAGTTATTTGATGTAATCTTATTAATTGTGCCAATGCACTAGCAGCACTAGTTTGCTTGCCTTCTAGCTCTGTTAGAGCATGCTTTTTCATTTCTGTGTAAGCTTTTAACTGCTCTGGTGTCAAAGAAACTATTCGTTTCATGTAAACTTTTTCTGGTAAATCCAAACAATCCTCCTTCAATACACGGTATGAAAACTTATTAAGTTTACTATTGAGTTCATCTAATCTAATATAACCTGTAACAAGTTTAAAACTGTGACTACCTACGTTACGATCAACCATCAAAGCGTAGCGATTTTTAAATGAATAGTAAGAACTAAAATCTAAATAAAACGGATCGAGAAAATAACATTGCGTATACAAATCTAATGGGCTTTTTGTTACTGGTGATCCTGTTAATATTCTTCTGTACTTTGCGTATGTTCTTAACTTTAAAACATTTTTTGTTCTTGATGCTGTTGGCGATTTTATTGTTGTTGATTCATCTATAGCCATTAAAGTTTGATGNGCTAAAAGAAATTTTTGAGCAATTATCATACCTTTCTTTGTGCTAAACGCCTCTATGTTCATTAAAAATATTGTAAGTTGTTCATCGTGTTTAAATAGTTTTCTGTTTTCTTCTTGTTGTTTTTTTGTAGTAACAGGCGACCAGGTAACAATATTATACACAACATGCTCTGGCATATGTGTTGGTATTTCTTGACGCTCCCAATTTCTGTACACACCTTTTGGTGCTATTATCAACGCGGCGTTAATCTTACCTCTATCATAAAGCATAGCTATATTATCAACTAATACCTTAGATTTACCCGTGCCCATCTCCATAAACAAAGCAAAATTTTCTTTGTTATGGCTAGCACCTAATGCATGCAACTGATGCTCGTACGGCTCTGTTTTAAATTTGTAATCCATTCTATAATTCTAATTGCAATTTATACTTGCAAAATAATTTGTCAATGTGTATATGGGATAAAAAAGGAGAAAGAATGGTAAAGGATGTCGTTGACATAAACTTTTTGACCAAACCACTTATGAGTGGAAAAGTTTTTGTAGTGCAAGAAGTTTCTGGTAGAAACATTTTGAGTGCAGAAAAATATGGAGAGCTTGAATTACTATTACCTAATAATTCTCAAATAGTTTTAAGTTCTGGACCAACAGTCAGAAGGTTAAATCAAAAGCTAAAAAACTTNAGTGATGATGATTATTTGTTGCTAATGGGCGATCCTTCTGCTATTGGAATAGCATGTGCTATTGCTTCTTCTAATAATAGAGGGCGCTTTAAGTGCTTGAAATGGGATAAAAGAGAATTTAGGTATTATCCTGTACAAATAAACCTATACGAGAAAGGACAAATAGATGACTAGTTTAGGGTTAATTGATGAAATGGAAAGTGATGTATCATCACCTACCATTGGTGACAACTCTTTAAAAGAGATGTCAGAGTTATGTGCAGAACAAGTACAGCTCGAANGTGAGTTAGCAGAATTAGAAGAACAACTGAANGCGAAAGCNAAAGCTATTCGTAAATTATCAGAAGAAATTATTCCTGCTAAAATGGCTGAGTTAGGATTAGAAAGTGTAACACTATCAGATGGTTCCGCTGTAAAAGTGAAACAGAAAGTGCAAGCTTCTATTCCTGTAAGATATCGTGAAGACGCTTTTAAGTGGCTTCGTGATAACGGACATGGTGATTTGATTAAGAATCAAGTATCAGCAGTGTTCGGTAAAGGTGAGGATGTCAGAGCTAATGAGTTTATTAATAGTGTAAATCAGTTAGGTTATGAACCTCAACAGAAGTTATGGGTAGAACCTATGACTTTAAAAGCTTTTGTTCGTGAGCAAATTGCTGATGGTGTTGAAATACCCATGGACAAATTCGGAGTCTTTGTTGGCGCCGAAACTAAAATAACTAAAAAATAAAAGGAGAAACTATGGCAAACACAAATGTTGCTAAGAAAGAAAATGCTGTACCAGCATTGAATATATCTTTGATGGAACAAGATGCCTCTAGTGGTTTAGAGAACATCAGCCAAGAAGATTTAGCTACACCAAGATTGAAGGTGTTAATGGCTTTATCACCAGAGGTGCAAGATGAAAGTGTACCCGGTGCTAAACCTGGCTTAATTTATAACACTGTTACAAATGAATTGTACGATGGTGCAAAGGGTATACGAGTTTTACCTTGTGCGTATCAAAGACAATACGTTGAATGGGCAGATAGAGGACAAGGAACGGGTGCACCGATCAATGTCTATGAATCTACAAGTGATATACTTACTAAAACTACTAGAGACGATAATAGAAAAGATCGACTAGAAAATGGTAACTATGTAGAGACTTGTGGTAATCATTTTATTCTACTTGTTAATGACGATGGAGATTCATCACCAGCAGTTATTACCATGAAATCTACACAGCTAAAGAAAAGTAGAAAGTGGAATTCTATGATGTTAAACGTTAAGTTAAAAGGCAAGAGTGGGTTGTTTACTCCACCATCTTACAGCCACTTCTACAGATTAAAAGCTGTAAAAGAAAAGAATGACAAAGGTAATTGGCATGGCTGGGAAGTTAGTAGAGAAGAACAAGTTACTGATGCTAATCTTTATCAGATCGCTAAAAGTTTTGCTGAAAGTGTAAACAAAGGTGAGCGTAGCGTTAAGTATGAAGAAGAAGTAACTAAGACCGACGTACCATTTTAATCTTGGGGGCGCATGCGCCCCTTTTTTTATTATAATTTATGGAAGATAGAGTTAAGAAATTTAAGAATATATTTTACGGTTTAGACAGAGCCTATGGTCAATTTAAAAGTGATGGGGGCATGGAAAATGGAAAAGCCTCTGGTAAAGCTTTTATATTAAAACAACCTGTAACAGATCAATTATGGATAGATCACATAGAAGGTAAAGATCCTAGTCTTGGCATTATACCAATACGTGATGATTCTACATGCATATGGGGTTGTATAGATGTAGATACGTATCCATTAGACTACGGCGTTATTGTTAGTAAAATAAGAAATTTAAAATTACCTTTNGTTATGTGTAGATCAAAGAGTGGTGGNGCACATATCTTTTTATTTACAAAAGAACCTGTGCCAGCTAAACTAATAAGAGAAAAACTTATAGAGTGGGCAGGAGAGTTAGGTTATGCAAATTGTGAAGTATTTCCAAAACAAATTGAAATCAAAGCAGACCGCGGAGACACTGGAAACTTTCTTAATCTTCCCTACCATGGTGGTGATGACAGTATGCGTCACGGCTTTACTGATGATGGTGGCGGTGCTACTCTTGATGAGTTCTTTTCTTTATATGATACTTATTGCACGACCGAAAAAGATTTAAGAAAATTTAAAATAGAAAGAAACAAAGACTTAGCATATTTAGATGATGGTCCACCTTGTTTAGCNACATTGATGGGACAGGGCATACCAGAGGGCGGTAGAGATAACACATTATATCAATACGCAGTTTATGCAAAAAAGAAATGGCCAGACGATTGGCAAAATAAAATAGATGAATTTAATCACAAGTACATGGAGAGACCGTTAGGATCTCAACAAGTTCAAAAAACAATAAGACAACACGAGAAAAAAGATTATCAATACAAGTGTAAAGATCAACCAATGTGTGGTGTGTGTTCTTCAATACAATGTAGNACTAGACCATATGGCATAGGTGATGACATAGATTACAAAGTTAGTGATTTAACAAAGTTTCAAAGTGATAAATCAATATGGTTTTTAAATATTGATGGAGAAAGAATGAGAGTATCAACAGAAGAACTATANAATCAACACAAGTTTAGATTAGCNTGCATGGATCAAGTTCATGCTTTACCTAATTTAATGCCACAACAAATGTGGACTAGAAAAATTCAAGCTTTGATGAAAGAGGTAGAAGTAATTAAACTGCCGTATGAAATAAGTAAGACAGGAAAGTTTGAAAGTTTATTAGAAAAGTTTTTAGAAGATCAAGGCGAAGCAGAAAACATAGATGAAATAAGAATAGGTAAAGCTTTGTTTGAAGAAAAAGAATACATAGAGAAAACAGATAACGGTAAAGCAGACAAAGTAAAAAAGATGACAGCATTTTTTAAGATGGATTCATTGGAAAAGTTTTTAGAAAAAAATAGATTTAAAGATTTTACCACACAAGAAATGACAGCACACATAAGAGATAAGTTAGGTGGGGGTGATACAAGAAGAAAAGTTTTAAATAAAACAACATACATGTGGTATGTGCCATGGCAAAAGAAAGTTGATACAGAACTAGCCAGACCTAACATGGATGAGGAGACACCATTCTAATGAGAAAAATTATATTTGGTCCACCAGGCACAGGTAAGACAACATATTTATTAAATATTGTTGAAAAAGAAATAAAAGAAAATAAAGTTTTTCCAAATAAAATAGGTTACTTCGCTTTNACTAATCAAGCAGCAGACGAAGCTTTATCAAGAGCATTACAAAATTTTAATTATAATTCAAAAGATTTTATTTATTTCAGAACATTACACAGCTTGGCATTTCAACAATTACATTTACGAGAAGAAAATGTTATGAGTGATGATGACTATGACTATGTGTCAAAAAAACTAGGAATAAAATTAAGTAATCCTAATGCAAGAGTAGAAAACTATGGTGTTAGTTTTCCAGATGATGTGTTTACAAAAGTAATAGATGGTGCAAAAGTTAGAGGACTAACTACAGAACATTACTTTGGTTTTGCAGAAGTAGGACATTTAGAAGGCGGCCGACAAAAATTAGAATACATAGATAAATCTATACAAGATTATAAAAAATCAAGAAACAAATATGATTTTACTGACATGATTGTTGGTTTCAATAAAAAATCAGAAGATTACATACCACAGTTTGATGTTGTAATTATAGATGAAGCACAAGATTTAAGTTGGTTACAATGGAAGATGGTAGAGAAAATTGTTTCTAATGCAAAACGTGTTTACATCGCTGGTGATGACGATCAAGCTATCTTTAAATTTTGTGGAGCAAGGCCAGAGTTTTTAATAAACATGGAAGGTGAAAGAGTTATTCTTAACAAGTCTTACAGATTATCAAGACTCATACATCAAAAAGCGAACAAGCTTATATGTAGAGTAAAAGATAGAGTGCCGAAAAAATGGATTGGTAGAGAAGACGACGGTGAGATAAAATTTTTTCCAGAGTTACAATCTAGTAAACTTAAACAAGGCGAGTGGCTTTTATTAGCTAGAGATAAATATATTTTAGATAAACTAGAAATAGATTTAAAATCTGACGGTGTGTTTTACGCTAGAGGAGATAGAACGTCATTAGATAAAAGAATACAAAGTGCTATCATTGCATGGGAAAGAGTTAGAAAAGGTAAACCTATAAGTTACAAAGAAGCAAAAAATCTTTACGTGTATATAAAAACAGGCAAGGGTGTTGACAAAGAACACAAAGCAATGAAGGGTGCAGATAAAGAAAAAATGTATATTTTTGAAGAACTTAGCACGGACCACGGATTAAAGGTTGACAAAGAATTAGAATGGATGAGAGCTTTAGAAAACATAAAGCCAGAAAAAAGAATTTACATTCAAAACATTCTTCGTAGAGGTGAAAAGATTACGAAGGAACCAAGAGTACGTTTATCTACGATACACGGAGCAAAGGGTGGAGAGGTTGACAATGTAATGTTATTCTCTGATTTAGGAAGAAAGGCTGATGAAGAATATTGGCGGCACAGAGATTCAGAACGTCGTGTATTTTATGTTGGTATGACAAGAGCACGACATAGCTTAAACATAGTTCGATCACGATCGGACAGAGAATTTACGGAGGCATTTTAATGTTTACAATAGACACTGCACTGAAACAAGTTCGTGTAACAGAAAAACAAGTACGTAAAATACGTGCAGAGTTACCAAAACTCAACCGCGAAAAAGTTGATAGAGAGCTTAAATTATTGCTACTTGATTTACAACTACTCACAAATGATTTACAAGCAGTACAAAAGAAAGAGAGGGTTGATGAGAATAAGTAAAAATATTTTAGAAGAAACAATAAACATTGTTACCGGTCAACGACAAGAAGACTACGGTGATAAAATTACTAATCATCAAAACATTGCTAACCTATGGAGTTCTTATCTTGATAAAAAAATATCAGCACACGACGTAGCTATTTGCATGTTATTGGTAAAAGTTGCCAGACTTAAAAATAAAAAAACACATGATTGTTATATTGACATGGCTGGTTACGCCGCTATCGCAGGAGAAATAAATGACTCAGATTCCTCTATTCCAACCACCGAGTGAGTGGACACCACCAGAGAAGATACCAGATTTATCTGACGCTAAAGAAATAGCTATTGACTTAGAAACTTGCGATCCAAGTATTAAAACAAAAGGACCTGGTTGGACTAGAGACGAGGGTTTTATTGCTGGCGTTGCTATCGCTGTTGAAGGTTGGAAAGGTTACTTTCCGATTAGACATGAGGGCGGTGGTAATTTTGATGAAAAAATAATTAAGAGACAAGTACAACGGATCATGGACCTTCCATGTGATAAGGTATTTCATAACGCCGCTTACGATGTGGGTTGGTTACGTTGGTGGGGCGTAGAAGTAAAAGGCAAGATTATTGATACNTTAGTTGCAGCACCACTCATAGATGAAAATAGATTTAGATATAACTTAAATGATCTTGGTAGAGANTATCTNAAAGAAACAAAGTCAGAAGCATTATTATACGAAGCAGCAAAGGAGTGGGGACTAGATGCCAAAGGTGAAATGTATAANTTACCACCAATGTATGTTGGTAGTTATGCAGAACAGGACGCNGATCTTACACTTAGATTATGGCAATATTTTAAAGTAGAATTAATAAAGCAAGAGTTGTCAAGCATCTTTGACCTCGAAACACGGCTCTTTCCATGTTTGCTNGACATGAAAACAAACGGTGTAGGTGTTGATCTAAACAAGGCAGAGAGAATAAAAAAAGATTTACGAAAAAAAGAAAACGCAGTTNTATTACAAATTAAAAAAGATACAGGAGTTGATGTTGATGTTTGGGCCGCTGTGAGCGTGGCAAAAGCATTTGATAAATTAAAAATTAAATACGACCGCACAGAAAAAACTAAACAACCAAAGTTTGATAAAAACTTTTTAAATACACACAAACACCCTTTAGCTAAAATGATTGTGCANGCTAGAGAGTTTAACAAAGCACGTACAACTTTTATTGATACAATATTAAGACATTCACATAACAGCAGAATTCACGCCGATATTAATCAAATGCGTAGTGATGAAGGAGCGGGAACAGTTACAGGACGTTTCTCGTATAACAATCCTAANCTACAGCANNTTCCANNNNGGAACAANNATATCGGACCGATGATACGATCAATCTTCGTTCCAAACGAGGGTTGCAAGTGGGGGTCATTCGACTATAGCCAACAAGAGCCTCGTGTTCTTGTCCACTTCGCCGCGCTTACCGGTGGCGGTTTGAAAGGCGCCGACGAGGTCATTGAATCTTACCAAACAGAAGATCCAGACTTTCATCAAGCCGTTGCCGATATGGCGGGCATAGACAGAAGCACCGCTAAAACTATTAATCTTGGTATGATGTATGGCATGGGTAAGGGTAAACTTGCTAGCCAACTAGGATTAGATAAAACAGAAACAGAAGACTTGTTCGCCAGGTTTCATGCTAACGTGCCGTTTGTTAAACAGTTAATGGAACAAGCAACACGGCGCGCGGACCAAGTAGGTTATTGTAGAACTTTACTAGGTCGTAAATGTCGTTTTGATTTATGGGAACCGCGAGCGTTTGGTATTCACAAGTCATTACCATTGTGGGAGGCGGAAAAAGAATATGGTAGAGATTTAAAAAGAGCATGGACATACAAGGCTCTTAATAGATTGATACAAGGATCATCAGCAGATATGACAAAGAAAGCTATGGTAGACCTATACGAAGAGGGTATCGTATCTCATATACAAGTGCATGATGAACTAAACTGTTCTATTGAATCGGAAGAGGACGGTAAAAAAATAAAAGAAATCATGGAAACCACGGTAGAACTTAAAGTGCCATTGAAGGTTGACATGGAGATAGGACCGTCATGGGGAGAGATCAAAAAAAAGTAACAGGCGACGTAAACGAATTTAAAGCTGTTATTAAATTTTTAAAAGAAGGGTACATGGTATTTAAAAATGTATCTGGAGCAGGTCCTATTGATTTAGTNATAGTTCATCAAGAAACAGGTGAGNTTAGAAAGATAGACGTAAAAACAATCGCTTATAGAAAGTCTTGGGCACCTAATACAAAGATAGCTCGACAACGCACACCGGAACAGGTAAAGTTAGGTGTGGAGTTTGAATTTGTAGATAAAGATGATGATTAAAGTTTGGTTNTTNGTNATATTTTTTACATCGCCAGATTTACCCAGCATAAGACACATGGCAGAACTTTACTACGACGAAGATGTGTGTCTACAACGTAAAGAGGAACGCGGACCATGGGTCGAAGAGTTTGCGATAAGCAGAGGACACACGCATTTTTATTATGATATGCACTGCATTGAGACCATGATGATACCTTACTTACCTAAGAACAATACTTGACTTCTTGTATAAAATCCCATATATGTGGGGTATGACAGATATAACTAAATATAAATCAGTAGCGATAAAAATAGACGCTTATCAAAAGGCGATGCCCATGGCTAACGAAAGATATATGACCATGGGTGCATTTATTCGTTACTTGATAGACAAAGAAGCAAAAGAACATAATAGACAACCACTAGAAAATGGAAAGGAAGAACATGTCGGAACAGAGTGAAAAAAATATTAGACAAGCATTATACGTAGCNGTGGCTAATAAACTTCAAGGCAAACTATCAGAACTTGAAGCAAAAGAAATTTTACTAACNACNANTCCGGCTTACATNACAAGTAAAGAACACGATCATGCAGAGCACATAAAAGAGTTGTATGATATAATTATNNAGAAGACTGAAATAAAAGATGCTCTGAATGATGTTAAAACGACATACTTCAAATCAGTGCCACAAGGGCATCTTCCAGATGANAANAAANATAGTTAGTGGAGTTTCTAAATATACAGAAAAAAATACTGACGGTGATATAGTGGACTATCTTCGCGTTCACTACACAGACGGCACATCAAAAGATTTCACAGTTGCAGAATGGGAATACTCGTTCAATGAGGGGCGACGACTATGGCAACAACATGAAAAGGATTTTAATGAACAATGAGGAACTAAAGTTTGATATTTATCAACCATTTGGACCAAGTATCTTAAAGACTAAATTACCACAAGCATACGTGGACGCACTAAATCAACAATCAGATAANATATTAAATGATGAGAAACTNAGCAANGAACATGATTGGAGTCATAACCTTGCNGGTAATGTAAAAAAAGAGATTGCNATAGATCACATGGCGATCAAAGGTTTTCCAGAATTCCTCGCCGTAATGTCAGAGGAATACTCTAAACGTGTATTACCAGACCCCATACCAGCGGGCACAAAGATCGCGTTTCGAGTTTGGACAGTAAGCCAATGGGCTGGNGANTTNAATCCNATGCATATNCATGACTCGAACCTATCGGGCGTTTGTTTCCTCAAGATTCCTCCCAAGTTTGAAGAGGAGTATGCAAAGGAGGATCATCACCCAACGGCTGGCTGTCTTGAGTTTATCGGCTCAATACCAAACCATTTTGCAAGGCATAGCTTTCTTGTAAAACCAGAAGTGGGCGATTTTTATTTGTTTCCTAGCTGGATGATNCATCAAGTCTATCCATTTAGAAGTGANGGCGAGAGAAGATCAATGGCCTTCAATGTTCATCTCACGCTGGAAAAAGCAACNAAAGGTGTAGATGTATAGTAGAGATCACACTAGGTGGGATAAGCCAGCGAAAAATTTACGTTATAAATGTGATAAGAAAGACTTCCACCGCAAGCGGTGGGAAGATCTATCTATTAAGGAAAGAGATTATTGGCGCGGTCGCGTTCAACAATGGGATCAAGANAAACGCTACGCGGAACAACTTAGACACTCTTCGTCTTCGTCATAATTTGTAACAAATACTTCTCGCGGTGTAGTTTTATACTCTACCTCGTCTGCACATTCGCAAAACTTTTTTGATTCTAATTCTTGTACTCTACCTTGTAGGTAGACAATAATATCCTTTAATTCTTTTTCTGTCATTCTATCTCCTTTTTTGGGGGTAAGCTACCAGCTATACACCAAAACGAAGATAGATTTCAACCTCTTTTATTTTTGGGATATTCTATCACCGATTGCCCATAACATNAGCGCNATAAATCCTANTAATCCCGTNATGATAAAAAGTAATCCTATGATAACCCACGCCGTCATGTAATCTCTTTCATGGTTTTCGCCATGGCTTTGGCTCTGTTTGGAGTTTGTTTAGCCCACCGTGAATCTAGCATCTCGTAACTCGCACCGATGTAGTTCTTTTCTGCTAATGCTTTCCACATGTTACGGAACTTTGATACACCTGTCATACCAAGCTGAAACACCATCTCTATTAATATTTCCTCTGCCTGTTCGTCGATGTCAGCGCAACCATGTTCTTCCATAAGTTGTTTTGCTCCACGGATTGCTTCTTGTAAATCTTTTTTAAGTATGTCCATTAAGAAATCTTCTTCGTATTCTTTGTCGTCCTCCCAAAAATCTTCAACGCACAAATGACCAACGCCCACGGTCCGCTTGCCAAGTGTATCGAGGTAAACTTTGTTTCTGTAACCTTCGTGTTCTTTAACCGATTTTAGTAATCTCTCCATATTCATGATTTTTATAATCTCCTTTTAAGTATGTTATTGTTCTAACCCACCCTGTTGGTATTGCGATATGTCTGCCACCCTCTTTATCGCCATCGAACTCTGAATAGTCTGCCATAATTATAGTTTTCTTTTCATCTTTAAGCATGAGCCAACCAACCGAGTGACACATGGCTAGTCGTTCTTTTTGTATGTCTTCAAGAGNGTGCCAACCTGTTTGTCCGTCTTTGGCATCGTACCACGTAACAAGGACCAATGGCTTATTCATGTTATCCCATGTACTCCTAATAAGTTGACACGTCAAGAATAAAATGATAGTAACGGGTAGTAACGCCTGGAAACCAGGTACACGAAGGAGAAAGAATGACAGATGAAAAAAAGAAAATGGTAGTAAAAGAAATATACTNTAAATTTATGGATTTTCTTGATGATTCNACCGTGAAAGAGTTTATAGAGGACGATCCAGATACGAAAAATCCTCATGCAACACGGAACACGGTCAAGGGTTATGAGTTGTATAGTATGATAGAATTAATATTAGATAAGCACTTTGTTGAAGTAGAGTGGGAGGGGGAAAAGGCAAAATTATGGACACCATGGACAAAATAANTAAGCCAGATTATTATGATTTGAGTAAGCCAAAAGCAGTAGAGGAGTTGCGGTTACGCAAATGTTTTCGCTGCGGTAAGGAAAAGAAGATGGGTAAGTTTGAAAGGTATTGTAGTGTAGCTTGTAGAACTTATGCAACGAAATATGACCAAGGGTCGTTTAAGATAAGGTGGTAATATGTTTATGATGATGTATTGGCAGATAGTTATTCTTGTTCTGATAGTTCTTGTTGTTCTGATAAGTCTTCAATAACTTCTATCTCGCCATTAACAATATTGTGATCGCGTATTTCTTTTAATTTTGCTTCGAGTTCTGGTCTTGACATATTATCTAAAGACGCGGTTACAACCTCTTTACGATCTACATAAAACCCTGCAAGTTGACCGCGACGATATTCAGCTTGGACCGCTGGTCCTACTTGACCATTGGTAACGGCAATATCTCTTAATCTAGCGAGTTCGCGAGAGTGTTTGACAAAATCTATTTTACTTGCTTCGGCATATTCTCGTTGTAAGTTTTCGATCGCCTCTACAACTTTAGGAAAGTATTTTGGATTACGAAGATTACAAGCTTGTGATACAGCAGACTTTTCAGAATACCCAGCTTGTTTTGCACATTCTGTGGCTGTCAATCTCCCATTTTCTTTTACAAATATCTCAACAAATGCTCTTTGTTTAGGACTCAAACTATCGTTCTTTATCTTAGGCATATTTTATTTTAATACACTTTTTCATTTTTGTATAGATTATTATTATTATAATATATTATATATATTTTTTATTTTATATTGAGAAATCACATCTGTGAGGTTACGTTTGGTTACGTCTGGTTACGTGGGGGTTGTAACCCTATTAAGTTATGTTTTTCAATAAGTTAAGTGCAAGGTTACGTGGTTACGTCAGTTTTGTAAAAAATTAAAAAAACTTTTTTAAATTCTGTGTAAAAATATTATACAAAAACTATTGACTAATATAATAATGGGATTATATAGGATAGTGTACAGGCGACGGAGTTATTCGGATAAGTCCTGTGCAAATAGTGGGCTAAAACTCATTAACCGAGATAAAAATAAAACCTACTGTGGAAAGCCTTGTTATAGAGTGAGCTACCACAAACTTGGGGTGAAAGAGTGTTTGTAAAAATAGATCGAGTAGCCCTAATTGAAAGGAAAAACTATGAGTAGCATTGTATATAAATCTGGCAGTTATGTTTCTGTGCCAATGTCAGAAAACTTATTTTGGAATAGAGTTGGGTGGCTTCGTCATGCTATGCTCACGGCGGAAAATTTTGAATTTAGATTACTATACTTTCATAAACTACAAGACTTGATGAAATTTGTTCCATAATGTTCTTGACAACTTATTATTCCCATGCTAATGGGATAATATAATTTTTAACAGAAAGGAAAAATTATGA
>FUFK010785711.1_pt1 | contig 13914 bp, 16 predicted proteins | sample 1021851 | NCBI WGS metagenome assembly FUFK01 (sample SAMEA51879418, study PRJEB19060) | metagenome | reverse complement strand
GCTCCAACTTGTTGTGCAACTCTAGCAAGTTTTGGATTATTGAGCCATATTCTCAAAGGCCCAACAACTCTTCCTCTTGGGCCATTTACTATTTCATCGTGAACTTTTTTTTGTTCTTCGTTTAAATCCTCAACCGTCCAATCTTTTAATCTTTGCATATTTCCTCCTAAAATAAGTTTAAATTGTTTAACATAATCTCATCTGCATTTTTGTTTCCTAGAACAGATAATCCAATAGGACCAGTACTGCCTTTAAACTTTGGAATGCTTATTTGAGGTCTTGATGATAAACCTCCTATGCAGGTGAATTCCATAACTTTTTTTCTTAACTCAGATAAGTCGTCGTCAGACTGCCCTTGAATGGGAGCTGAAAATGGTGTTGTTGGAAAAATTAAAATGGATTCTACTGGTAAATTTTGGTCAAGCTCTGATATAATTTCTTTTCTTAGATTTACAGCATCATCATACATATTTTTTGTNATATTTTTTGCCATTTTAAATCTAGAATTAATTTCAGTAGAAATTTTCGGATTATATTTTTCAATCCATGGCAAAATATTTAATTTNATTTCATATCCTTGTATTANTCTAAAACAATCTGCCAATTCAGATTTTTTATAACTAGACAGTTGTACTTTTTTTAAATTTTTAAATTTATATTCACAATAATTATAAAATTGAGATTTAATGTTATGATCTAAATCATCTACAATATCAATGGGAATTAAAATATTTTTTTGTTCGATTTTAAATTCTCTAAAATTATCAAAAAATATTTTCCCTAATTTTAACATGTTTGATTTATTGTTAGAAAACCATCCCAATGTATCAAAACTCTCTGACATCGGATAAACCTTTTTAAGATTAATTCTGCCATGAGTTGGTCTAAATCCAAAAACTCCACAAAAAGATGCGGGAACTCTTACTGATCCACCAGTATCAGTTCCTATTGTAAAATCATAATCAATTTGAGTTAGAGCTGCAGCTGAACCAGAGCTGGATCCACCTGGCACACAATTGGGTGCATTTTTGTTAATTGGTGTTCCATAATGAATATTCTCTCCAATGATAGAGTAAAAAAATTCATCACAAATCGTTATACCTTCTAGAATTGCACCTTCATTTAATATTTTTTGTAAAAAAGGTGCGTTTTCAATTGCCTCTTTGGAATGTTTATAAAAATCAGGATTTCCACATGATGTTTTAAAACCTTTTATGTGGCACATGTCTTTGCATAAAAATTTCATGTTTAGAAGGTTGCCTTCATGTGAGGTTTGTATTTTGTCTTTAGGTGTATGTGGAGCGAGAAAATTCATGAATTATTTAAATATAATGTTATACATATATCATGAGCAATATAAATCTTTATGACTTTATTGATGAAATTCAAGATTTTCCCAAAAAAGGAATTTTATTTAGAGATATAAGTCCTCTTTTAGAGGATAGGGATGCTTTTAAATTACTTATATTAAAAATGATCCATCAAATTAATAATTATAAAATTGATTTGATAGCTGGAATAGAATCAAGAGGTTTTTTGTTTTCAACGATATTAGCGCATCAATTGAATATCGGGTCAATAATGATAAGAAAACCCAACAAATTGCCAGGTAATGTTATTAAAAAGAAATATGAATTAGAATATGGAAGTTCCACATTAAGCTTACAAAAAAAAAGAAATCTCAATGGAAAAAATTTATTAATTGTTGATGATCTTCTTGCTACTGGAGGTACATTAAAATGTGCGGAAGAACTTATTTCTGAAGTAGGAGGTAAAGTTGTTTTAACTGGAGTTGCAATTGAGTTGAATGCTTTNAAAGGAAGAGAAAAAATCAAATCTAATTGTTTTTCTGTATTAAATTATGATTGATAAAAAAAATACAGTTATACTTGTTGCATTAGAGCAAGAATTGCCAAAAAGTTATCTTCCGGGATGGAAAATAATTTATACTGGAGTAGGTAAGGTTAATGCTAGTTTTGCTATCTCAAGGTCTTATTTAGATTATAAACCTGAATATGTTGTTAATTACGGTACAGCAGGTTCATTAAATAAAAATATTTCAGGCTTAATTGAGGTTTCCAAATTTTACCAAAGAGATATGGATGTAAGAGGTTTAGGATTTCAATTAGGTCAAACTCCTTTTGAAAATGATCTTTTTGTTCAATTAGATAAAAATGGATATAGTTGTGGTACTGGAGATAGTTTTGTAATGACTTCTCCGGATTTAGTTACTGACATTGTTGATATGGAGGCATATAGCTATGCTAAATTTTGTAAAATTAATAAATTAAATTTTATTTGTTTTAAATTTATTTCAGATAATGCAGATGATGACGCAGGTAAAGATTGGTCTAAAGCTTTTAAAAAAGGCGCAAAAGAATTTTCACTATTTTTTCAAAAAGAATATGAAGGTATTAAAATTTAATACCTTCATAATAATATTTAAGCAAATCCATTCTGAGCTACAGTCATTCCAACTAACATTGGTATAGATAATAATGTATTAGTTCTTGAAAATAACATTGCTTTTTTTGCAGCTTTAGCCTTTGTATCTGCATCTACTTCGATTATACCTAGTGCTCTTTTTTGGTTTGGCCAAATAACACCCCATACATTAATGAGCATAATTATTCCTAACCACATTCCAACACCAATAGGCCAAAAACCCTCTGAAAAGGTCATTGCTTGATGTAAATATCCATTTAAATAAGCTAATATCAATCCCGTTATTACTGTAACAAGCGCACCCCATCTAAACCAAAAAAGAGCGGCTGGAGCAATTACTTTACTTATTGCAGGTTTTTGCTCATCTGGAATTTTAGTCATGTTTGGAATTTGAACAAAGTTAAAATAGTATAATATTCCAACCCACATGATACCTGAAATGACATGAAACCATCTGAATAACCACATGTTGAATGCTGCTTGATCGAATTGGCCACTTTTGGCTAGAAATAAAATAAATATGAACGCTATTAAAAAAGATAATGATATTGTGATTTTTAATTCTGTTAATATTTTCAACATTTTATATCCTTATTTAAATATTTACATTCTAGATGCTACATTCTCCCAATTAACAAGTTTATTTAAAAAATTCTCTAAATAAGCAGGTCTTTTATTTCTAAAATCAATATAATAAGAGTGTTCCCAAACATCACAACCTAATAATGCTGTTTGATTGAAACATACTGGATTTACNCCATTTTCTGTTTTAGTAATTTTAAGTGATCCGTCATTCTCTTTCACAAGCCAGCACCAACCTGAGCCAAACTGTGTAGCGCCAGCATCGCAAAAGGCGCTTTTAAAATTATCTATACTTCCAAATTGATCTGTTAGTGTTTTTTCCAACTCACTTGGCATGTTATTGTTTGATGGTCCCATCATTTCCCAAAATTGTGTATGATTCCAATGTTGAGAAACATTGTTAAATATACCATTTTGAGCAACTTTTGAACTATCATAATTTCCTTTAATGATATCTTCTAATGATTTATTTTCCCATTCAGTACCAGATAGTAATTTGTTCCCATTATCTACATATGCTTTGTGGTGAATATCATGATGAAATTCAAGTGTTTCTTTACTCATTCCATTTGACTCAAGTGCGTCATGTGAATAAGGAAGGTCTTTCAATTCTAAAGGCATTTATATCTCCATAAATTTAAATAGTTATGATTATTAATAAATTATTGTGACTAATGTTTCAATTTATATAATTTACAAATTTAATAAATACTAAAATTGTCTAATTTTAAAATCTATGAAATATAATTACTTTTTCTTTTGATTTATGTGTATTATAAGGGTTATCGGTTCATTTATTATATGAATTTCAAATTTTTAATTCTTGAGAGGTTTTATGAAACAAAGAGTAGTGAGTTTATCTGATTTTGGTCCAGCAGAAAATATGTCTTTAATTGAAGCTGATATTCCAACACCTGGAAATGGGCAAATTGTTGTAAAGAACAATGCTATAGGTCTTAATTACTTAGACACATATTTCAGATCTGGTTTATATCCATGGCCTAATAACAATGATATTAAAATTCCTGGTTCTGAGGGAGTTGGCTATATTCATGCGGTTGGTTCTGATGTATTAGATTTTAAAGAAGGTGATAGAGTTTCATACGTAACTCCAGTTGGGGCATATGCAGAATATGCGATTATTAATGCGGCACATGCTGCTAAGATTAATGTTGAAGTAGAAGATCATGATGTAGTTGCATGTACTTTGAAGGGATTGACTACCCATTATCTATTACATTTAACAACTAAAGTAACACCTGGCATGACAACTCTTGTTCATGCAGCTGCAGGTGGCGTTGGGCAATTGATGGGGCAGTGGGGAAAAGAAATTGGCGCTACAATGATAGGAACCGCTGGAGGCCCTGACAAAGTTGCTACTGCTCTCGAAGCAGGTTATGATCATGTTATCGACTACAAAAAAGATGACTTTGTCGATGAAGTTATGAAAATAACAAATGATAAAAAATGTGATGTTGTGTATGATAGTGTAGCTAAGGATGTTTTTCCAGGATCTATGGATTGTCTAAAACCGAGGGGTTTATGGGTTTTGTTTGGTCAGGCATCAGGGTCTATCACAGATTTCAATTTAGCCATGTTATCTGCTAAAGGTTCTTTATTTGTTACAAGACCAACATTGTTTAGTTATATTGCAAATAGGGATGAATATAATAATGCATCGCATCAGCTCTATAGTCGTGTGTCCGATGGTAGGTTAAAAGTTTACATTCATGACAAAATGCCATTAGAAAAAATAGTTGAAGCACATAACGAACTTGAAGGCCGCAAAACAAAAGGTGGATTAGTTATCACACTATAATTAAAGGGATTTAAAATGATAGATTTNTATACATGGCATACACCAAATGGAAGAAAAGTTTCAATTATGTTAGAAGAAATTGGAATACCTTATGAAGTTCATTCAATAAATATTGCAAAAGATGAACAGTTTCAGCCTCATTTTTTAAATATTTGTCCTAATAATAAAATTCCTGCAATTGTTGACAGAAGTAATAATAATTATGCGTTATTTGAGTCTGGAGCTATTTTAATTTATTTAGCTGAAAAAACTGGAAAACTTCTAAACTCAAATAATAAAGAGGAATATTACAGAACTTTAGAATGGTTAATGTTTCAGATGGCAAATGTTGGTCCTATGTTTGGTCAGGTCCATCATTTTGTTAAATATAATAAAGGTAAATCAGAATATTCTGAGACAAGATATTCTAAAGAAGCCAAGCGTTTATATGGTGTCATGGATAAAAAATTATCTTCAAGTCAATTTATAGCTGGCGATAATTATTCAATTGCTGATATTTCAATTTGGCCATGGACTGCTAGATTTGATTGGCAAGAAATAAACTTAAATGAATTTCCAAATGTAACTAGGTGGTACAAGGAAATGGCAGAAAGACCAGCAGTTCAAAAAGGTTGGTTAGTTCCACAAAATGATCAAGTAATACCTCATCCTTAAATTATGTTTAAACTTATAATTGCAGGTTTAGGATGGTGGGGTAAGGTGATGATACAAAGGTTATCTTCATCTAAAAAAGTAAAAATTGTTAACTTAATTGAACCTTATCCTGATAAAGAAGCCTTGCAATTAGCAAAAAATTTTAACTTAGATATTTCAAATGATTTTGAACAGGCTGTTAAATCAATTGATTTTGATGGCATTGTATTATGCACTCCCAATTCATTTCATAAAGATCAAACTATTTTATGCGCTAATTTAAAAAAACATGTTTTTTGTGAAAAGCCACTATCATTGATACCTTCAGACGTAAAAGAAATGATTAAAGTTTGTAAAGATAATAATGTTCTTTTAGGTGTTGGGCATGAACGTAGATTTGAAAATGGATGGCAAAAATTAAAAGAAGTTATTGAAAATAATTTGTTAGGTAACATCATGTATGCTGAAGCACATTTTAGTCACGATAAATTAGCAAATTTGCCTTTAGATAACTGGAGGACTGACCCTGAAGTTGCTCCTGCTGCGGGGATGACTGGAATGGGTATACATTTAACTGATTTTATGATTTGGTTATTTGGTTCTGTGAAAAAAGTTTTTGCTACAACAGCAAAAAGAGCATTAAAGTACGAAACTGGAGATGTTGTTAGTGCAACACTTGTTCATGAAACAGGTTTAAGTACACAAATAACAGCAATTTTAAAAACACCTCATTATCAAAGAGTTACAATTTTTGGAGAGAATGGATGGGTAGAACTAGTTGATAGTTCACATCCTGATACACCTGGAGACTCAGAAATGACAATAAGAATGAGTGATGGAAATATTGAAAAAATAAAATTTAATTGGACAGACACTGTTTCAAAAAATATTCATAATTTTGTTGATGCTTCAACTAATAATAAAGATTACTTGTTTACAGATAATGAGAAATATCAAAATATAGCTGTTTTAGATGCAATTAAACGATCCAGTTCTGATGATATAATTGTTAAATTATAATAAATGATTGTAACAAAATTGTAATTTTTTTAAATTAAAGATTAATTAAATTAAATTATGAATCTAAAAAAAAGTAATTTGAAAAAAAAGAAAACTTCTAAATATTTAGTGGATGTTGGAAATATCTTGGAAGATGGATTTATCCTAATTAATAATTCTGGACGAGTTTTAGTTTCAAATAAAGTCTCTCAAGAATTAATAGGAAAAAATTTATTAAATAAAAATATTTTAAATATTATTAAAAACCCAGATTTTAATTCATTAAATTTTGAAAAATCTAATAAGAAATATGATCATTCATTTGTGCATGAATTAGATGATTATTTAAATAGACAATTAAGAATAAAATTAAAAAAAATTTCTAAAAACAAAATTTTATTAACAATTACTGATTTAACTTTGCAAAGAAATCTTGAAAAAATAAGAAGGGATTTTGTTGCAAATGTAAGTCATGAACTTAGATCTCCATTAACAATTTTGTCTGGTTTTGTAGAAACAATGTTAAATGATGATAAAATTGACAAAACAACACTCAAAAAATTTTTAAATATTATGAACGAAGAATCTAAAAGAATGAATACATTAATTGATGATATTCTTTCTCTTTCAAAAGTAGAATCCGAGGAACATATTTTACCATCAACAACTATTTCAATTTTTGAACCTATCAATTCCGTGATATCAACTATCAAAAAGTCTGGTTTATTAAAAAACAATAATCTTATTTTAATTGACGATAGAGTTGATAAAAACCAATCACTTATAGTAGAAGCAGATTTTTTAGAACTAACACAAGTATTTTATAATTTAATTGAAAACGGTATCAAATATGGGAATTCAAATTCAGATATTTTAATCAAAATTGATCAAATGAAAACTAATGAATTAACGGTATCTGTAATTAATGAAGGCGAAGGAATTCCTGAAAAATATATTGATAGAGTTACAGAAAGATTTTTTAGAGTAGATAAAGCTAGATCAAGAAAAATTGGTGGTACCGGCTTAGGTTTAGCAATTGTAAAACATATTTTAATTAAACATAGGGCAGAACTTTCAATTAGAAGTAATCAAAACAAACAAACAATATTTTCTATAACTTTTCCAATTTTAAAAATTTGAAAATCATAATTTATTAAATATTGTAATATAAATGTAATATTTATTTAATATTAGAATACTATGAATGAGATTTTACTCGCAGATGATGAACCAAATCAAATTGAATTAATGAAATTCAATTTAGAGAAGAATGGGTTTTTAGTTAAATCAGCATATAATGGCGAACAAGCTCTTGATATGATTTATGAAAAAAAACCAACTGTTCTTATAGCAGATTGGATGATGCCAAAGATGTCTGGTATAGAGTTGTGTAGGATACTTAGATCTAACAAAGATACAAAGTTACTTCCAATAATAATGCTAAGTGCAAGAAGTGAGGAAGCTGATAAATCACTTGGATTAGATACAGGTGCCGATGATTATATATCAAAACCATTCTCTCCAATGGAACTTGTTTCTAGAGTTAAAGCGCTTATTAGACGAACAAATACATCTATGTCTATAGACGAATTGATTGTTGGAGAACTAAAAATATCTTTATCAGAGATGCAAGTTTTTAGAAATGATCAATTGATTAAACTAGGTCCAAAAGAATTTAAATTGTTAACTCTTCTTGCAGAAAGGCCTGGTCATATATTTTCAAGACAAAAATTATTAGACACAGTTTGGGGTGTTGGAATTTTTATAGAGGATAGAACTGTTGATGTTCATATGAGTAGATTAAGAAAAGCTCTTAGAATTAATGAAACTGACACAGATTTAATTCGAACAGTTAGAGATGGAGGTTACGGTTTACTAAAGCCATAAAGTCTTATATTTTATATTTTTAAGGTTATTGGCTTGAGAAAAATTTTTGTACATGGTTTATCAGCACTAGATTTAATACACACTGTATCAGATTTGCCAAAGTATGCTGAAAAATATAAATCTAATTCAGTATATGTAAGCATTGGTGGAAATGCAGCAAATGCTTCTGTAGCACTTTCAAGATTGGGTGTAAAAGTTTTCTTGTCCACAGTAATAGGAAACGATGAAGTTGGTAAAATTTTAAAACAAAAGTTACTATCCGAAAACATAGATCTTAGTTACACACATTATATTGATAATTTCAAAACTTCTATTTCATCTATTATTATTGATAAAAATGGTGAAAGACTAGTTTTAAATAATCGTGAATTTAATGATATAGTAATAAAAAATAATATAGACTATGAAATATTTGATGGATTTTTATTTGATAGTAGAGACATTAAAAATTCTATTAAGATTTTAGAGCGTATTAAAAGTATCAAAAAACCAAAAGTACTAGATGCTGAAGAAAATACTACAAATGAACTTTTAAACTATTTTTCTCATGTGGTATTTTCTTATCAAGGACTGAAATCTTTTACAGGTATTGATAACATTGAACGTGCATTAAAAACTTTTGCACAGAAAACTGAATTTCAAACATTAGTTACAAATGGTGAGCACGGTTGTTATTATATTCAAGATAAAATGATTAAAAACATTCCAGCCATAAAAATTAAAGCAGTTGATACGTTAGCCGCAGGGGATGTTTGGCATGGTGCTTTTTTATTTGAATTAGTTAAAAAATCTACTTTGGTAAATAGTATTGAGTTTGCAAATTATATTGCTTCATTAAAATGTAAAAAATTTGGTGGGTCATCAGGATCTCCATTTTTATATGAAATAAATGAAAATGTTGTTTTATGATATATTTACATAAAATAATTCCTTTAATAACTTCTCCTTTATTTTTTGTACTAACTTTATTAGTCATTTTAATTATTTTAAGAAAATCCAAATTAATTAAGCTTAAAAACTCTCTTTTATTTTTATCATTTTTAACTTTATTTTTATTCTCTAACCCATTGATTTCAAATAAATTAGTTAAATATATTGAAGCACCATATCTCCCTGTGAAATTATCTCAAGTTCCTGAAAGTGATTACATTGTTGTCTTAAGTGGAATGGTGCATTTTGTTAAAGATAATGTTTATGAATGGTCTGATCCTGATAGATTTTTTGCAGGAATAAAACTTTTAAATGCCAATAAAGGAAGAAAAATCATTTATACTGGTGGATTATTACCTTGGGAGTTGAAGAAAAAAACTGAGGGTGAATTGTTAAAAAATAAATCTTTAGAATTTGGTATTGATGAAAATGACATTTTGATAACAAAAAAAGTACAAAATACTTATGAAGAAGCTAATGCAATATATCATTTAATCGATAGCAAATCTAAAATCATCTTAGTAACTTCTGCATTCCACATGAAGCGAGCAGAATTTCTTTTTAAAAAACATACTTTTAATGTTTTTCCATATCCTGTAGATTTTAAATCCAAAAATAATAAAATTACAATTTTAGATTTTATTCCATCAGCTGGTTCATTAAGTAGATCATCATTTGCTATTCGTGAGGTATTAGGTAGGATGTATTATCGTGTAAAATTTCTGCTTAAATAGCAACTTCATTACAATACCAATCATGAATTTCTTTTCCATTCATAAATACAGCATCATCAAATTTCATTACATAATCTAATAATTGATTTAAATAATTAATTCGATGAGGAACACCTGTTAAATATGGATGTATACTAATGCACATAATCTTAGTTGTTTTTTTTGCTTCTTTATATAATTGGTCAAACTGATCTTTTCCCCTAGTAAAAATAGCGTCTGAGGGATGATTATGAACAGCCGTAATAGAAACATCATTTATTTCAACTGTATAAGGCAAAGCTAACATTCTATTATTATTTTTTACCTTAAGATCCACAGGTTGATCATCTATAACCCAGTTGGCAACATATTTAATCCCGTTTTCTGAGAGAACATCAATAGTATCATTGGTTTCTGTTAACCCTGGACTTTCCCAGCCTATGACATCTTGATTTGAAAACTTCCTCAGTTTCTCAACTGTGCTTTTAATATCTACATATTCATTATCTACCTTATGCATGGGTCTTTGAATAAATCCGTGACCCATAAGCTCCCAGTCAAGCTTTAAAGCTTCCTCAACAGCTTTTGGATAAACATCTACAACTACGCCATTAAGAGCAAGAGTTGGCTTTATGTTTCTATATTTTAGGCTATCTATAAATCTCCAATATCCTGTCCGCATTCCGTATTCGTGCCAAGACCAATTTGGAAGGTCTGGTAACATAGGAGTACCCATTGGAGGAGGTAAAACATTTCTTGGTTGTGGTAAATTTGGATCCCAAACTTCAATATTTACTACTACCCAAATTATTAATTTCTCTTTTCCATTTAGCAGAAGTTTCTTTCTAAATGGCGCAGGATCATAAATTAATCTATCTCGTCTATCCATAAATTAAACTTTATTCCAATTTTCAGTAATTGTTGTCCCAGAATTTCCTATTACTTTTGAAATAGGGCAATACATTCTTAATTGTTCTTTAATCTTATTAAATTGATCTTCATTGGCATCACATTTTATATTTATATTTAAATTCACTTCTGGAAAAGGAACTTCAATTTCTTCAATTATGCTTGCTCCACTTTTATCAAATTTTGCATCTGCTGTGATGTCAAGGTTTTCAATTTTAACACCTTGTTTTTCTGCAATTCTATGAGTTATAACGTTAGAGCATCCAATTAAAGAGGCTAAGAGTGTTTCAGTAGGAGTTAATCCTAAATTAGTTCCACCTCTTGCTTCTGGTTCATCAATTACACTCTCTACGTCTCTTGAAATAATGTCAGCTCTAGAATGACTTTTTGAAGATCCTTCTACTTTCATTTTAACTAAATTAACGTTGTTCATTTAACTGCCTCATTACTATAAATTTTATTTGAAATCCTTAAACAATAATGTCTATAATTAATTATATAAATTAGAGGTTTTTAAATGAAATCACCAGCATTTTCTTATTATGAAGCAAAAGATTTAGCTGACGCTATAAATATAAAAAAATCAGATGATGACGCTGTAATTTTGGCTGGTGGCCAGTCTCTTTTACCAACTTTAAATATGCGTTTATCTAGTCCAAGTGTTCTTATAGATATTGGNAGTATTAATGAATTNAAAAAAATNAANGTTGAGGANTCATATTTAATTATGGGCGCAATGTGTAGTCATTCACAAATAATGAATAATAAAGAAGTTAATGAGAAATTCCCTTTACTCAACAAACTTTTAGCCCAAGTTGCACATCCTGCAATTAGAAATAAAGGCACTCATGGTGGAAGTATTGCATATGGAGATCCAGCAGCCGAATTACCTGCTTTTGCTGTTCTAGTAAATGCTGAAATAATTTTGTCAGGTCCTAATGGAGAACGAACTGTTTCAGCAAAAGAGTTTTATAAAGGATTGTTTGAAACTGCAATTAATTCAGATGAAATTTTAACCTCTGTTAAATATCCGATTAATCAAAATGGGATGAAATTATTTTTTGATGAAGTTACAAGACGTCATGGAGACTATGCAATGGCTGGCCTTGTAGGTTCAATTAAACAGAATAATAAAATTAATGAAGAGATTAATTTAGTTTTTTTTGGAACTGGTGATAGACCTAATGAAGCACCAAAAACTTGTGAATATCTTCTAAAGAATGAATATAATTATTCTGACATTAAAGATACATTAAAAAATGATATAGATTTTGCTTCAGATATCTCTAGTTCGTCAGATATGAAAGCTCACTTATCAGCAATTTTAGTTGGAAGAATGATGAAGGAATTGAATTAATGTCTAATTTAAATAAAACAACAATATCAATGATTATTAATAATGAAAATTATGACGATATAACTGTAGAAACGCGTCAACATTTAGGTGATTTTTTAAGAGATCTTGGATTTAAAGGAACACATTTAGGTTGTGAACAAGGCGCTTGTGGAGCTTGTAATGTTCTTGTTGATGGTGAATCAGTTAGATCTTGTCTTATGCTAGCGGTTCAAGCAAATGGAAAAAAAATAACAACCGTTGAAGGTCTCAATTCTTCAGAGATGGAAATTGTCAAAGACTGTTTTGTAAAGAATAATGCCATGCAATGTGGTTTTTGTAGTTCAGGAATGTTAATGACTACTTATGAAATCGTAAAATCTAATAGAAAATATTCTCGTGAAGAAATAAGAGAAATGATCTCGGGTAATTACTGTCGGTGTACAGGTTATCAAGCAATTGTTGATGCCGTCGAAGACTCACTTAATAAAATNAATGTAGGNNTNTAATATGGANGATTTAAATCAAAANCCTAAATTAGGNNNAGCAGATAGACCNAATTCTTATATTGGACGAAGTGTACCTCGGGAAAGAGCAAAAAAACTTTTAGAAGGTAAAGGTAAATACGTAGATGATATACTTTTACCTAGAATGGCTCATTTAAGTTATGTTAGATCACCATTTGCACATGCGAAAATAAAATCTATTAATACAGAAAATGCAAAAAAATATCCTGGTGTATTGAACGTTTTTACAATTGATGATATCGAAAAAGTTTGTTCTCCTTGGCAAGGGGTACTTGGTCATTTAGGTGAAATGCGTTCTCCAACTCAATATCCTCTCGCAAAAGATNTTGTTAGATGGCAAGGNGAACCTGTTGCGGTNGTAGTTGCAAATAAAAGAGCAGTTGCAGAAGATGCGTCAGAACTAGTTGAGATAGATTATGAAGATCTTGACGCTCAATTAGACATGGAAACGGCGATGGATAAATCAACAAAAGTCATCCATGATGATCTGGGAAATAATCTGTTTTGGACCAGAACTGTTAACCAAGGTGATGTANGCGAAGCTTTNAAACAATCACATATTGTAGAGGAANTTACTCTTGATTTTGCAAGACATACNGGAGTTACATTAGAAACAAGAGCTATTGTTGCAGATTGGGACTCTTCAGAAGAAAAAATGACTGTTTATCATAATGGCCAAGCACCTCATATGATGCAGTCAATAATAGCGAAGCATTTAAATTTATCTGAAGGTTTAGTAAGAATAATTAGTTGTGACGTGGGTGGTTCATTTGGTATAAAGGTTCATGTTTACCCAGACGAAATGGTTACAGTTGCAGTTTCTAAGCTCCTGAAGAGGCCAGTGAAATTTGTTGCTGATCGATTAGAGAGTTATTCAACTGATATTCATTCAAGATGTCACAAAATTTTAGGTAAAATAGGGGTTGATGACAAAGGTAAAATACTTGCATTTGAAATTGATGATTTATCTGGAATTGGTCCTTTTAGTGTNTANCCAAGAACNTCAGCTATTGAAACAAATCAAGTTTTAAATCTTTCTGCAGCATCTTATGTTGTCCCAAATTATAAGGCAAAAGGTACAGTAGTATTTCAAAACAAAACACCAATGTGCCAATATAGAGCGGTAGGTCATCCTAT
>FUFK010063458.1_pt1 | contig 13914 bp, 15 predicted proteins | sample 1021851 | NCBI WGS metagenome assembly FUFK01 (sample SAMEA51879418, study PRJEB19060) | metagenome | reverse complement strand
TTCCCCATGAAGGCAATAGACCAGTACTCAGCGGCATTTATTCCATAATTCTCTTTTATCATTTGAGGAAACATTAGAACATCAAGTTTATTTTGGAAAAGTAGAGGGGCAAAAGAATAAATCTGGAGTGCTAGTTCAAGTTTGGTTTTTTGAAACGTACATCCTTGTATTCCGCTACTTAAAAAAGGAAATGAAGTGAGTGCAAGTGAGTTAAATAAAAATTTTCTTCTGGAACTGGTTTTCATTTTTTAATTTAAAATCATTTTAATTAATTTACGTAAAATTATTAAGTATGAAAAGAAAAGCATATGTTGTATGGAGGGGAGATGGCGAGAATGGATCTGGGGAGTTGACAACTGGTAGCGGAGCAATACAAAAGTTACCTTATGATTTCAAGATGAGATTCAAAAATGATGACGGAAAACTTGGAACTAATCCCGAGGAATTAATTGCTGCTGCTCATGCAGGTTGTTTTAATATGAAGCTAAGTTTTGTCCTTAATGAGAATGGTTTTTCTCCTGAGTCTCTCGAGACAGAATCTGTGCTCACTTTTGTTGATGGCGTTGTGGAATCCATTGAACTATCTTTATCTGCTAAAGTCCCAGATATTTCAGATGAAAAATTTAATGAGTGTGCTGAGGAAGCGAAAGATAATTGTCCCATATCAGGTTTGTTAAATTGTGAAATATCTTTATCTTCNACGCTTATATAATAAATGAANAAAAACTACTCAATTTTTTTCCTTTTAGTCTTCTTATCATTTTTAGTAGGTGATACATTATCTCATTACCATCATCACGAAATTGAAGACAAGGGAATTGTTGCTCACGAAAATTTTCAAGATTGTAATTTATGTTTATTTAGCAATGTAAATTCTAATTCATTTACTAGTAATGAGTTTAATCCTCATAGCTATCTTGATAGATATGAAACTTATAACAAAGTTTATCAATTAGTATGTTACAATAGATCATTTGATCACAGCATTTCGCTCAGAGGTCCGCCAGTAACCTTATCGTAATTATATTCATGACCTAAGTATAATTCCTTAATATTTTTCGGTCACACTTATTATTATCACTTTTTTAAACATTAAAATTTATAGATATGAAAAATATATTTAAACTTAACTATTTATTATTTGCTGTATTAACTCTGTTTGTTTTTACAGCTTGTGAGGAGGACGAAGCTGTTCCTGAGGAAGAGCATGAGATGGAAGTTATTACTGACGTTACTCTAATTTTTACACCTGATGCTGGAGATGTTGTAACTGCTACAGCTCAAGATCCAGATGGTGAAGGTGTACAAGATCTTGTTGTTAAAGATGAAATTAAATTACAGTCAGGAACTAGTTATACTCTTACATTCGATATTATGAATAATTTGGAAACACCTGGGGAAGACATTGGAGATGAAATAGCTGAAGAAGATGATGAGCATCAATTATTCTTTGCATGGACGGAAGGTGCATTTTCAAATCCAAGTGGAAATGGAAACATAGATAATGCTTCTGATCCTGTAAATTATAATGACTCAGATGGTAATGGNAATCCTGTTAGGANTNAANACNTCATGGACTNCTGGTAACCCTNCAANNNCNGNTNCATTTACTGTNNNGTTACANCATCAGCCAGATGTGAAGACAGCNACNTCTGGNNCNANTGATGGTGACACAGATTTTGAGTTACAATTTAGATTGACAATAGAGTAAAGTCTATTTTTTTCTAAAGTCATTATATTACACTCTCTAATAATTTTAGAGAGTGTATTTTTTTACTATAATATATGTGCTTAGTTAACAGTGAAATAAGACAAGCTAGTTGTATGTGTGAAAAAAATAAATCTCACAATACTGTAATCAAGTCTTGTTGTGTTATTTATTTTCTTTTACTCCTATCACTAGATCTGAAATCTCAAGACACTTGTGATAAAACAATATCTGGTAAGATTATCGATAATGAAACGAATAATCCTTTGTCAGATGTTATAGTGAGAACAGTAAGCAATTCTCAGGTTTTTGGCAATAGGGTTCTTTATAGTTCATCTGATAAATTTTCAATTTCAGATGAAAACGGAGAATTTTTTTTAGATGGTTTATGTCCTGATGAAGATAGCCTAGTCTTTTCCAGAATTGGATACAAGGACTCATTAATTTCTCTAGATGTTGATTTTTGGACCGTTTCATTGACCGAAACATCTGTAGAATTAGAGAATGTACTTATATCTGATGAGAGAGAAAAAAACTTAGGAACTCAGACACTATCTCAACAATCAATTATCCTTGAAGATCAAGCTGTTGACAGGACCTCATCATTAGCAAATCTTGCTAGTCAAATTGATGGTGTTACTTTTATTTCAACCGGTTCAAACGTAGAGAGACCAGTTATTCATGGATTGTATGGGAACCGAATATTAGTATTAAATAACTATATAAAACATGGATTTCAGAACTGGGGTGACGACCATGCTCCAGAAATTAATATTTCTTCAGTAGAGCGAATTTCAGTTTTGAAAGGTTCTTCAGGTGTTCGTTTTGGTCCTGAGGCATTGGGAGGTGCAATAATTGTTGAGCCTGATCAAATGAAGTTAAGTCAACCATATTATCTCAATATTAATTCAGGATATCAGACTAATGGAAGAGGAACTAATTATAGTATTAAGACAGGAAAGGGCTTTAAAAATTTTGGGTTTAACCTTGGTCTCAGTTATATAAAAATTGGGGATAGACATGCTCCTTCATACACACTAACAAACTCAGGTAAAGATGAAAAAGGACTCAACCTTGGTTTTCATTACCACCTAAAAAACTTTGATATAAAGACATATTATAGCTATGTTGGTATTGATCAAGCATTACTAAAAGCGTCGATGTTCCATAGTGGAAACGCGATCTCAAGAGCTATTAGCTCTGAAATTCCTTTAATTGTTGAACCATTCTCTTATGATATAAATCCACCAAGTCAATGGGTTAAACACCATTTTGCAAAAGTATCAATAGATTGGTGGTATAACGAGAATGATAAAATTTCACTTATTGCAGGGAGACAATTAAATAAAAGAAAAGAATTTGACGTAAGGAGAAATATTGAGAAGCCAATCATAGATTTAGATTTAACTTCAACTGATTTGATGCTTGAATGGGACCACTCTTTCTCAGATAATTTGGATGGTTTGATTGGATTGCATTTTTTCAATCAAGATAATGATAACAACCCTGGAACTCAAACAACTCCGTTAATACCGAACTATAATACAAACAGATATAGTTTTTTCCTTGTAGAAAATTTAAAACTTGGAAAAAATCTTTTTGAGTTAGGTTTAAGGATAGATAATGAAGATTATAATGTTAGGGGTAGAGAGGTATCTCAAAATATTTTTAGGGATGAACATTCATTAACCAATACAACTTTTTCATTAGGTTACGAAAACCAGGTATCAGAAAACTTTTCATTTAGAACAAATTTAGGTTCTGCCTGGAGGACACCAAATATGGCAGAATTATACAGTTTTGGTTCACACGGATTTAAAGCCTCTTTCGGTCTTCTGAGGTATTATTATAACGAAGATGAAAAACTTAGAACAGATAAAGTAACTATTATTAGTGAGACTAATCTATCTCCTGAGAAATCTTTCAAAATAATTAATGAGTTTGATTATAATTCAGAAAAAAATAAAGTTAAACTTACATTATTCTCAAACTATATTTTGAATTACGTCTTTGAGAGACCTATAGGCTTGTATGGTACCATAAGAGGTCCAATGCCGTATTTCATTTTTGATCAAACTGATGTGCTATTTGCAGGATCAGATTTGACGCTAAAAAGAAAATTCTCAAAAAACTTTAACTCATCATTAACTTTTAATTATTTATGGTCAAATAATTTAGACAAAAATGGAAAACTGCTGAATCAACCTCCTGTTAGAGTAGAGAAAAATCTAATTATTAATACTAATAAATTGTGGAAATTGAATTTTTCTGAAATCACCATTTCACCAAGTTATACCTTCTCTCAGTCACAGGCTCCAATGACTATTTCTCCTGAGAGTCTCATAAATGGAGATAATAATATTACTCCTGAAACAAATATTTTTGATTTTAAAGATGCTCCGGATGGATACTTTCTCCTTGATTTTTNGTGGAAAATAGATATCAAAGATTTTTCTGCTTCAATAATGGTTACGAATGTACTCAATAAAAAATATAGAAATTACCTTAACTCCATGAGATATTTTGCCGACGAAATGGGAAGAAATTTCATATTTAATTTATCTTATTCTTTTAGAAAGAAAGATTAAATTAAGCTCTGATTCAAATTAAATTCGAGAAATAATTGAAATGGTTAAGTATATACTCCAACTTTTTTTCTTACTTCTATTCAACTCTTCCTATTCTCAGGTTGTTCTTACGGGGTACATAGAGGAGGAGGGATCAGGTGAGAGATTACCATATTCTAATGTATATGTAAGTGAACTTGAGATTGGTTCAAGCGCTAACGAGAACGGTTACTATACTCTGATTGGAGAAATAAAATCTGGGATGACACTTAAGGCAAGCTATGTGGGTTATAAAACCCAAAATATTATTCTGACAGATGATATGTTAAATGGAAACTTAGTTATTAGTTTAACTGCTCTTACGTCAACTTTAAATGAGGTTGTGGTTTCAACTGAGTCTAGCAAATTCTTACAAGCTAGTGCTGAGATAAGTAATCACAGGATGTCTGTCCAACAAATAAGTCTCATGCCGTCCATAGGAGAAGTTGATATCTTTAGGTCTTTGCAACTTCTGCCAGGTGTAAGTGCTACAAATGAAAATAGTTCAGGTTTATATGTTAGGGGGGGACAACCCCAAGANAATCTTGTACTACTTGATGGAATTAAGGTGTATAATGTTGATCATTTTTTTGGATTTTTCAGTGCATTTAATGCAAATGCCATTAAAAGTGTAGACCTGTACAAAGGAGCATTTCCCTCGAAATACGGGGGCAGACTATCAAGTGTTATTGACCTTACAGGAAAGGTTGGAAGTTTTAACGAGGTCAAGGGTGGGCTAAACGTTAATTTGTTAAGTGTATCTGCATCAATTGAGATCCCATTTTTAGATAAGTTTAGTTTTTTTGCATCTGGAAGAAGATCATTCACGGACATTTTACAAACGTCTTTTTTTGAGAAAATATATGATCAGTTCGACCCAGATGATGACATTGAAAACCTTGACCCTTGGGTTCCAAATTTTAATTTCTTTGACTTAAATGCTAAACTATCTTATAAACCCACAAGAGATGATTTGATAACTTTCAGTTTTTACAGTGGGGAAGATAACTTAGTAGAAACAAGTGATACCAGACGTTTTCAGTATCCCAACTTTGGTGATATTGACGAGATTGAGATAAGAGGCGATTTGGACAGAATATCAAGATGGGGGAATAATGGGTATTCCTTTAAGTGGTCTAGACAATGGAATCCAAAATTTTTTAACAGTCTTAACATATCCTATTCACAGTATTATAACTATCAAGATGATTCTTACTTTGTAAATGCAATTATTCCTGATTTAGATTCGACAATCTTTGATCTTAGTGTTATTCTTGATCAAGACAATAAAGTGGAAGACTTTACTGCTCGCTATGATGCAGAATTATTATCCGGGAAAAATAATAAATTTGAGATTGGTCTTGAGTTTACAAGGTCCGACATAGATTATCTTTTTGTTAGAGATGACACATTGTCTATAATTGATAACTCGCAATTATCAGACCTTTATTCTGCTTATATATCATACAACCTGACATCAGTTAAAAATCTTAATTTGAAAGTAGGACTAAGAGCTAGCAGGTATGAGCTGACAAAAGAAAATTATCTAGCTCCGAGGTTTCAGCTAGATTATGAATTCATAAAGAATGTGAAGATTAAACTTGGTTACGGAGTTCATAACCAATTTGTAAAACAGATTATCGGAGAAAACGTCACCTCACGTTCAAGAGATTTCTGGCAACTATCAGATGATAGTGATATAGACGTTGGCGAGTCGACTCATTACATAGCTGGATTATCTTATGAGAACAGTTCATGGCTAATTGACGCTGAGCTTTTTTATAAGGATATTAAAAATATTACTGAGTTCAGTCTTAGATTTCAAAATACAAATTTGAATTCTTTGTTTTTTAATGGTGATGGTGAGGTGAAAGGTTTTGAGACTTTAGTTCAAAAGAAAATTGACAAGTATACTGGATGGATATCATATACGTATATAGACGCAGAAAATATTTTTCCACTTTTAAACTATGGGGATCCTTTTCCAGCACCAAATACTCAAAAGAATGAGTTTAAAATTTTTAATAATTATGAGATTAATGGTTGGAATTTTTCATTAAACTTTATTTATGGATCAGGGAAAGCATTTACTGAGCCGTCCTATAATTACAATATTACCTTGCTAGATGAATCGGAGTTAAATTATATTGGAGTTGGACCAAAGAATGGTTCCTTACTTCCTGATTATCACAGACTTGATCTATCCGTTCACCACATATTCAATATTCAAAAGTCAAAAGGAGATATTGGGGTATCAATTTTTAATTTATATAATAAGATAAATACATGGTACTATGAGTACAATTTTGACCAGAGGCCATACGCAAGACAAACAAAAAAATATTTGGGCCTTGTACCAAATGTATCATTTAAACTTACTTTTTGATATGAAAAGAATCTTTTTATTTATAGTTAGTTTATNATTTTTTTCTTGTGATGAGGAGACACCCATAAAAGATAATTTTGTTGTTGAGGGTTTTTTATTTCAAGGAGAAAAAGTAGATGATATAAAAATAAAAGAAACAAAATTATGGAATTCTGATGATACTATTGATGTTATTATTGATAACGCTAATGTAAAATTATTTGCTAACGGAAATGACTATGATTTGTCATTTGATAATATTAAACAGTCATATGCGTTAGAGGAAGATATTGATATTATCTCTGGTAATACATATGGAATCAAAGTTGACTTTAATAATAGAGTAGCAACAGCAGAGACAATAGTTCCAACAAAACCTGTTGGTCTAAGACTTTCAAATAATAAAATAGTAGTTCCACCATTAAAATTGTCCCCAGCTCTTCCTAATATTCTTGCCAATCTTTTTGAGAACGCCAGGACAAATATTGAATGGGATAACCCGGCAAATGAGCACCACTATTTGACTATAAAGTATGTTGGTAATCAGGCTGATCCAATATTTTCAGAAGATATTCCAGGAGTTGTTGGTGAGTTTTTCTCTAACTTTTCTATTCAATCAGCTCCAACTCAAGATAAAATGTATAATGTGATCTGTATGAGCCTTAAAAATTATGGAAAGTATTTGGTGACGCTCTATAAAATTAATGACGATTACGTTAGGCTCTTTGAAAGCGAAGTTCAAGATGGAACGGAGCTAAATGAACCACCATCAAACATCGTAAATGCTTTTGGTATTTTCACTGCATTTGCAAGTGATACAATAAGCTTTCAGATTGTAAGGCAATAGCTATCTCCTAATGTAGTAAGCTATCCATATTAAAACTCCCTGGATAGGCAGTCTCCAAGTAGCGATTTCCTGTGTAGCACCTATAGCCTCTTGGGCTTCCTTACTTTGGGCAAGATATATATTTGCTGGAAATACTGCCACAAGTAATAATATGAGTCCAATTGCACCATAATATCTGTATTTTGGAAATAAAATAAGTAGACCAAATAAAATCTCAAACAAACCACTTATATAAACAAGTTCAAGGTGATACGGTAAGTAGGGAGGAACAATANTTAGAAAATATTCTGGTTCAATAAAGTGTTTAATTCCGACAATAACGTAGAAAATAGATGATATTATTATTAAAAAAGATTTTATGATTGTAACTTTCATTATATAAAATATGACTGTAATGTATCTATTAATAGTTCTATATCTTAATTTTTTTGTGCCTAATATTCAGGAAAATAATGCTACTAAAATTTTACAAAAATCTGAGCAGCAAATTCAAGGAATAAAATCTTCATACACTGAAATGATAATAAGTGTAGTAAGACCAAAATGGACCAAGGAGATGACAATGAAAGGATGGTCAATAGGAGATGATTATTTTTCTTCAGTTGTTTTGACTCCTGTAAAGGAAAAGGGAACTGTATTTTTAAAAAGAGAAAATGAGGTATGGAATTATGTTCCATCGATAGAGAGAACAATAAAATTACCACCGTCTATGATGATGCAAAATTGGATGGGGACAGATTTTACAAATGATGATCTTGTTCAAAGATCTTCTATAGCTGATGACTATTCGAATTCAATAATAGGAGAAGAGGTAGTTAATGGTTTTGACTGTTGGATTATTGAGCTTCTTCCCAATGAAGATGCTCCAGTGGTATGGGGAAAACTTGTTATGTGGATAGATAAGAAAAATTATATGCAAATGAAAACTCAATTCTTTGATGAGTTTGGTGATTTAATAAATGTTATGAATTCAGTAGAGATTGCTGATTTTGGTGGCAAAAAGTTGCCTTCTAAAATTGAGTTTATCCCATTAGAGAAAGAAGGAAATAAGACGGTAATTGAAAGATTAGTTTGGGAGTTTGATATAGATATAAATCCAAGATTCTTTACACCAGGTTATATGAAAAATTTAAGATGATCTTTAAAATTGCCTGGAGAAATATTTACAGAAATAAGAAGAGGAGTCTTATAACCATAACTTCTATTTTTGCTGCTCTTTTTTTAATTATCTTCATGAGAGCCCTCCAGTTTGGGTTCTATGATAATTTAATTAAGACAGTTGTTGAGTCATATGCTGGATATGTAGAAGTTCATGCAAAGGGATTTTGGGATAATCAGAATTTAGAGAATTCGATGATTGTTGATAATGAACTCATCAAAAATATTGAATCTGTTAATGGAGTAGAAAATACGGTAGAGAGGCTCCAATCTTTCTCGCTGATTTCAACTGGTGAAAAGACAAGAGGGGGAGTTATAAACGGTGTAGTCATAGAAGACGAACAAAAAATAACAGATTGGAATAAAAATATCATAGATGGATCATTTCAGTTAGAAAGAAATGAAATAATTATAGCGAAAGGTATTGCCGAGTATTTTGATTTACAGATTGGAGATTCACTAATATTGTATGGTCAAGGATATAGGGGAATGATGGCAGCAGGAAAGTACCCAGTTAAGGGTATAATTGACCTAAAAAATCCAAATCTAAATAAACTCGGTATTTTTATGACACTGGAGAGTGCACGTGATTATGTCTCTTCCGATAATATTTCTACTCATATAATTATAGATAAAAGACAGTATTATAGTGAAGATAAAATTCTAAATGATTTGGAGAGTATTTTATCAAGCGATTACGAGGTGATGACATGGAAAGAGACACTTCCAGAAATTGAACAAACCATCACAGCTGATAGTGCAGGGGGATTAATAATGGCTTTTATACTATATATAATTGTCGTTTTTGGAATGTTTGGAACAGTTTTAATGATGACAGAGGAGAGAAAGTATGAGTTTGGTGTACTTATTTCAATTGGAATGAGTAGGATTCGTCTGTTCTCAATTATTTTAGTAGAGACAGTTATTTTGTCCATGATAGGTGTCGTACTTGCTATTTTGGTAACCTATCCGATATCCTATTACTTCTATCTGAACCCTATCAATATTGTGACTTTGATGGGAGAGGGAGCTGATGTTATGATTGAAGAATTTGGGTTTGATCCTGTAGTTCCTTTTTCAATTTCATTGGATATACCATTTTCTCACGCTCTTATCATATTCACTTTCTCCTTGTTAATATCTGTATATCCTGCAATTAGAATCTTTAGGTTAAATCCTGTAAAATCAATGAAAATATGAATATTCTTACTATCGTTAAAATTGCTTGGAGAAACCTTTGGAGAAGTAAGCTTAGAAGTTCTGTTGTTATACTATCTGTTATTTTTGGAATTGTTGGAGGCATAATCATTATTGCAATGTCTTATGGTCTCAATATGGAGAGGATGAATAATGCTGTTGATACATATCTCTCTCATATACAGATTCATAACAAAAAATTTTCTGATGATTTTAACTTAAGGCATACTATATCTAACCTCTCTGAAATTGAAGAGAAAATTAATAATGATGAAAGGGTAGTGTCTTACTCTAAAAGAATAATCTTAAATGGGATGCTTTCAAACTCCAATGGTTCATATGGTATTCAGGTAAAAGGAGTAGATCCAGATCAGGAGGTCAATGTCACAAATACATATGAGAAAGTTATTGAGGGCGAGTATTTTAAATCAAGTAGAGACAATACAATTTTAGTTGGAAAAAAACTTGCAGACAGACTCAATTTAAAAATTAAATCAAAGGTCGTAGTTACCTTTCAAGATGAAAATAATAACCTTACTTCTCTCTTGTATAGAGTCGAGGGAATATTTAGGTCTGGAAACTCTAGGTATGATGACGCAAATGTTTTTGTTAGGAATTCAAGTATCACCAAAAATCTTCCAAATTTTTCAGGATTCCATGAAATCCCAATACTACTGACAGATATTGAACTCAAGGACGAGGTCAAGTCTGAACTTATACCATTCAGTAATGAAAATATTGTAGAGTCATGGGATGATATATCGAAAGATCTCGCTTATGCTAATGAAATGTTGGCTGCAGTTCTATACATTTTTATGATGATTATTCTTTCTGGTCTTTCTTTTGGTATTGTAAATACAATGCTCATGGCTATTTTAGAAAGAAAAAAAGAGATCGGTATGCTTATGTCAATAGGTATGAATAGATATAAAATATTTTTAATGATTGGCTTTGAAACCATATTTTTAACTGTTGTTGCATTACCGTTTGGACTATTGATATCTTATATGCTTGTAGAGTATTATTCAGTTGTTGGAATAGATTTGAGTATGGTTGAGGCTGGTCTTGAAAATTTTGGTGTTGGTACAAGGTTATACTTCCAGTTACCAACTAGTGACTACTATGTAGTATCTGGGATGGTATTTGTAATTTCACTTATATCATCTATTTTTCCTTCGATAAGAGCCCTAAAAATTAATCCCGTTGAAGCAACAAAAAGTATTTAAATTTATATCATGATTGAGACAAAAAAATTATCTAGAATTTACAGCCAGGGGAAGTTTGACGTCAAGGCTGTTGATGAAATATCATCAACATTTAAAAAGGGTGAGTTTACGTCTGTTGTTGGTCCCTCTGGATCTGGAAAAACTACTTTTCTTAACTGTGTAGGTGGTCTCGATAAGCCAACAGGTGGTGAAGTAATAATTGATGGAGAATCTTTGAATAAACTTTCTTCCACTGAGATCATTCAGTATAGACTAAAAAATATTGGATTTGTTTTCCAGGCTTATAACCTAATTCCTGTACTATCAGCTAGAGAAAATATTGAAATGATAATGCTTCTTCAGGGTGCTAATGATAAAATCAGAAGAGAGAGGACAGATGAACTCTTAAATCAAGTGGGTTTATATGATATGAGAAATAGGAGACCTTCAGAATTATCAGGTGGACAACAGCAGAGAGTAGCCGTTGCAAGAGCATTAGCATCTAAACCAAAATTCATTTTGGCTGACGAACCTACTGCTAATTTAGATACCTCTTCAACATCAAACTTGCTCGATATAATGAATAAACTTAATGAAAATGAGAAAATTACTTTTATTTTTTCTACTCACGATCAAAGAGTTATTGATAGGGCTAGAAGAGTTTTAACACTTGAGGATGGAAAAATTGTTAGTGATAAAAAAAAGTAGAGTAGTATTTATACTGTTCTGTTTTATAAATTTTAATAAAGTTTATGGTCAAAATGATAACATTTCATTCTCAATTAATGGATATGTTAAATATTTACCATCTCACTTAGATTATAATATTGAACCATCAACCTGGATATCTCCTACGTTACTTCAACCTCAGACATCTCACCTAATACACAATAGGCTAAATATGAGAGGCTACTTTGGTGATAATTTCACCCTTGGTTTTGAGTTAAGAAATAGAGCTATGTTTGGAGATTTACAAACAATCCAGAGAGATCAGGGATGGGTTGATATGTCTTTCTATGTTTTTGAAAAACCAAAATTCATTTTTCATACCATGATAGATAGACTTTGGCTTAAGTATCAAAAAAATAAACTTGAAATTAGTATTGGTAGACAAAGAGTTAACTGGGGAATTAATACTATTTGGAATTCTAATGACTTATTTAATGCATATAATTTTATTGATTTTGATTACGTCGAAAGACCAGGATCAGATGTAGTAAGATTAATATATACTGGTGATAATCTTTCTAGTGTTGAACTTGTTTTTATGCCAACAAATAGAGGGCGAAATATTCTCGCTGGAATGTATAAATTTAACAAGCTTGGCTACGATTTTCAAATAATAGGGGCTGACTATTTTGATGATGTTGTGGTTGGAGGTGGATGGGCTGGAAATATCCTAAAAGCTGGTTTTAAAGGGGAAGTTTCATATTTTATAAATAAAAACGTGGACAATGCTTTAAGTTTATCTACTTCAATTGATTATTCTTTTAGAAATGGATATTATTTATTGGGTTCATATCTCTATAATTCTCAAGGTAGAAATTCTCCAGGATTACTTAATTTAATCAACATCACTGATAATGTATTATCTCCAAGAAATCTTATGCCATCAAAAAACTCTTACTTATTTCAGATTTCAAAACCTATATCTCCTCCAGTAAACACATCCCTAACCATAATGTACGGAGCAGGAATAAATCTGCTTTATTTATCTCCAAGTATTTCGTATGATGTGACCTCTAGAATAGATCTGAGTCTGATTGCTCAAATATTTTTCTTAGAGAATAATCAGAAACTTGAGAATTTGATGAGAGGCGTTTATATACAGATGAAATATAGCTTCTAGATTAACCTATAGCCTCAATTTCTTCAAGAATTTTATTTGCTTCAGCAAGTTTTGCATCGCTATCTTTTCTGCTGACGTTAGACAACTCGTACGACTCCTTGAGTAGCTTGTTATACTTGTCTATAAGTTTTTCTTTCTTTGATTTAAATAGTCCAAACATACTTGAGNATACGGTATCGAACTATTTTTGTTTTAGTTGAATGGAGTTGTTAATTCTTGAGGTTTTTTATTGTCGAAATAAAGAATTTCGCACTTACAATTTAACTTGACGTATTTCTCAGTTATTTTTTGTTCTACATTATCAAAATAGGTAAGGTAAAATATCCATCCCTCTAGTGGGACCGTTCCATCCAAAGCTAAAATACTGCCTCTACTTTCTACCTCTCTTTCGAGGTACGGCTGACAGCTTTTAGGTTTTTCATAATAACATTCCTCTACTTTTTTCTCTGCTGATGAACAACCATTGAGCACAAAAAAAAGTACAAGTAGTATGAGTTTGGATTTAAGCATAATATCTACAAAAGAAATTTTATTTATTTCGTTATTCATTTGGGGAATACCTAGTACGTATTTCAGAAGCAAATTTAGAAAAATTGTTTATAAAACAAATGATTGGAAAATCAATATAAAGCCTTTATTTAAAAAAGAAATAATTGCATTATTTACTAATATGTATCCTAATAATGTAGAATACATAAGACTTAGAAATAACTACAGGTCATATCTGACCATCTACCTTGTTTTGTTTATAACTTATTTATCAGTAGAATAGTTGAAATCTATATTTATCATTCATCTCATATGTAACTCATTAATGATTGGAGTTATTTTGATTACTCAGTTAATCACTTATCCTTCATTTTTAAGTATCGAAAAACATAAATTTATAGACTTTCATAATAACTATGTTAAAGGTATATCCTTAGTTGCAGTACCTGCTATGACAATTGAATTACTGACTCTTTTATACATGAACGTA
>FUFK010719461.1_pt1 | contig 13915 bp, 16 predicted proteins | sample 1021851 | NCBI WGS metagenome assembly FUFK01 (sample SAMEA51879418, study PRJEB19060) | metagenome | reverse complement strand
AAAGATCATAATTACAAAGGGTTATCTGTGTTGATGCTGTGTTAGTTTTTACAACAATTAAGTTATGGTTTTGAAATGCTTTTAAAGCAGTTCTAACTGTTTGTACAGACAAAGAAGTTTCTTTTGAAAGTCTTCTTATGGTCGTAAAAAACTGCCCTCTTTTTACTTTTATAGGATAGCCAAATCTATCGATTGTTGTATCAACAAAAGCACATGACTCAATTAAGTAAAGCCAAAGATACCTGTAATCATTATCGTTTTTGAGAGCAGGATGTTTCGCCCACCCTCTCCACATTTTAAAATAACCTGTTGGTTTTGTCATACTCCACAACTGCCCCCATGACCTGTTATATCACAAATATCATGAGTTTCAACTGCTTCTTCAAACTCTTCACCAAGTTTTTCTTTTGCTTCATTGTATGAAACGGCTGTAAGTGGCTGTCCACCTCGACTTCCGTCAGGATAACAAGTAAAACCACGAAGACCGTGAGCATACTTTGCAAGCGTTTCTGCAAAGTCTTCGACAGTATCTTCATTATTTAATTTGCTACCCCAAGCAGGTAAATTAATTGTGCTTGAGATTGACATATCAACATATGACTGAACATCGTATTGAAACTTTATACGTCTTTCATAATCGTTAGCCAAGTCTAATGCACTCTCAATAGTATTAGGATCAACACCATATGTGTCTATCATTTCCTGTGCTGCAGCATCGACAACATACTGATAATGCCATCTCTCATTTTTGAGATATCTTCTTTTGTAAGCCACTGCAAATATAGGTTCTATGCCTGTAGTTGTTCCAGCGATAATGCCAATAGTTCCTGTCGGAGCGACTGCTCTTTTACGAACAGATGGACTGATTGAAAGCTCATTACAAAAGTTCTTAGCAGTCAAATCACTTTGGGTTTGATATATGTATAGCCATTTATGTAGTTCAGGAGTGACCTCATACTTTGAACCTCTTTGTATAAGCCATTCATGTAAACCCATAAGACCTAAACCTAATCGTCTGTTCTTCTCTCTTGTCTCATAAACTTTTTTATACGGAAGATCAGCAACCATTGTGCCACAGACTAAAAACTTTGTAGCAAGATGANCAACATCTCTGAGTTCATTTATATTGTTTATCCTTGCTAAGTTTAAAGAGCCAAGATTACAAAGATCTGAATCATCCTCTGATGTTACTTCTGTACAAGCGTTACGCAGTGTTTCGTTTTCTTTATCAAAAAAATTAAACGAGAACCCCGGCTCTGCCGTTGACAAAGCCTGTCTACAGTTCTTTCTAAATACATCACCAACATTCCCTGTTGTCCAATATCTAGTTAACCATTTTGTATCATAGTTGACTGAGATGTTTGTCATGTCTAACGGAGCAGGATAGTTAAAGTCATCTTGTTTTACATCGAAGACTGTGCTTCCTGTGTTGCCTATCTTCATTTCATGCCAGTTCTTGGCATTTAAAAACTCTTCTATGTCTCCTGATTTCCAATTTAAACTTGCATAGATAGCACTTCTTCTGCTGCCACCTTGCATAACTGAACGACCTAACTCATTAATCATTCTCATCTTTTCAACTGCACCACTTGCAGTTCCACCAGTACCTGACAATGCACTACCTCGTGGTCTGTAAACAGAATAGTCTATTCCAATGCCACCACCAGTCATTAAACAACTCTCAGCTTTCCAACTTAAATTAGCCCAGTCTTCCCTTGTATCTTCCTCTGCTCTTAACAGAAAACAGTTATTAAAAAACTTTCTTTTCTTGCCTGCATAAAATAAATATCTNCCACCGGGAACAAACTTTAANTCAGTTATATACTTAATCAGTTCATCCTTTTCATCATAATTCATTTCATCTCTACAAACATCTTCAACAAGTGTTCTTGATAACTCAGCCCAAGTNCTTGCATTCTCATGTCTATATTTTTGATTAAATATATCTTCTGAAAATTGTGTTCTAAACATTGGATTTATATTAGACTTCCACGCCATTTTTTGTCTCCTTGATTTGTTTGGAGAAGATATCTCTCCATTCGATTAATAGTTTCTTTGCGTTAGAGTCACCTCTCGCAATTTTTTTTGCCAGTTTCCTGACAGCCACTTCAGGTACAGTTGCGTAAACACAGACCATAGGAAAATCTTCATTGTCATGAAGTAACCAATCTAATGCTTCTTTNTTTACTCGCTTGTGTTTCCAGTCAGGCCAACTAGGATTTATTGACTTGCTGTGTCCTGCCGAGTCCAACAATGCTTGAAGTATCACTGCCCTCCACAGACGGTTTGTACCGTCTAACCAAATTCCAGTCAAGAACTATCTCCATTACTTCTCTAATTGATCGCACAACAGCTACTGAACAACCCATTTTAGTGAGTTGCTTGTGGATCTTTCGCTGTGCTGAAGATAGTCTGCCAGTTGGAGTTTTTACTTCAATACCATAATATATACCTTTATATATTAATTGTATATCAGGCCACCCTGCAACAAGACCAGCTCTCTTTAGTTTAGCACCTCTTATATACCCACCGCCACCAGAAGGAAAAGCTGTCATCAAAATATTTTCTTTAAGATGATCTCTTAAAACTTTAATGATGGCTGATTGAAGCACTAGTTCAGGTTCTGATCTTTTTTTCTTTTTGCCTGCCATAAATTCAAATAACAAAAAAAAGGGGCTAAGTCAAACAACTTAGCCCCAGTTAAGGAAAACATATGAATAAAACAAGATTTGCAACCCACCAACAGAAAGGAGTACAAATTGTTTTTGACAAATTGCAAATCTCAATTTATAGTATCACAGTAATTATGGAAGATCAACTACCTAAATCGTTATTGAACTATATGAAGAATGAGAGCTATGATGCAGGCTCTATACCTGTTGATATCAGTGCAACTCGTCTNAAAGATACGCCAAGAATAACAAGGTTGTTTAAACTTCACAGAGATAAAATAAAAATAAATTATTTGGACAGAGGTTTTGCCAAGCTTGGTGAAGCATGGCACAAAGCTATGGAAGAAAATTCACCATCAAACTGGATTTGCGAGAAAAGATTTTATGCAGATGTAAACGGATATATTATATCAGGTGCTATAGATGGTTTAGAACCTGTTGGAAAAAATGTTTATAACATATGGGATTACAAATTAATGTCATCCTACAAAGCTAAGACAGATTTATCTGAGTTCACAAAACAATTGAACATATACACATACATTCTAAAACAAAACAAAATGGATGTTAAAAATTTATACATATCTGCAATGATAAGAGACTGGACACCTAACAGATTAAATGATCCAAACTATCCACAAACAAATCTTCCAGTGTTTAAAATTGATAGGTGGGATGATGAATTTACAGAGAGTTATGTAAAAGAAAGAGTAATGCATCACACTCAAAAAGAGATACCTGAATGCACAAATGAAGAGATGTGGGCTAGTGGGGATACATTTATTGTAGAGTCATTAAAAGCAGGGAAGGTTATGAAAGTCTATGACACACAAGAAGAAGCAGAAAAACACCCTAGTGTTGTCAAAGGAACTGCTAGGGTTGACAAAAGACTGAGTGAAAGGTTAAGATGCAAAAGATATTGTGAGGTATCAGATTTTTGTGATCAGTACCAAAAATATTTAACTTCAGCATAAAGGAGACAAGATGAAGGATAAAATTAAAGATGCACAGAAGCTTATAGCAGATGCACAAGGTGGCAAAGCTAATATAAGAGGTAAAGAATATACAACAGTACCTCTAAGAATAGAAGTCTTTCGCAGCAATTTAGAGAAAGGCGATCTAAGCGAAACAGCTAATATGTTTACACATCTTAAAATATTAGATAGCAGAGTAATATCAAAGACTTACTTAGCTAAAAATATAGATATACATTTAAATCAAGATGGCAAAGAGATTGTCACTATGGAAAGTGTAATAGCTGTAGGCACAGCAGAAGAGTTAAGAGACTCTAGCATGATTAATAAAACAAGTGCTGTAGAGAATGCAGAAACATCAAGTGTTGGCAGAATGTTAGCTAATCTAGGTTTGCATGGCGGTTCATATGCATCACATGAAGAAGTTGAAAATGCTATTGAAGCCCAAGAAATTTTAAAAAAAGATGAGAACGTAGTTGAACTTAAAACCAAAAAGTTAAAGAAACCAATTAAAGAAAGTGATGTAACACAACATCAAGATAGAAAAGAAGATATGGATAATCTTCTAAATGATTTTAAAGCTGAATGGATGTTAAGCATAGTCGATAACAAAACTATGAATGCATGGTTTCTTAAAAAACAAGATGACTTTGAGGATTTAAAAAACAATGACTTGCACAATCATGGAGTATTGTGTAATGAGTTACAGAAGTACAGAGAAAAACTTCCAACAAAGAAAGGATAAAATTATGACGGAAGAATATAAAAATAGTGGTAATTTATTTACACCTATAGAAACAAGCATTGTCAGACAGGGTAGAGTAAATGTTGACGGTGTGACTAAGAATATGCTGATAGTCAAAAGCAAAGACAGAGAAGGCATGGAATATTTTAATCTCTACTTTGAGAGTGCTAAAATTTATAAGACTGAGAAAAAAGATGACAACAGTTCTGATATGGATGGAACTATTAATGCAGTCATCGAGGGTCAAGTGAAGCCCATGAAGTTTTGGCTGAGAAGAAAAACAAGTGAAAAGGGTACTGATTATACCAATGTTAGCTTGCAACCAAAACAAAATATGAATGGTGCTACACCTGTCAAGGAAACGTCATTAAATGATATGGATGAGTCTCCCAAGAATAAAAATCCGTTGAATGACGAAATCCCTTTTTAAAAAAAAAGGGTAAGATCCCCCAAGCATTTAAAATATGTGAGGGGGTTTCCTTGCATCATATGTTCAACACGACCACCAGTTCACGCACATCATGTAAAGCATTCCGAGAAAACAGGAATGGGGCTAAAGGTCAGCGATTGCTGGACAGTTCCTCTATGTTGGGAATGCCATCACGAACTACACACAGCAAAAATAAAAGAAGAACTTTTTTGGTCTATCAAGGGTGTAGATCCAATAGAAAAAGCAAAAGAATTATGGAGACTTTTTAATGAAACCAATGCCAAGAAGAGCATTCGCTGAAGTCAGTGGATTTGAAGCTAAGAAACATAATATACGACAAACAACAGATGGACTGTGGCAGTTGACTTTAACTGTATCAGAGTTTGGTAATGCGGACTGGTTAGTGTTTGCTCCTGTAGGTTTGCCAATGGCAATCGGTATTAAAGCTTTAGACTATGATAATCCTGAAGAAGCACAAGAAGATAATGATTTAAAAAAATATGTTACCAAAGCTGTCATGCTTTGTAAGAATGAAGAGTTTCAAAAGTTTTTAGAACAGAAGAATATGGAAGATGGAACTTATAGTTGGGGAATGGGAAACCAAGAAGTAGAATGTTCTAATGCTTTAAAAAGTATGATAGGTCTAAGTTCAAGAGCAGATCTTAAACTTGAAGGAGATGCTTACGATCAGAAGAGAAGAGACTTAGATAACTTAATTAGAGAGTTCCAAGACTACTACGACAAGAACGCACAAGGGATATAGTTATGAGAGGTGCTTGTTTATTTTAACTTAAAACTAAAGAAAGGTCTCCTTTGTTTTATTTTAAACAAAATGTAATAATTTTTTTTCCGCAAGCACCTCTCGCCAACTATGCTTGATCTAGATCCAAAATACGTTTTATTAATCTTTCTGCTCTCGCTGTGGTTTGTTTATGCCAACGTGAGTTTCGCATTTCACTAGCCATTTCAGACCAAGCTCCTCTGTTACAAGCGTCTATAGTCTTTTTAAATTTTTTTAAATTTGGCATTCCTAATTGAAAGCACATATTTGCTGTTACTAATCTTGCTTCTTCTGGGAGACTATCCCAATTCCGAAATATTTTGGCACAATCAGAGATAGTAGTAGCGACATCATCTTCAAAGGCACTAATAACACGTTCTTCAGAAACTTCCGTTCCGACTTCTTTTCCATACTCTGGATCTTCTTTTCTAACCAGATGTCCAATTCCAAAAGTGGGATGCGATTCGCTACAAAGGTAAATAGAATTAACTTTACCCTCATCATTTTCAAGTTCCTTTCTAAGTTTTTCTACAAAGTATTCCATTTTATTCCTCAATATTTTATAATATGCTTTTGTAAGTTGTTTCAAATCTTCTTTCAAAAGATTTATTTCTGCTCTTGAAGCCACTAGTTCCCTTCTGAGTGTTTCTTCAAAACTATCTTCGTGGTTATCCCAACCTTTATTTTCTGTTTCCGATTGCACTAAAACCAAAGTAAGCTCCTACCAGTCCACACATACTAATATACTGTGTCATTAAAATAGACTCAGCTTCTGCTAATCTGTCTGGAAAAGCAAGTGTTAATATTGTTGTTAGAGCCATCAATAAAATTAAAACCCAAGCCATTCTTCTTTTGTTTACTTGATAAGCTAACTTATCAGGTACGAGATCGTTGCTGTTTTCTGACATTTGATTTCCTTATTGCTTCTTTACCTTTTTTAAAAATACTTGCGACTTGAGTTTTTCCCATGACTTTGGCTCTTTGTTCTCCAACGGTGAGGATTTGAATTTTTCTTGCATACGGTTTATTGATCCTTTTAACCTTTGCAACTGTTGCTCTTGCGTCAGATGGAGTTGCGAATTTAATTCCAACCGTGTCTTTAGGGTTTTCATCCGTGTATAGTCTTCTACCAGAACCTTTTGGTTTTTTTCCTGTTCCGACTTTTGGATCACGTTTCTTCATTTCTTTCTAAACTTATCCAGTCCACGAATGCCTAATGCAGCAGACACAGTTAAGAATAATAAATAAGTATACCAGTCAGGTAATTCATTTAATCTAGCAAAGCCATTCTTCACAACATCTTCCATACCCGGAATGAAAACTAAAATTGTTGGAATTAAAATTACGATTGTTACAAGTTCATCTTTAAAACTATTTTGAGTGCCTTGTGCCATAATAATTTCCCATTTTGAATCATGGGTAGCAGCAGTCTTCATTATCTCTGCTTCAGCTTCAGCTTTTGTTTGTGCTAGTGTAGCTTTTGCTTTTTGTTTATTTATCTGTCCTTGCATGAACGATCCAGCAAGTTCAGATATAGGGCCTATTAATGCTTGAAACATTATGTATTTTCTCCTGTTGGACTGCCTATGTAAACACAGGTGCTATATCCATTTAAATATTGAGGATCTTGTGTAATCTTTGATCTTGCACTCTCTATGTACAAGTAACATTTATCTTGCGATGAGAATGGAAAATTTACCATTGGAAAATTTACCCATGTGGCACTGTCACCCAATGCCCATAAAATTGTTATAATCGGTATCCACATTATTTTTTCTTTCTTGTTGTTTTGCGTTTTCTGCCTGATGCCGTGACAGACCATTTAACTTTTGCAGGGCCAGTCTTTTTTCGTGCTTCCGATTTACTTATTCTTCCTGCCACAGCTTTAGGTCTGCAAGCAGGGTAAGGTCTTTTCTTTTTCTCTTTACCAGATCGACCACACTTCTTTCCAGTCTTGACATCACGCCAATCCTCTTTGAACCATTTAGTCAACCCACCTTGTGGCTTTGCCATTAGTAAGTACCACCCCTCTTTTTATAGGTACGAACTAACCAAGCATTAGCATACGCTGAAGGATAAACCTTAAACTTACGCTTTGCTTCTGCTTTCACTCTTGCATACAATGCAGGATTTTTAGGCTTAGAGCCTGATTTTTTTTTAGCTGGTTTTCTTGCCATTTAGCATCTCCATCTTCTTCTAGCTTGTCGTAAACGACTGTTAGGGTCTTTAGCGGCCTTAGGGAACTTTTTCATCTGACCTGCACTTCTTGCACAATATGATTTGCGTCTGGCAGCTCTTTTGCCAGTTGGCTTTTTCTCTGTGACCGCTGTCTGTAATTTGCTTCCGGGGTTTTGTCTTCTGTATTTAGCAACACCTTTGGCTGTCATGCCTGCACCTTTTTTAGTAGGTCTTTTGTCACCACTCTTAATACTAAACCCTTTCATGCTACCACGTTTTCTCATGCTGCCTTCCTTATTCTTTCTTTAATCTTTTTAATCCTGTTAGCTATCGTGTTACGTCTAATGAGTAAGTTTTTAATTTGCTCTGCCTTTTTGTTTGGATCAACATCTCTGTTTCTTACGCCTTGTATTTTATCATTTATATCATTGATCTGGTTAAACATTTTATTTAATGTTGACCTAGCACCCAACAATGATCTGTTTTGTTTTCTAGTTTCAATTGCTTCTTCGTAGTTGCCTTGTTCTCTCATGTTATTTATACCACGCAACAACTGGTCAGCTTCTCTTTTTAATTCATAAAACTCACTAAGATATCTGTTTGCAGGATCAGCCATTCCTCTTTGTTTGTAAAACCTTGTTAACCCTATTGAGTCTGCTGTTTTAGAAAATACATTATCTCCAAATAATCCTGTTGGCTTTTTAGGAACAGCACCTGTCATTCCTAACAGCGAATCCATGCCAGCTAATACAAGTGAACCCATTGAGCCAAGATATCCATTTACCAACTGTTCAAATTCAATTGGACTGATACCCATAGTTGCAGTTGCTTCACCCATAAGTTGTGCAAACTGTGAAGTTGTGGAGTAAGCTCTTTGTGCAGTAGGCAGTCCTCTTTGACCAAGTGACTCAAGCTCTCTACCTCTAAAGAAATCTCTGTTAGTAGCAACTTCCAATATAGGAGACAATGCCTGTGGTATTGGATTAAATTCAAAGTTATTTAAGAACAATTGAACCACAGCATCTTTAACATAGTTGCCATCTCTTTGCCTTATTCCATCTAAGAACACTTCAGGTATCGTAGAGAATATAGCTCCAACCTCAAAAGGTTTTGGTATTAAAAACTTTTTATCGCCTGCGTATATGATGTAATAGTTGAGCTTTCTATATAAAGGTTCTTTCTCCCAATCTTCGTCTTGACTCATGATTGCGTATAAACCTAAACTCATACCCATCAATGTCATGCCTTTTAAGGCAGTAGCTTTGTAGTTCGACTCAGTGCCACCTAACGCTGTTCCTGTTCTGTAAAGACCTTGTATTCTTGCATTTAAGAAAGGAACTAATGGTAGAAGTATACCCAATGTTTGTGCTGCAGCACCTTGTGGATTACCTCTTCTATTAAAGTTAATTAAGTTTAGAGCTTCGTAAGCTGCATCAGCTTTTGATACTCCTGCTTCTGTTAACTTCCTATATATTGCTTCTCTTGTTGCAAGTTCAGTTGTTTCACCCACAGAGTTTACTTTGTCCACAAGTGTAGACATCATGTCAGCAACTCTTTGAGGGGAGTCAACTATGTCATAGCCTTCGTGCCTTCTGTAAAACTTTTTCATTTTGTTTGAAAAGTTTACTGCTCCCTCACCAAATGTGTATCCACCAAAACCACCAATTGTTTTCATCTCTAATGCTGTCTCAGAATCATTAAATACATTTCTAAGACCTTTAACAGAATCAATAATAGGAACTAACTTAGCATCTACTGTTACAACGCCAGCCATGTCACCTCTGAGAAAGTTAGCAATCATAAATCCCGGAGTTATTGTAATCAATGATCTAAACATTCTACTAATGTTTTGCATAAACTTTAGTATGCCTTGCATTTGTATTGGGGTAAATGTTCTTAATGCAGTCAGTAGATCTTGGTCATTACCAACATCGTAATATTTTGTCACACCATTNTCTCTGTAGGTAAAATGGTTTTCGTTATTTTTACTTTCTTCTTTAGTTATAAAAGATGGTTTCTTAGGAACGTCATCATACAGACCTAATTGTTTTGCCTGTTCAATCATCTTAACAGTTTTTTGCATGGCTACGTTTTTCATGCCTGCACTTAAAATAGACTGAGCATTTGCAAATACGTTGGTATAAAGATCACCAATCTTTTGCTCACCACCCTTTAGCTCTCTCATTACATTTTTAATGTAAAGATCTGGTTTATCAAAGGCTGTAGTAGTACCCATGACACCACGCTTTGGCTTCTTTATCTGACCGAATAATCCACCTTCGTATACTTCTTCTTCCTGTATTCTGTAAAAAGGAATATAGTCATGTGTACTAGTCAATTTATCTGCCTGATCCTGAGTGATAGAACCAGTGTCAACCATGAACTTCATCATTGCTTTGTTAAATACTTCATAGTCAGCAAAGACTTGTCTAAACGTATCGTTCTCGTAGCTTAGACCTTCTCTAATATCTGCTTCGGTCAACAAAGCTTCTCTGCCTTCACTCAATAATCTTTGTGATCTTTTGGCATATACATATGTTTGAAAGCGTACATAATCTTTGCTTTGACCTATTGGTCTAAATATTTCAAACAGTCCTTTAGTGTTTGGATCAATTAACACAGAGCCATCGGCTTGCAAAACAGGGGCCCCTTTTTCTGCCATCATCTCAACACGCCCTGCCATTTGTTGAGCCATCTCTACAGCTTTGAACGCACCCTCTTCATAAGATAAAAGAGAACCCGGTAATTTATTTATTTCGTCTACCCTGTCAGGAAATCTTTCAATTAATTTTTTACGGACAGCACGTTCACGCCTTGCCAAAGGTTCTAGACCATTGACAAACTCATCAACAAATCTTTCTCTAACTCTCTTATTAAATATATTAATAGGAGCTAAATATTTTAATACTTGGAATTTTAAACCTTGTAGGTTTTTAGGTAATAAACCTTGAGCGTCAACAGGACTTTCTAATATTCTTCGACTAACATCACTTAGGTCTGATTCTTCGATCCTGATGGAAGCCCTTTCGACATCAGCTTCACTATCGCTTCTGCCAGATCTTCCTCTCTTTCCTTCGGTAGTGCTTCCAACGGATTCTCCTCCTTCAGGGTCTGAAACGGAGAATACACCTCCCTTTTTTCTTCGTATAGATTTGTAGTTTTTTCCATCTTTAATAACTCCCTCATATGCTTCTTTATATGATATGTTTCTTAATTNTTCAGGTNTTCCTTCACCCATTAAACTAAATAAATCCTTTTCAGGATACCAAATTAAAGCCTGAAAGTCAGCAGAAGTCAAGTTTAAACCTTGCTCACTTAATAACTCTAACGCTCTGTTAACAGTGTTTCTCATCCACTGTCTGTCTGTACCATTTCTTGGTGAATCAATNGTNGCCAATCCATTTATGATTGCATTAGCATTTGATTTAAATAACTGTGGTCTTTGATCAGAGTCAAAACCTTCTAACTCACTACTAACATCATACCATCTTTGATTGATTGCTTCTATTTCCCTAATGGTATCAAATGTTTCCTGCTCTCTATCAGGATCTGTAAACATATCTGTGTCTATAGANCTAATNAATTGTACATCTTCTGGATTTACATTTTCTATTGTTTCTTTGTTAGATTGTAGTTTTTTTATTTCTTCTACTATCTCTAATTTTTTTTCTTCAAATGGTGGCATCCTGTCGCCAACCTTATAGCCCTCAGCTATATACATTCCTTCTTCATATTTTCTAGAAAATTTAGATGGATCTTTACCAACAAGAGTTCCTGTTAGCCTTCCCCAAGTTCTCATGAACCACATATCCATTGTTATAGGTTTAAAATTACCCATAAGATTTTGAAAAAATCCTTGTCCAATTTTAGGGCCTAGCAAAAAAGAACCGTAAACTGTTGATCCAGCAAGTTCACCAGTAAGACCAATGTCGGCTTTTGTAATTAAATCACCAACCTTTTTATTCTTCGGTATGATGTCGCCCTTCTTATATCTTTTGCCTGCCTTTTTAGCTTGTCCATCTGTTGTCGTAAAACCTTCTGCATTAAAAAACTTTTTAAGATCGCTAACTGTAAACTCAGCATTCATAAAATCCCAAAAGTTTGCAGGTCGAGTATTACCATCTCTATCTGTAATAGTTTGATTTGTATCTCTTAATTTATTATTTACAAGATTAGCAACTCTAAAATTCTTTTGCATTGCTTGTGTGGATTTGCCTTCACCAAACTCTGGGAACTGACCAGTAGCTTTCCATTCTTCATAAACAGCAAGACCTATCTTTGCATTTCTCTCTACTTCCATTCCTTGAGATGTGACTGCTATAGCCATAGATAAGGCTGCACGATCAGGCTTGGATGGATCTAACACTTCAGGATGAACTTTACCAACAGCTTTTATAGCTGCATCAATTGATTTGGTATACCAGTCTATAGCTGAGTTTTCAGATTTCATGTTGACAGCATATGCTAACGCTGCAAGCATACGAGACACAGATTCGTTCTGTTCTGCTGTAGGTCTTTTTGATGGGGTGTTTACTATTCTATCGCCAGCATAAATTTTTTCTGCTTGCTTTTGAAATACTTTACCAGACTCTTTGACAGATAGTTTTTCTTCTTTTTTATTTGTGGGTGTAAATACTTCAACGCCCTTTGGTGGAAATAGCAAATCAATACCAGTAAGCTTTCTCTCTTCAGGAGATAAACCAAACAAACCAACCATCTCATCAAACTCAGGATTAGTTGGAAATTTTTCTGGATCGTTAAGCTCTTCTAATCTTTCATCCACCTTATCAATTCTAACTGATGCTCTTTCAGGTGAAATTTTTCTTGAAACTCTACCATCCCCTGCGACTGCTCTTTCACCGTCATATCTTATTGGATCGATTATTGGATAAACAAATTTTGTTTTACCTTGTTTGATGTCAAACTCAGATCCTGCTGGAACTTTGTGTTTATCTTCCAACCTTCTAAATTCATCAACGTCAACTTCTCTTGGTTCACCAATTATTGCAGAGCCAATAGCCTTTGCTTTTGTACCTTTTTCAGTCCTAACAATAGACATTCTTTTATTAATGTAAGGCTTTAAAGAATTTGTGTCTCTTGTTTCTAATTTCTTTTCACCATCAACTATCATATCAGCAAATTCTAAATTAGATTTTGTATCTGTTGCTACGTTAATTCCTTGTAAAATTACGTTATCTGCTTTTGTGTATGGTTTGGTTTTTTTGTAAAACCTACTTTCCTCTAATAGTGGAAGCCCATTTTGTTTGCGTATGTCGTTAACTTCTTGATCTGTTAACACACGTTTTATTTTCATTGCTCCAGCAATAATCCATTCATTATTTGCGTTGGACTGTTTGTTTGTTTTGTAAGTATAATAACCACCATCAGGCACTCTATCTAACTGTCTTTCACTTGGAGCAAATGATGCAACCTCTTTCTGTATTTCAACGGATGTATCGTTAGGTATTTCAACCTCCGCCCATACATTATCATCATTGTAAGCAATGTGATCAGCTTCAGGAAATTGTGCAGCGTGCATTCCCGGTCTAAAAGCAACGGTATCAATTCTTTTTGCATCAGAACCTTTAGGTAAATACCCTCTATCAATTAACTCCTGTCTCACTTTTTGATTTGGTATAAGTGTACTGTCTCCAGTAGTCCTACCTTTTTTTCCTGTCTCATCGTACTTTCCAGTAGGAACTCTTTTTAAACCTTTAGTATTTTTATTTGGTAAAGCACCATCTTTACCATACCCTGCGACAAATTCTGGAACAAAAAAGAAAACATCAGGATTACCACCAATAAATTTATTAGCACCTTCACCAGTTAGTGGTGCATTCTCATTACCTAAAGCTTCTGTAGCTTCAACAAATAACGTGGTTAAATCACCGTTAGGCAAACGTCTAAATAATTTATACGATGGAGTTTTCTTTATTTCTGTAGGAGCTTCAACAATTCTTACTGAAGCACGTTCAGATGTTTCTTGGTTTGTTGCGTTCCATTCCTCTGTTCCATCTTGTTCTTCTTTTAAATCTTTTCTGGATGCTTCGTCTAGTTTATCTGTCGGTGTATCAGCGAAAGTTTGTTCCATACCGCCTGATGCCGCAGTTTCCAAAATATCTTCCGCAGATCTAA
>FUFK010045806.1_pt1 | contig 13920 bp, 13 predicted proteins | sample 1021851 | NCBI WGS metagenome assembly FUFK01 (sample SAMEA51879418, study PRJEB19060) | metagenome | reverse complement strand
AATCCATATGGTTTGATTGTTAATGTTGGAAGGTTTTTTTTTAATTAATTACAGGCAGTAGAAATTTATGTGGAAAACAGTAATTAGTTCATCATCAATAATTTCAAATAATGATAAATTTTAATTATAAATGTCTAAATTAACAATAATTCGTCACGCTAAATCTGACTGGAATGGCAACGTCAATGATCTTGAAAGAGGCCTTAACAAAAGAGGTTTTAACTCTTGTAAAATAATTTCTAAGGAACTTAAAAAAAGAATTGATAAACCAGATTTGTTTTTAATATCACCTGCACTAAGAGCAAAATTAACTTACGAAAATATTTTTTTAGATTGGGATAATAAAGATAATTTTTTATTTATTGAAAAAGATTTATATTATGCATCAACAGTTCAAATTAAAAAAAAATTAACAGATAAAGTGATTGGGTTTAGAAATGTAGTTATTATAGGTCATAATCCCATTTTAAATTCATTAATTTATCAACTTTCAACTACAGGACATAATAAGTTACCTGCCAATTTAGTTACTTGTGGTGTGGTTATCATAGAGTATCCTGAAACTACTTTTAAAATACCTAATTTTTCAAACGGGCAAGTAATAGATTATTTTTTTCCTAGAATGTTTACATAAAATTAAAAACTTCATGTATTAATTATGTTTCGGCAATTAAATGATTATATAATCTCATAATTTAAATTAGAAGCATTAGCAAAGTTTTTTAATCTTCGTTCATTTTCTTTATCCATGAGAGCTTTGGCTTCAGGTTTTATTTTACAAGTTAATTTATTTTTCTTAATCTTAAATTTAATTTTATCCAAATTTTTTGGTAATCCTGCGCTAAAATTATATAAAAATCTTAATCCTAAACCTATAGCATAAGATGAAATTTTTTGCTTTTCTGAAAGTAAATTNATTATTNTTTTATCAATTTGTTGTTTATCTTTAGTACCAACATATCTGTGATAAACAACTTTGGCCATCCATACCCTCTCAATATGAGTTAAATCTCTTACTGGTAGTGATAAGATTTTGTTTGCGGCAATATTACCTCTCATATCTGGCTGTTCGTCCCAAGAAATATCTGAAAGATTAGTACTAATTTTAAATACCCTTTCAAGATCTTTATCTGCAATTTTTTNAAANATAGGACNNAATATTTTTTTTATTTTAGTTTGCATNCCANTAAATCTTTGGTTTTTTGCAAGTACATTATAGTAAGCAACTTTATCTGGATTGATCCTATTTTCTTTATTTAATTCTGCTATCAATCCATCTCTTATACTTGTTCCACTAATCATAATATTTTTTACATTTGATGATAAAATCAGGTGAGTTATTATCTTTGCTGCAGTTGAAATAGTATNTGTTCTACCAGGAGGTATACCTAATACTTCTTTGTTTTCATCTGACATTTGATCCAAAAGAATNATCCCTCTTTCGATATTGAATTTTAATCCATGCAATAATGAGAGTGGATAATTATAATTCTTTATATAAGCAGATCCTAAAGCTCTAAAACTTCCACCTGTTCCATACAATGTAAGACCTTTAGATTTATTCAGCCATTCAACTTTATTAATTTCTTTTCTGATTTCTTCACTAGTAATCTGAGATAAGTGTCCAATATCAATACTCGTTGATTTTATCTTTTTTCCATCTTGAATAAGAATAAGTTCTAAACTTCCTCCTCCTAAATCTGCTATAAGCCCTTTATCAACTTTTATGTTGCTAAGAACTCCTAAACAGGCATAATCAGCCTCCTCTTTAGCAGACAAGATTTTAATATTATGATTAAGAAGTTTTTCTGCAGGACGTAAAAATTCTTTTGCATTTTTGGCTTTTCTAACAGCTGCAGTTGCTATAATTATTTGATGTTTTACAGACATTGTTTTTATTATATATGCAAAACGCTTTATAGCTGACAAAGCTTTTGAAATTGATTGACTGGAAATATTTTTGCTCAATGATAGACCCTCACCGAGTTTACAATTTACTCTTTCATTGAATAATGGAAAAGGATATTTACCATTTTGAGGATATATAACAAGTCTAATAGAATTAGAACCAATATCGATTATTGCTAATTTACCTTTATTTATCTTCCTATAAAAACTTAAAGCTACTTCATTCATACTTATATTTTAGCTAAGCTTCCCTGACCTGATAAACTTGGGTTTTTCATAAAATAAGTATGAGCACAAAATGATTTGTCCTTATTTTCTATTTTGGAGTATTCCCCATATTTATTTAATTGCCAACTATTTTTTGTGTCATTTATTAGAGCAGGTAATACTTGATTTAGGATTTGACTTCGAACTGTTTTATTTTCTAAAGGTATAAAAGCTTCAACTCTATGGTATAAATTACGAGGCATCATATCAGCAGATGCTATATATACTAAATTACTTTCAGACTGAAATTTTCCTTTATTTGCAAAAACATAAATTCTCCCATGTTCAAGAAATCTTCCTATAATTGCAGTTACTGCAATGTTTTCTGACATTCCTTTAACATTAGGGCGTAGGCAGCAAATACCCCTAACCATTAAGTGAATTTTAACCCCTGCATTGGATGCTTCATAGAATTTTTCAATTATTTTTTGGTCTACAATCGCATTACATTTAATCCAAATTCCACTTTCAAAACCATCTTTAGCATTTTGTATTTCATTATCAATTTTCTCAATTAACCAATCATAAGAAGAGTTGGGTGAAATGATCATCTTATTTAATTGTTTTGGTTGAACATGACTGGTAAGAAAATTAAAGACTGATCTAGCATCCTCACAAATATTTTTATCGATAGTGAATAACGAAAAGTCAGTATAAATTTTAGCAGTATGTGGATGATAATTACCAGTTCCACAATGAGCATAAGAAACTAATTTTTTACCCTCTTTTCTTGTTATTAAAGATAATTTTGCATGTACTTTTAAATCAACTAGGCCGTAAGCAACTTGTGCACCAGCTTGTTCTAATATTCTAGCTAGTTGAACATTATTTTCTTCATCAAATCGAGCTTTCAGCTCAATTACTGCAATAACGGATTTTCCTGACTCAGCAGCGGACACCAAAGCTTCTACTATTGGTGAGTCAGGTGTTGTTCTATATAAAGTCTGTCTAATTGTTAAAACATTTTTATCTGTTGCTGCCTGTTGAAGCAAACTTAAAACTACATCAAAACTTTCGTAAGGATGATGAACAATTATTTCTTTATTTTTTATTGCCGAAAAGCAATTTCCTTTAAAGTCTAATATTCTTTGTGGCATTCTGGGTTTGTAAGGTTTGAATATATTTTGTTTGGGTAGATTATTTATTATTTCAGTAAAGTCATTGATCCCAACAAATCCTTGCGCAACATATATATGATCGTCAGGGATATTTAATTCCCTAGTTAAAAGTTTTTGAGCAGATTTAGATAAATCATGAGAAAAGGTTAAAGATACAATACCACCTCTTTTTCTGGCTTTAATTGCAGTTTCAAATTGCCCTATTAAGTCATCTGCTTCATCATCTATTTCAATTTCGGCATCTCTGATAACTCTAAACATGCCTGATTTTAATAATTTATATTCAGGATAAATTAAATGAACAAACTTTGTAACTAAGTTCTCCAGCATAGCATATCTCTGATTTTCACCAGGTAATCTTATAAATCTATCTATATTTTCAGGAAGTAAAACAACACAATTTATATTTTTGTTTTTTGTATCTTTCATCTCCATTAATACACATTTGCCTTTATTTTGGATAAAAGGAAAAGGGTGTGCAGGATCTAACGTGGTTGGAGTTAAAAGAGGTAGAATATTTTGTTTATAATATTCTTTAAGCCATTCTAATTCATTTTTAGTCCATTTATTATCAAACAAAATTGAAACATCACAATCTTCCTTTTCATTCAATAAATAATTCAAACATCGTTGCTGTTTATTTTTTAAATCTTTGGAAGCATTAAGTACCTTATATAATAATTCATCTGCCCTCATTCCAGTTTCAGGAACTGTATTGAAACCTTGACTTATAAGCTGATGTAGCCCAGCTATTCGAACCATATAAAATTCATCTAAATTTTCTGAAGAAATTGTTACAAATCTAAGTCTTTCACCATAAGGAATTGTCTTATCATATGCTTGTAGTAAAACTCTTTCATTAAAAGATAACCAGCTAATTTCTCTGTCAAAATATCTGTCATTTTGATTATTAATTAATTTTTTTGTGATTTTATTTAAAGACAATCTAACCTCAGAATTTGAGGTTTTGAGTTTCATTTGGCAAATCTAACTTAATCTCATCAATTCAAACCAGATGAATTCTCAAAACTATGTCTTTGTAAATAATTTTTATTTCAAATTTATTACATTAAAAATATTTAAATCAAAACTTCAATTAGAAATGGGCCTTTTTCTTTAAGTCCATGTTTAAAATATTTTACTAAATCTTCAATGTTTTCAACTTTAACGGCGTCTACTCCCATTCCCTTTGATATAGAGACCCAATCTAATGCTGGATCTTTTAAAGACAACATTTCCATTGCCGATTTTCCTGGGTTATCAACACCTACGTTTGTTAATTCTCCTTGAAGGATCTTGTAACTTTGGTTTGCAAAAATTAGTACAACTATNTCTAAATTTTCTCTTGCCATAGTCCATAAAGACTGGACGGTATACATGGCGCTTCCATCACCTTCTAATGAAATAACTTTTTGATCTGGAGATGATATTGCCGCTCCAATTGCTACAGGCATTCCAAATCCTATAGATCCTCCACAGTTATTCAGCCATGTATGTGGATGTGATCCTGAAGTTTGATAAAAGAATTCTCTTCCAGTAGTTACAGATTCATCAACTATGATTGCATTTTCTGGGATTAATGCACCTAATACCATTCCCAATGACATTGGGTTAATTGGACCTTTAGGAATGTCTGGAATATCAAATTTTGAAATAGTACTAGGAGTATTATTTGATATTCCAATCCTATCTGATAACTCTTCGACAACTGTAGTGATATCATCTGATATAGAAGCTAATTCAAAAAATTTAGTAGAATCTTGTGTTAAGACTCCAGGCTTATTTGGATATGCAAAAAAGGCGACTGGTCGTCTAGCTCCTATTATTATAATGGTGTCAAAGTCTTTAAGAACTTCAACTGCTTTATCAACGACGTACGGTATTCTTACTGAATTTATTCTTCCCGCACCTTTATCTAAACGAGCATTAAACCAATCAGTTTTAATTGGACAGCCNACTTTGTCCGCTACTTTTGCCAATTTAATAAGGTTGTTTTCTTCTAAAGCCTCACCACCAACAAGTATTAGAGGATTCTTTGCATCTTGAAGTTCTAAAATTGCTTCGTCTATTATTTTAGAAGAAACAATNTTAGATTTCATATTTAACTCAATCGACTCAATTTTATTTCCTTCATTCCATGCNGTATCACCAGGCAAGATTAAAGTTGCAATTTTCCCAGGTTTTACATTTGCTTGTCTAATAGCTTCAGCACCATCCTTTGCAATATCTTTTGAAGATTTACTCGTTTTTACCCAATGNGANACTGGCCTCGCTATTCCTTCAATATCTGAAGTTAACGGAGCATTTAATTTTATATGATCAAGAGCGTGCTCGCCTACTATATTAACAATTCCTGAATTAGCTTTTTTTGCATTGTGTAGGTTTGCAAGGCCATTTGCTAATCCAGGACCTAAATGTAGTAAAGTTGATGCTGGCGATCTTTTCATTCTAAAGTAACCATCAGCAGCACCAGTAGCACATCCCTCAAAAAGACATAAAACGCTTCGCATATTTTGATATTTATCTAAAGCTGCAACAAAATGCATTTCTGATGTTCCAGGATTAGTAAAACAGACGTCAACATTACCTTCTAATAAAGTACCAACTAAACTTTCTGCTCCGTTCACAAGACCCTCCAATCTTACTTTTAATTAACATATCAAATTAAAAATCTAATTGGTAATAATTTAATTTTATGTAAAACTTTACAGAAATTATTTTGAGAATTTTATGTTTAAATCTTTAATCGATGACAATNAAAAACGAAGCCAACTTTCTATTATGGCTCAATATCTAAACACAAGTTTTATGATTAGTACAATAGAGAACGAGTATTTAGTAAATATTGAAAAAGGCGTTGTAAAAAATGTAGAAGAAGGACCTTTTGTAATGCCAAGCTATGTCTTTAAATTAACTGCACCTAAGAACGAGTGGATAAAATTTTTACAACATATTCCTGAACCGGGGTCTCATGATATTATTGCAATGCTTCGAAGAAAAGTTTTGAAATTTGAAGGAGATCTCCATCCTTTAATGTCTCACTTACTATACTTCAAATTACTTCTGGCCTCCCTAAGACCAGCGGAGAGTAAAAATGAAAATTGAAAAAGAACCTATTTCTGGTCAATATGGAAAATTTAAAATTGATGGTATTGACTATAGGATATATTGGGAAGAAGCCGGTCAGGGCATTCCTTTAGTTTGCCTACATACTGCGGGATCTGATGGTAGACAATATAGAGCTCTTTTGAATGATAAAAAAATATTAGAAAAGTTTAGGGTTATTGTATTTGATATGCCATGGCATGGAAAATCTTCGCCACCCGAAAATGCTAAAGTTGGAAATTACAAACTATCAACTGACTTTTATATTTCTCAAATTATGAGCTTTATAAATGGTTTGGAATTAGTAAAGCCAGTTGTAATGGGNTGTTCTATAGGCGGAAGAATTATTCTTCATTTAGCAATAAATTTTCCAGATAAATTTAGAGCATTAATTGGGCTTCAAAGTGCTGGTCATTTGGATCCTTATTACGATATCAGTTGGTTACATAGACAAGATGTACATGGAGGAGANGTTTGCGGAGGNATTGCTTATGGCTTNATGGCACCAACAAGTCCTGAAAGTGATAAGTTTGAAACGATGTGGCATTACATGCAAGGTGGACCTGGAATTTTTAAGGGAGATTTATTTTTTTATAAGTTCGACGGAAATATTGGCAATGAAATNAAAAAAATTGATAATTCAAAATGTCCAATTTATTTATTAACTGGTGAATATGATTACTCAGCAACACCAGAGGAAACAAAATCTCTAGCTGACACTATTGGTATCGAAATGATCAAAATGAAAAATGTAGGTCATTTTCCAATGAGTGAAAATCCAAAAGAATTTTTAAAATATCTACATCCAGTCTTAAATAAAATTAATTAACTACCAATCTTTTCCAGCTGTCCATCCACCATCTACGATTAAATTTGTCCCAGTACAAAAACTTGCTTCGTCACTTGCAAGATATAAAACTGCACTAGAAATTTCATTAGGTTCTCCCCAACGTTTCATGGCGTGCAAGTTCCTTACTTTTTGAGAAGCTTCTTCATCTTGAAAATATCTTTCTGTTAATGGAGTTCTAATAACACCTGGTCCAATAGCATTTACTCTAATATCATACTTTGCTAGATCTACTGCTAGTTGCTTAGTTATTCCAGCAGTAGCATGTTTAGAGGCAGTATAAGCGCACCTATTAGGCGCAGAAGTTACGCTTANAGTNGAAGAAGTAATTACAATATTACCCTTTATTTTTTTTTCGATGCAGTGCTTTGCAAATGTTTGTGCAGTTATAAAAACNCCAGTAACATTTATATCAATAACCTTTCTCCATTCTTCAATAGACAATTCTAACGGAGAGACAATNTCTCTTATACCTGCATTACAAAATGCAATATCTAAACTGCCAAAATGTTCATATGCATTTTTCATGTTTTCAATAGTTTCATTTTGATTTGTTACATCTAATTTAAATGGCTCAGCATTACCACCTGCAGATTTTATTTCTTTAGCCACCCTGCTAGCCATATCAAAATCTAAATCTGAAACAGCTACATTTGCACCTTCTTTTGCAAAACTTAAACCTGTTTGACGACCAATTCCACCTGCTGCTCCAGTAATAAACACAGTTTTGTTTGTAAATCTCATTGAAAAATCCCCCTGTTAATGCAAAGTTTATTTGAATTAGCCTTTTTGACAACATTAATCTTTATTGGAGTAATCGATTGGACATAGAACATTTAGTATTTGAAAATGGACCTAAAAGAGTTGGCCCCTTTAGTCATGCTGTTAAAGCTGGTGAATTTATTTTTATTACTGGACAAATGCCAACATTGCCAGAAAATCCTGACGTACTAGTAAGTAATGATGTTGAAAAACAAACACATCAAGTTATGAAAAATCTAATTAGTGTTTTAGATAATTGTGGCTCTTCTCTCGAGAGAGTAACTTTCGTAAGAGTGTATTTAGTTAACTTCCAAGACTTCGACAAAGTCAATAAAATTTATAAATCCTATTTCAATGAAGACAAACTTCCTGCTAGAACATGTATTGGTGTAACTGGACTTGCTGTAGGCGCTTCAGTTGAGATTGATCTAGTAGCAAAAGTTTANATAAGAAAAATTTGTCTATGAAAAGAAAATATACCCCTTTTAAAAAAGGTATTTTTACTGGCTTTGGTTTCCCTGGCATAGGAATGAGCTCAGCAATGTTTGGATATGGTGTTTTTGCTGCAGAAGCTGGACTAGATCTATATCTGTGTTTAGGTTCAGTTTTAATTTTATGGAGCATGCCTGGTATGGTTATTTTTGTGTCTCTTTTTTCAATAGGCACACCAATCTTCTTGCTATTTACTACTGTTTTATTGGCTAACATGAGACAATTTTTTTTGGTCTTATCTGGCCTTACATTAATGAATATTCACAAACATAAATTATCTTTTATTACAAAATTATTTTGGGCTCACCTCATTAGTCCCACTGGTTGGGCTGAATTAACCAAAGTAAAAAATGAAATAGACGAAAAAGATTTATTTAAATTTTTTCAGGGTCTTAGTTTGGCATTGGTAATATTTAATTCAACTACAACAATTATTGGTTACAAATTATATGATTTTTTACCTAATGATATTGTTTCTATTCCTGTATTTATAATGCCATTATATTTAACTATCTTAATGCTAAGAGCTATTGAAATTTATTACAGATTAGCAGTTGTTACTGGAGGGATTATCGGGCCCCTTTTATTTCCATATATTGGTGATTGGAGTTTGATTGTTGCAGGATTAGTTGGCGGTTCCGTTGGCTTNATGGTCAGTTATCTTTTGAATAAGGATAAANTTAATGTATGAGAATTCAATAATTATACCTGAAATAATGCCTTGGATAATGCTTTTAGTCGCTAGTTCAGGTATTTTTGTTTGGAGATTTTTAGGAGTAGTTTTATCTAGTAAAATACAAAAAGATAGTTTTTTTGCAAAATGGATCAATGCTATTGCATTTGCTATGACGACAGCTTTAATGACTAGAATCATAATTTTCCCAACAGGAGCGTTGGCCGAAACTGAATTGATTGAAAGAATAGCACCTTTTTTAATTGGTATAATTATATTTTTATTTTTCCCAAAAAAACCAATTTTTGGTTTAGCAATAGGAGTGCTCTTCTTTAGCGTTGGAATATTTATATCTTAGATATTTTAATCTTCAGACACAAGTTGCTTAGCTATTATCAATTTTTGAAGCTCATTAGTTCCCTCACCAATAGCCAACAAAGGAGCATCCCTATAATATCTCTCAATATTATACTCCGGTGAATACCCAAATCCGCCATGAATTCTCATTGCTTCTGTAGAGTTAAACAACGCCGTTTCAGTAGCAAAAAGCTTTGCCATTCCNGCTTGTAAATCTGATCTATTACCAGAATCATATGCCTTTGCAGCTTGTTCAGTTAATAATCTAGAAGCTTCAAGTTTCGTTGCCATCTCAGCTAATTTAATTTGAATTGCTTGGTGTTCACTAATTGGTTTTCCAAATGTCTTCCTTATTTTTGCATATTCTATTGAATCTTCGAGAGAGGCTCTAGCCACACCNACGCCACGTGCAGCTACATTAATTCTTCCTAATTCAAGGCCCGCCAAAATTTGTTTGAGCCCTTTTCCTTCTATTTCACCAATCAAGTTAGAAGTTGGTACTTTTACATTTTCAAGTTGAACTTCTCCTGTATCAATTCCCCTGTAACCCAATTTTTTGAGTTTTCTTGATACAAATCCATCTTTCTTTTCAACGAGAATTAAACTCATACCTTTATGGGCTGGTTGAATTTCAGTATTCGTTTTTACTAAAACAGCTAAAATAGTTCCTTGAACTGAGTTTGTAATCCATGTTTTTGTACCATNAATAATATATTCGTTNCCAACTTTTTTTGCTTTGGTTTTTATCGATTGAAGGTCAGTACCACAATCTGGTTCCGTAAGTGCGATACCACCTCTTATCTCTCCAGTTGCAAACTTAGGAAGATAATATCTTTTCATCTCTTCAGTGCCAAATCTTTCTACAGCNGCACACATTATAAGATGAGANTTAAANATACCAGAAACTGACATCCACACGGCNGACACATTTTCTACNATTTTTGAGTAAGTAACTGCTGACAAACCTAAACCACCATACTCAGGAGAAATTGTAGCACCAAAGAGACCTAAATCTGCCATTTTATCAGCAATATCTTGTGGATATTTATCTTGTGACTCAAATTCTTTTACATAAGGCTTTACATCTTTTTCTAAGAATTTATTTACAGATTCTATTATTAAATTATCTTCAGAGTCTGATTTTTCATTTTCGACTTCAATTATTTTATGTTCATTCATTAATATCTCCTAAATTAATGATTATAGATCTATTTGACTATACTCAAATATTGAATTGACATTATTTGCTTGATCAATCTTAAGCATTAAATCTGTCAACTGGTTAACTCTTTCATTTGATAAATATGGTTCTGTTAAACCTTTAAACTTTGATATAAATTCTTCGTCTTTCATAAAGTTTTCTGGTTCTCCTTTTGGAATCTTTACAAACTTTTCATAAGTCTTTCCTTTTACCACCATTTTTACCTTTGCACTCATAAATTCTGGACAACACTTCTCAGCATCTTTATCAGGATTTACTTTTATTTTGTTACACAGCGCTAATGTATCACTGTTATTTAAGTGATCTTTATAATCATCCCACTTTAATCCACCACTTTTAGCAGCTACAGCAGCACAAAAAGGCATTGAAAATTGCCCATCAACAATACTTTTTGGATTTTGTTTATCCTCTAAAGGATAACCAATTATATTCAATGCTGTTTCGGACAGGCCAATATCAATATCATCTAAATCATCAATGGAAAAATCTAATTCTTTTTTTAGATCTATTATACCGTCAATTGCTGCATGACTATATCTACAAGAAGGATAAGGTTTTACTCCCAAGTTAAGTGTTTCAAATTTATTTCCTAAACCGTCTAATGCTTTTTTTGTGTCTCCTCCTGAAGCGTATGCATGTANATAACCCCACTGACCCTCAAAAGCTTNAGAAGGACCTTTGAAACCTTCCGCCGCCATTGTTGCNCAATTTAGACCGTTCTGNGCTGCTTGTCCTACATGCGATCTTTTTGTCCAAGCACCATCTGTTAAAAATTGCATCGATCCAGCTGATTGACTTAGGGCTATTCCAAATGCAGAAACAAACTGATCTTTTGTTAAGCCCATAAGGTAGCCCGCTGAAGCTACAGCACCAAACACACCACATGTAGCAGTTGGATGAAATCCTTTTTTATAATGNGCTGACGAGCCTCCAGCTAATCCNAGTCTTATTTGTATTTCATAACCAGCAACACATGCTGTTATTAACTCTTGTCCTGATGATTTATTCATTTGTGCTGCAGCCAAGGCGGCAGAAAGTATTGGGGCACTGGAATGTAAAGAGGCTTCAGCATGAGTGTCATCAAAATCAAGAGAATGAGCTAAAGTTCCATTAAGTAGAGCAGCTGCACTTGGAGAGTAACTATTTTTATCTGAAAAAACTTGGCAACTTCCATTACTCATTTCTAATCTGTCGATTGCTGCGACTAAACTAGCAGTTGATTCTGCATCATGTCTTGCTCGTATTATTATTCCAACAGTATCAAGAATTAACAATTTTGTTCTTTTTATAACGTCTGAAGATAAATTTTCGTATCTAATTTCGGCACAAAACTCAGCAAACTTTTCGGTCATATTTTCCATTTATTTCTCCCAAAACATATTGAAAAGGTTAAACTAAAATTTCATTTTACAAAACTAAAAAATAATCATTAAGATATCGTTATTAANATCATATGAGAAAANACCATGACAANTCCTTTTGANTTAACNGCAACGGATGCAATNAAACTNATTNGTNANAATAANTTATCAAGGTATGAGTGGGTACAAAGTTGNTTCGAAAGAATACGTGAAAAAGAAGATCTTGTAAAAGCTTGGNTATACTTGGATGAAGATAGAGCNNTAGAAAAAGCTAAGCAGTTAGATAATGAAAATGATAAATCACAACTTGGAATTCCATTTGGAATTAAAGATATAATTGATGCAAGNAATACACCNACTGGATTTGGAACTAATTTTTATCAAAANAATGTTCCTATGAGAGATGCTGCTTCGGTANCNGTTGCAAAACAATCAGGATGTATTNTTATTGGCAAAACTGTATCTACTGAACTAGGACATAGAGCTCCTGGATTAACAACAAACCCACATAATAAAGATTTCACNCCTGGAGGCTCNAGTTCTGGATCGGCTGCAGCTGTAGCATCTATGATGGCACCTGTTTGTTTTGGCACACAAACTACTGGGTCGGTAATAAGACCTGCTGCTTACTGTGGAGTTATTGGGTATAAACCATCTTATGGTGATTTTGATAAATCAGGCATTCTACCAAATTCTCCATCAATCGATACTTTAGGATTGATGTCTAGGTCAGTAGAAGATATTGCACTTTTTCGATCAATCCTTCTCGAAGAAGANTTAGTNTCAATACAAAAAGTAGATTTAAGNAAAATTAAAATTGGATTTGTTAGAACACCACACTGGGATAAAANTGATGATTCTACAAAGGAAGCTTTTGAGNATTTTCTTAATTTACTCCGTTCAGATAAATTAAATGTANTTGANTTAAAAATTGATAACCTTATTTCAAAATCTGATGCACTTCATTTAGATATAAGTGGATATGAATTTAAAAGATCAATATCTCACGAAAGATTCAATTATTATGACCAATTAAGTGANCAATTAAGGAACGGTAGGCTTAATGATGGATATCAAGTGAGTAATAAAAATTACCAGTTAGCTTTAAAAGACTTGTCAATTTTAAAAAATCAAATAGACGCTGTATTTGACAAGACTGATTTAATAATTACTCCTAGTGCACCTGGCGAAGCATTAAAAGGATTAGAATATACAGGATCACCGATATTTAATACAACTTGGTCTCTAAACGGAAATCCATGTATTACCCTACCCCTATTTAAGGGTAAACAAGAATTACCAATTGGATGCCAACTTGTTGCCAGGTTTGGAGAAGACGATCAACTTTTAAATTATGCAAAAGCCTTCTTAGAACTTTAATTAAAGTGAGATTCAACTAATAGTTCTGGAAGTGTAAGTGCTAAAGCTGGAAATAGAAGCACTATGATTAATACAACTGTGTCAGAAATACAGAAAGGAAATGATCCTTTTATAACGGTTGTAACTGGTAAGCCAGTTACTCCACTAACAGCAAACAAATTTAAACCAACGGGTGGGATAACACTTCCTATTTCTATGCATAATGCTGTTAAAATTCCTAAATGAATAGGATCTACACCAAGAGCCAATGCAACAGGAAAATATATAGGTACTGTTAAGACTAAAATTGCTACACCTGTTAGAAACATGGATAAGAACAATAACGATCCCATAAGTGCAAATAAAAATCCTGTTTTACTCAGACCCAATTCACCAGCCCATTCAGCAATCATTTGAGGCCAACCCATATTTGCAAGATAAAATTGGAA
>FUFK010425554.1_pt1 | contig 13921 bp, 37 predicted proteins | sample 1021851 | NCBI WGS metagenome assembly FUFK01 (sample SAMEA51879418, study PRJEB19060) | metagenome | reverse complement strand
CTAAAAATGCAGAAGATGTAAATAAAATTGGTACAATGTGGAAGTTTTTAGAAACTAAAGCAGTACCATCAGATATAACTGCTATGGCTAAATCTTTAAACAAAAGTGGTGTACCTGGTGCTTGGGAAAATGTAGTAACTGGTTATATAAATAATGCTTTTATAAAATCACAATCTAAACATATAGATAAAGGTTTAAGTCAAGGTGTTATATTCCATGATGCTATAATGAAAGATCCTAAACAAAAAGCTAATTTAACACAAATGATGTTTGAACTAGCTAAACAAACAGACTCAAATGTTAAATTATCAGATGTTAAAAAAGCAATAGAATCTTTTGCAGATATATTAAAAGCAACTGCACAAGGTGGTAAAGCAGGATCACCAACTGCAAGTAATTTATTATTTAAAGAACAAGCAAGTAAAAACAAAGTTGCTTTTGTTGCTGGTGGCTTTCCAGTTAAAGATGGTATTGTTAATTGGTATAATGATAGAACTTTTTCCAAAAATTCTAAAATAATTGCAGAAGCATTAACAAGCGACAAAGGTATTCAAGCTTTTATAGATTTAACACAAGATTGGAAAGATTATAATACAGCACTATCATTATTAAGAGCTGTAACAGTTGGTGCAGGACAAACAGAATAATGGCTACACAATCACAAAAAAATTCTGAACAGATTATAAAATTACAAGGTGAGATCAAATTAATACACAACAAGATTTCAGTAATAAAGGATAATCATTTAACCCACTTAGATACTAAAGTGGACAATGTTTATAAACTTCTATGGGCAGTCGGTCTAGTAAGTCTAAGCTCCTTGATAAGCCTAATAGTAAACCTACTAAGCTAAGTACAAATATCAAAGGCACAATTGCAGAGTACCAAGAGATTGTAAATCTAAGTAGGCAAGGGTTGTGGGTAGCTAAAGCTTGTGATCCACAATGTCCATTTGATTTAGTTACTGTTTCACCTACTGGCAGAGTCCAATTGCTAGACATAAAAACAAACACATATAGAAAAAATGTAAAACCTTACAGAAGAAAAATTTGGCGATCACCTACTGCTAAACAAAAAAAACTAGGTATAAAAATTGTAATGGTAGATCATGGTAACAAAATATGAAAGTTAGTGAAAACACATCTGTTGCTATGCCAATTAAAAATATGGTTGGTATAATTGTTGGAGTATCAATGGGTATATTTGCCTATACTGAAATTACAGCAAGACTTACATCTTTAGAAACATCAAGAGAATTGATGAACGCAGATTTGCTAAAAGCAAGTGAACAGACTACTGTGGACAAAGAGCAGTACATCCTCCTGGAAGAACTTTACAAAACTACTGATCAACACACAGAATTATTAAATAAAAATATTCACAATCAAGTAATGCTGCAACATTTAGAAAAACAATTAGAAAAAGCATTAACAGATATTGAAAAATTAAAAGACAAAGTAAGGGAAAATGGNAATGGAAATAGTCATTAGTTTATTAATGTTTTTAGGAGAGCCATCTGTATTAAAAGAACATTTNTATATTCAAGATCAAAAGATGGCAACTTGCTTAAAAATGAAAAGAGTTGCTGAGAGAAGTAGTAATGCGAAATATCAATGCACTAGGGTTAAGGCAACTGTAATTATAGATGAATACTCANGTAATAAAAAAATAACAAATATTTCAAGTTTAGATTGATGCGTAAGGCAAACAAGAAACGAAACCCTGTTGCTAGGCAACTAAAACATTTTTCCAAAAAAATTATTAAAAGCAAAAAGTTATACGATAGAAAAAAATTACAAAATGTTAGATAGAATTTTATACACATTTTTTGGTTGGCTAGATACATTTTCAGAACATTTAGACAGAGTATTTTTTCCAAAACCTAAAACAAAAAAAAGAAAAAAGAAATGTAAAGATTGTAAATGTGATTGCCATTGCAAAGACGACTTACACATAAACAAATTTGACCAAGAGCTATGTAACTGTGAGGGTTGTCAATGTTAGGAGAACAATATGAAAATATTAGAAAAAATAATTTTAGCAATAGAGTGTTTTTGCAGAAAAGTTTATTCAAAAGTTTGGTACTACCGAATTGTATTCACAACAAATATAAAGAGGAAAACAAATGTACGAAGATGTAAAAGAAGAAATAAAAGCCTGTGAGGGTTATGTAAATAAAATTTATAAATGTAGTGAGGGTTTTGACACTATATTTTATGGTCATAAGATTACACCTGATGACGAATATGAACATGGTATTGAATATACTAAACAAGAGGGTGAGCTTGTATTTGAAAGAGATTTCCAAACAACATTAAGTGCAGCAGAAAGATTGATAGGGGATAGAACAATTAATAATACAGCTAAAGAAGTTATTATTAATATGGTTTACCAAATCGGTGAGGGTGGAGTTAGTAAGTTTAAAAATATGTGGAAAGCACTAGACACAGAAGATTATGGTGAAGCTAGTTTCCAAATGCTTGATAGTTTGTGGGCAAAGCAGACTCCTAATAGAGCAAATAAACTTGCTAAAAAAATGCAATCAGCAAAAGAAGTATAGGAGATTATTATGTGGTTTAATATAGCTGCTAAGTTAGTTCCAGGTATGATTAAGACTGGTATGTCTATAGCTGCCAATAGAAGAAAGACAAAAGAATTAGAGTCTGTAGCAGAATTAAAGTTAGCTGAACGAATGGCTAATGGTGAGGTTGAATATAAAAAAGCTGTCATAGATTCACATAAAGGAGATTTAAAAGATGAATTTTGTCTTATCCTCATCTCAATCCCTTTGTTGCTTTTGGCTTGGTCAGTATTTAGTGATGACCCAGATATACAAGCAAAGATAGATATATTCTTTGACAAGTTTGCAAACTTACCAATGTTCTATCAGGCTCTAGTCGTAGGAGCTTTTAGTACGATACTTGGTATTAAAGGTGTTTCTACTTTTAAAAAAAAATAGATGTCTGATAACCTAGATTTGATTAACGAATACAAAGAGCAAGTTCGTATATTAAAGCAAGAAGTAGCTGAGCTGCAAGATGCAGGTAAATCTAAGGACTCAGCTAATAAACGATGCTTACAAAAATTAGAACACTCACAACAAGACTTAGATCAAGCTAATAAAAAAATAACAGAGCTAGAAGATCAAGTACACAAATTGACTAAGAAAGATGATGAATGAATTTTGTATTAAATTTAATAATGTGTTCTGCTGTAGCAAACACTTGTTTACCACCTTACAAATATCCAGATTTATTTGTTGATGGCTACTCTTGTATGATAGCTGGAAACTATCAATCTATCTCTAAGTTAGAAGAAATAGGCTATGAGGAAGTAAACAAAAATAAAATTTTTATTAAATTTGTATGTACTGAACAACAAATAGCTCCACCTAAAAAACCTAAGGTTAAAGTATAATGGCAACTCCAGTATGGCAAAGAAAAGCAGGTAAGTCTAAATCAGGTGGTCTTAATGCAAAAGGCAGAGCATCTTACAATAGAGCTACTGGTGGTAATTTAAAAGCACCTGTAACTACTAAACCAAGTAAATTAAAAAAAGGTAGTAAGGCAGCTAACAGAAGAAAATCCTTTTGTGCCAGAATGTTAGGCATGAAGAAAAGACTTACTTCTAAGAAAACTGCAAGAGATCCTAATAGTAGAATAAACAAAGCACTTAGAAAATGGAATTGCTAAGTGGCTAAGAAAACTTGGAAAAAAACTAATGTCATTACAGATGTAGGTAAGTGTAAGTATTGCTTAGGCAATATTGTAAACACAGACTCATTTGTAAGTTTTTATAAGACTGGTCATGCACACTATGAATGTATGAAGAAAGACGATGATTTAAGGCAGAAAGCTTTGAATACAATCACACAACAAATAGATCAACAACTTAAACAAGAAAAGGAACAACATGGCTAAAAGAGGACTATACGCAAACATTCATGCTAAACGAAAAAGAATTAAAGCTGGTAGTGGTGAACGAATGAGAAAAGTTGGAACTGCTGGAGCTCCAACTGCTGCTAACTTTAAAGCTGCTGCTAAGACAGCTAAGAAACCAAAAAAGAAAAAAAGAGGTAAATAATGGCAAGTACATTTTTAAAAGATAATTTTAAATCTTTAAGTATGTCTGAGGAAGATAAAGAAAAATTAAAAAAATTTAAAGGTGCTGTATCAGATGGTGAAATGGATTTTATCAAATCTGTTACACCTGGTGGATCTGCATTAAATACAATTAGTAATTTACAAAAATTATTAGAGGAAGATAAATAATTACCGAATAGGAATACTTACTTATTTAGTAGGTATAGTTCTAGCTTTAGCTAGTGGGCAAGGGTGGGTACAGAATCAATTGGTATAGGTATAATTGGACTTTAGATTTGTCATGTTATAGTATTGATTCTAGAGAAAGATAAAAACTAACAATTGTGATCTATACCAATAATATACCAAGTAGCAGATTAACTAATAATAATAAGAGTAATTTTATTCTTGTTAGTGATTACAAATCAATTGCTCTACCAACTGAGCTACAAGGGCAAACTGAAAAAGCTTATATATATAGCCGAATTGAATCGCAAGATTCTTTTCGGCTTTTTTTTTATGCCCAAAATATAATTAGAATCGGTGAGTTCTATACCTTTTCTATACCCTTGATAGCTATACTTTGGAAATACCCATTACAAAATGATTGTAAAATAAGGGAAAAAACACCAATTGATTATTTGCAATACTGTTATAGGTATAGTATAACATTGTTATAACTTAACTAATAGAGGAGAGAAAAATGCAAAATAGAGAAAATATGACAAAAGCTGATTGGAATAAAGAAGCTAAAAAATATATGGCTTTATCACAAGATGCTTTAGATCAAAGAGAAGAAAGTTTTCAAAGATGTGATACTGATGGCTTTCTAACCCAAAAAGTTCTTGATGATTCAGCAAGACTTGAAAGAGCAAGAGCAGAATTATGTGAAAAAAAAGGTAAGCATGATTTCTTGGGTTTGTATGATGGTAACAGAAGATTAAAAGCTAAAATGATTTTAGTTGAAGATAAATTTGTTACTTGGTCTAAAGTTAAAAATCCTGTTTGGCTTTTAGAAGATTCTGAAGCAGAAAAATATGGCAGAAGATTTATGCCATTTAATGATGGTAGAGGTAGAAGCAGAATTTTAAATTCTTTTGGTTTAAAAGAATTAGAAGTTGTTGCTGATGCTTGGGCAAAAAGTACATGGGTTGGTCATACACATTACATTACATATTACAGAGTAGATAATGAGTGGGGTCAAAAAGATCAAATTAAAAAAGGGAGAGCATAATGAAAAAAAAATGGTTCTACTATCCAAGCTTTTTATCAAAGCAAGGATTATTATTTAAAGCTGCTAAAGAAATTATGTTTAGAGGTTCTAAATATTCTTATCCTANAAAAGCTTTTGTAAAAGTAAATTTATTTAAACAAAATAGTTTTACTAAACTTTCAAGGAAAATGGGTGGTGGTAAATTAATAAATGGTTCTAAATTTGGTTCTTGGGGTATTGTCAATCATCTTATTGAAGAAGATAATCCAGGAATTTATGTTTATTATAGAAGTGCAGCTAACTCTATAATTTCTAAAAGAAGTAAATTTAAACAATTAAGATTGGAGTTAAACTAATGACATTTGTTTTTAAGCACCCAAGTAAATACAAAAAAGAAAAACCACAAAATCAAAAAGACAAACCTATTGAGAGCAAACCAATCCAAGTCAATATTGATAGATCGAAACAATTAGGAATAATAAAGGAGAAAGAAAACAATGGAACTAAATATTAAACCTACTACAAAAAATGGTAAGAGGATCTATAGATATTCTTATTTTGGGTTAGATGGTAAAGTAAAATTTATTTCTAACAAAAGCAAATCAGTTGTTGAAACTTTAGCTAAAAAAAAAGTAAATGATGTGGGTATATACAAAACATCTTCATCACAAATTTTTCTTAGTGAAGCTAATATAAGTTTTATGCAGCACCAAGATTACAAAAGAGCAGAAAGCAAAATAGGTACATCTACTATAGGTAACTATAGCAGCTTTTACCTAAATCATATTCTGCCTTACTTTGGTAATGTAGATATTAGACTTATAGATAAAGATAAGGTTTTTAGTTTTGTTGATTTTCTTAAAAACAAAATTGTAAACAAACAGATAAACTCTGATACTGTAAGAAAAATCTTTAACACACTTAGCCTTATTATACAGCACCAGGTAGATACTAATAAATTATCTAAAAATGTTTGCAAAGATAAGGATTTTTTAAAAACTATAGTAACTTCTAAAAAGGTAGCTAAACCTATAGATTTTGATGATTGGTCATTAGACAAGGTTGCTAACATTGTTAGTGATATAAGTAATCCAATGGTGCAAACTATGTGTATGGTTATGCTTGAAACTGCTGCTAGACCAAGTGAGNTTAGAGCTTTAGATAGAAAAAGCTTATTGTTTAAAAACAATATACCTATGATTAGATTTGATAAGGCAGTCAAAGCTAAGAAAAAACTAGGTGGTACTAAGACTGTTAATGGTGTCAGAACTATGGTCATTTCTACTGCACTAAAGGATAGATTAACTAATTATCTTAATACTTTGCCTAGCAAACAAAATAGCTTGTTTCTTAATAGCAAGGCTAAATATATATGTATAGAAGCCATTATAAGCCACTTAGAGAGGGCATTAGCTAAGAATAGGGTACAACTACCCATAGATAGAAAATCGTACTTCTTTAGGCACTATACAGCTACTTATTGGGCATACACTAAGAAATATACCAATGCCTTAGATTTAGCTAGAGCCTTAGGTGATAAGGATATTAACTTTGTCCAGGACACTTACATTAAACCATTTCAAAGCAATGGTGATGAAGTGCAGAACATTGATTATCAAAACAAACATTACAATTGGAAATAGTTATGACAACAAAAAATGATTTATATGTTTATAGAGTTAATCATGGAAGCAAGAGAGTTAAAAAATATAAATTAAGTGTATTTATAAATAATGTAAATAAAGAACTATTTACTAAGAAATTTTTTATAAATGAGAAAGATGCAATTAAGCATATTAATAAAAATGATTGAAGCTATTATTATTATAGAGTTAGTGGCACTTAGTTATTATCTAATTAATAATTAATTATTTGTACCAATACTTATCGTAGTTCTCACTATTATAGAGAACTACATCCCATTCTATTTTTCGTTTAATACTTTTTTTAGCAAACTCCCTAGCTTCTTTTTCTAAGGCAAATATGGTGTTTGAAAAAAGAGTAAATTTATCTTTAGGTTTCCATATTACAAAATACATAAAAAAAAGGGGGAAGATTTCTCTCCCCCCTAATCACACAACAAATAATATAAGAGTTTTTTTACAAAGCTCTTATAGTTTTCACATTTAATGACACTTACTTTTTATATTGATCCCAAACTCTTTTAAAGAGGGAGCTATTGGGTTATTAGTGAGAGAAGTGTCTTGCCTCAATAATTCTGTTGCTTCATGTAGAAAGTAAGCCAATGGTTTTTTAAAAAAGGCACAAATCATTAGCAGCTTATCTATACTAACTGAATTTTTACCTTTTTCATATTTTTGAATTTGTTGAAAAGTAACACCAATATTTTTTGCTAATTTAGTTTGTGTACATAATTTTTTAATTGGTTTCTTCCAAACTTTTTTTGTTTCTTTATCAAAATATTCTTGAAGAACAAAATTTTCCAATCTTGCTTGTTTTATTTTTTTTCCGATTTCTTTATTTAAAATTTTATCTTTTGCTCTGCTCATTTTCTTTCTCCTTAAATTTTAGCGACAAGTAGCCTAAAGTTTTTCTACAACTTTCAATACATACTAAGAATTAATTTACAATTCTTTGTATCTTATATTGGCATCACTATTTTGATTAGCAACAATTCTTCTAATTAATTGCTTGTACTCAAGATAGTCATTGTAAGTATGCACACACATTCTAGTATCTACTGACTTCATAATTTTTTTATGAACATCATTTAGTTTCTGATACAGTCTGACTGTGCTGTTCGTTAGTTGCATTTTCATGCTCCTTGTCATTGTTGGTTTTGATTAAGGATTTATTTAATTTAATATCCATAATCTTTAGTTCAGCATTATCGCTTACATTAGATGACGCAGCTATTTCTGCATTATCAAATTCTTCTATTGTTTTAAAACTTGCTTCAAAAAAACTTTCCTTAAATACACTCATGTTCTACTTTCAATTACAGGGTAGGATTTATTAATATTTAAATTGGCAACTGATCCCATTTGTTCAGTAGTCATTTCTATTTTTCTATGGCTTGAAATACCTTTTGAGATAAAGCCTAAGTCATATAACTCACTAACTATCTTGCCTGACCTGGCTCTTGACCATTTCATAGCTTGAGAAATCTCAGCAAAAGTAGGTGAGAAGTTGTGCTTTTTTATATAGTTCTTTATAAATTTAAGTGTCTTTAGCTTTGGCTCACTTAAATAGATATATTTATGTCCATTTCCATTCTTCATTATTTTTCCTTAAAAAGTTCAGCTACATTGTTTGGTCTGTCAATAAACGACTTATCGTTTTTAAGATCATTCAAATATTTTATTAATTTATTTAAGTACCAATCAGCTTTACCTATATCCATAATACAGGCATCTATTGTTCCATCATGCTTATCACCCATTCTCATTGTGTATTTCATAACTTGGGATCTAAGATAGCCAATCACCTCCATTGGAGATAACTGGCTAGTAATAGCATCATAAGTTTCAATACTTTTTTTATAATGATTTGGATTAATACTTTCAGACATTAAAATGGTTGCTCCTCTTTAGATTGTGGATCACTTAATTTAATACTTATATCTGGTTGAGTATCTTTAGTTTTATCTGTGTTTAACCAAGCAGCAGCTTGTTTAGCTGCACCACCAATTTGAGCTTTGCCTGTGTAATGTGGATATTTTTTTCCAGCAACATCTGTATCTCTTGGTTGTCTTTTCCAAAGTGCTATTTGATTATCGTAATCACTCATATTATTTTTTCCTATTGTTGATTTGTTTTTGTAGTGAAATGTATTCTTGATCTACTTTAAGTTGCTCAAGTACATCATTATTTATTTGTCTGAGTTCTTCTAAATACTCTTTTCTTAGAGGATTTAAATTTTTTTCAAATCTACCAACTGATGTTTCATTTTTAGCTGCATCTTGCATAACACCAATCCATTCATCAGCTAAAACTTTTACATCTCTTAAATTAACACCTGGACTTGTTGTAATAGTTGGAGGATCATTTGATGGTATTGTTTGTATTCTTTTAAGTTCTTTATCAAATGGTTCATCTTCTTGCCAAAAACTTTCCATTTCATCTTTACTAGCAATTTCATCACCCATAAATCCAAGTAACGAAAGTCCTCTACCAACAGATACAGTTTGTGCTTTTTCAAAATCTTTTTCTTTGTTGGACATTTGTTTGCTCTCTCCAACACTTACTAATTTGTCATTTAAATATATGTTTGCTTTAAATTTATGAGAACCATTAGAAAGCTCTGTGCTTTCAGTTTGTATTGACATATTTTCACCAAAGTATTCTCTGCAAAATTTTAATCTGTAAGCTACACTTAAATAATCTTTGTTACCCTTAACTTTATCGTAATCAGTTTTTTTAATTCCTGATCTAAATTGTTTTATTGCGTCTTTTAAACTTCTCTCAATCATAATTGTCCTTGCTCTCTCATTTTTTTGGTTGGGTTTTTTATTTGTTCTTTTAATTCTTCTATTAATTTTTTTTTATCCTGGATCTCTTGTCTAAGCTGACCATTCTTTTTTTGATGAGCAGAATTTATTTCTTCTAAATCTCTTACTCTATCTCTTAAAGGTTTTATGATCCCCATATCAGACATAAGTTTTTAAATAATCCTCCATGAATTTTTTTGGCACTCCATTCCACCAAAAACTTCCTTTACGAATATCGCTAAAATCAGGTGGACAAAGCCATAATAATTCTTCAATAGATCCATTAGCAGCTTTGAGTTTTTTCTCCCAAGCAATCTCATAAATAATTAATTCTTGCAGACTTCTTTTTAAATTTTCTGGTTTCAATTCTTCACAATTATCTTCTGTAAATAAAATTCTATCTGTTGCACTTGCATAACTTAATGATGGTTTTAATCCTGTAGTGTGTGAGTAAAGAGCAATCTGCATTAAGTCAGATGTAAAAACTCTTGCATCTAATTTAGGGTGAGAACAAACCCAATCGCCAATCCTATTTGGATTTTCTTTTGTTTGTTTTGTTTTTAGTGGAGATAATTTTACAGATGGAAATTTATTTTTTAAATCATTAATATATGTATCTCCTGTTAAATCTACATACATTCTAAATGGAACATTAATTGGCTCAATCCATTTAATATGTTCTATTTCTTTTTTCCATTTTTTATCAGGTAGTTCTTTGATATTTTTATTATGATTTTCGCAAATATCCTTTAAAAATTTAACACCAAATTCAAATTTCATTTGGTCTTTTATATCTATTGATACATAAGAATTAATTTTATCCTGGATTTTTTTATCTGCGATAGCTTCTTCAACAGATATATTTTCAACTAAAGATTTTTCATTAATGTCATGTGCTATACCACCTAATACTAATGAAGCATTTTTGCATTGTTCTTTTTGTTCTGAGCTTAAAAAATATCTTTTCATAGCTCTATAAGAATCTGGCTCTTTGTTTGCAGACACAGATGTATTAGTGTCTTTAAATTTTTCGTATGCTTCACCGATTATTTTTAAGTGATTTGCCATAATAGACAAATCATTATCACTTTGTTAATCTGATTGCAACTAAATTAATCTGGTGTTAAAAGTTATAAACAGTTGGATAATATGATGCTTTAATTTCAGCAGTCCAACTTAATTGAATATTCTCTGCTAATTTTGCTATTGTTTTTCCTGTTGAATGAGATTTATCTAAAATATTAAACTTACCATTTGATAAAGGTTCTATATATCCAAACCAAATTACTTTTGTTTTCTTATCTTGTGCTAAACCAAATCTATTATTAACATTACGATCAACAGTATTACTTTTTTTAAACAATCTCATTAAACCTCTCAAACCATCTGTTTGACATTCTATTGCTAAATAAGAGGCATATTTTGGGTGGATTTTTATTTTATGACGATCTTTAATTTTATGTAATCCTACTTGTCCATTACCATAAAACTCACCAATACATTCTATTTGTGCCGATTCGCCAATAAAAAAATTTGGTGCTATAGTTTCATCTAAATCTACAAAATTATTAAACCAATGAGCTAAGTCATTTGCTAAATCGTTTTCAGTAAAATATTTTGGTGCGTTTTTTTTTGGATTTAAAATTTTTGAAATTTGAGCTAATTTATTTTTTTGTTCTTTTTCTGTGTAAGTATCTTTAACAAAATCTGAAACTTTTTTATTAAATTGTTTTAATAATTTATCTAATGCGTTTCTTCTAAACCTAAATTCTTTTGGAAGTAAATCATTCTTTTTCATATAGCTCTCTACGAAAGAGTTACTATAGCCTGATTTCTTTGAGTTTTCTAGGATTAATTTATTCATTTAGTTATTCATTTGTTGTCAAATTAATATCATTTATTTGGTTAAGGTCAAACAAAATTTAACATGAAATTAAATTATTTTCTCATCTATTAAATAAGTTGCTTTACTCTTAAAATTGTGCATAGTTTTTATTGATTTGCCTCACTATCAAATCTTTAAATTATGAAGATTTTAGTCTTGATTTTTGGGGTTATTACAAATGATGGTAAAATTGAGCTTATAAAAGTACCTAATTCTGAGTTTAAAAACCTTAGTTCTTGCGAAAAAGCTATAGAAACATTAACAAAATGGCAGTTAAATCCAAAATCTAAGCCTGGAAACTACGAAGTTTGGGGTTTTTATACCTATAAAAACAGACCGATAATGCTCCAATACTGCACAGAGAGTGGGGTTGAGCATGAATAATGAGGTTATGCTTGACTTGTATGAAATGCAATCAGCAGCTCATTTAGGGATATTGCGTTGCCTAGAGTCTAAAAAGCATAAGGAGAGTTGGGGATATAATTATAAAGGATCTCTCAATGACCAGATGGCAAAGTCTATATCTGGCTCAATGGGTGAGGTTGCACTTGCTAAATTTTTAAAAATAAAATTTGAATATCATTGTAATGTTGGTGGTATTCCAGATTTAATTTTTAAGGATTTAAGATTACAAATTAGAACACAACTTCCTAAAGATAATAATAAAAATTCTTTAATCATAAGACCTAAAGCTAAACCGAATGAGCTTTATATTTTAATTATTGATGAAGCTCCAAACTTTAAAATTTTAGGATTTGTTAATTCAACTTATGTACTTGGACAGGAACAATGGAAAACAACTTTCGGTCTTGACCGACCATTTTGTTATTCAATTCCACCTGACAAATTAACACCAATAGAATTATTAAAAAATGGAACTTGGAATTAAATGAAAAAAATAATTTTAGATTTATGTGGTGGTACTGGTTCTTGGTCTAAATTTTATAATGAAGATGACAACTATGATGTCAGAATTATTGATTATCATGAATGGGGTGTTGAATTAGCACCTGGTTTATATGCACCTTATATAAATTATTCTGGAGATGGAAAAAATGGCGATATTAGGTTATTTAAAAAAATTAAAGAACCTGTTTATGGTATTTTAGCTGCTCCACCTTGTACTCATTTTGCCGGTAGTGGTGCTAGATGGTGGAAAGAAAAAGGTCTTGAACCTTTAAGAGATGGATTATCTATTGTTGATGCAGTTTTTAGAATTGTGTTTGCACATAAACCTAAATTTTGGGTTATGGAAAATCCGGTAGGTAGATTGGTTCATTATGTTGGTAAGCCTAAAATGATTTTTAATCCATGTGATTATGGAGATCCTTATACTAAAAAAACTTGTTTATGGGGTGAGTTTAATATTCCAAAACAAAATCCTGTTGAACCTAAATTTATAACTGTAGGTGGTAAAAGAATGTCTGAAATTCATTACAAAACTTTTGCCATGAAACCAAACGATAGAGCTAGAGAAAGAAGTAAAACTCCACAAGGTTTTGCTAAAGCATTTTATGAAGCTAATAAATAATGGAATTAGATATGTATGGTGATCCTAAAAAAAAATGTTGTCTTTGTGAAAAGGGAGCAGACATAAAAGAGGGTAATAAATATTATTGCTGCGATCATTATGCGACTCAAATTTTAGGAATTTCATTAAAAGAATTAGAGAAAAAATTAGGTAATGAAAAAATTAGTTATTGTTAAAGGAGAACAGTTAAATAAAAAAATGTATATGAAACCAATGTATGTAGCTGAAGATGTATTGTTAGTTTTTGAAGATAAAAAAGGAAAATTAACTGAAAAAACAGCAGATGAATTAATTGAATTTTATAAGGAAAAAATTGAAATACTTTGAAAAAATAGACAAAGATTTACTCAATAATAGGTTTTTAAATAGCCATGAAAAGCTAATTTACATTGTCTGCAAATCATTTGAAAATGCTCCTAGAGGTGCAAGGGTATCGCACAAATACTTAATGCAAAGAACAGGCATTAAAACTAAAAAAACTTTAATTAAATGCTTGGACAACCTGGCATTGTTTGGACTTATGGCTAGAAAACAAATTGGACAGGGTACTTGCCATTATGTTTTTGATAAAAAAACCATGCAAGAATATATCCGACACAACATTAATAAACGTAAAAAGATTTCATTAAGAAAAAACAGACAATTTAAGTCTTATATGGACAACCTAAATGATCCACAAGTTATACACATTAACAAGTTTATTAAGGAGTAATTAACAATTTGGAGTATCAAAAACAACACACCGAAGTATCAAAAAGGA
>FUFK010043427.1_pt1 | contig 13926 bp, 13 predicted proteins | sample 1021851 | NCBI WGS metagenome assembly FUFK01 (sample SAMEA51879418, study PRJEB19060) | metagenome | reverse complement strand
ATACTTGCTCTTAGAGTAGCGGGTAGAAACATTACTTCTGAAAATGCAAGACTAAGGCGAGCAGGGGCAGATACTTACGAAGGTATGTTTATCTCAGTCCCAAGACCGAAAGAATGGGGTAAGATTCTCTACAACAAGATGAAGAATCAACTATCATCTGCTCCGGCAGAAGTCAGACAGACATTCGTAGACAATGGTTCAGTAGTTATCTTTGAGGACAACCACGACGGAACATACACAAGACTTTCAGCAGAAAAGTACTTTGGTTCATCTGAGTCAGATACCTCGATACTTCCGAAGCACACCATGCAACTAGATGCTAATACGCACTTCTACGTAGTATGGGATAAGAACAACGCTACCTTCCCTAGTGGAGATGCTAACTTCAAGTACGGTGCGCCTCGTCCACAAGACGAGCGAGAGAGAACTTCTATATTCTTTGGTAGGGCGAGTGGCAGTAATGCAGAGCCTACCCTACTGAAAGTAAGTGGTAATGGCAAGGCAGCCGACAGGCAGTACCCTACCTTCACCCCACTATCTATTCCAATGAAGACAGGAAAGAACGGACGTTGCTACCTAAACGCGGACGTGTCTGTACCAACAGTAAACCCTGACTTGGCCTCTATGTTTAGCGGTTCTCCGCTTGACATGATTGGTGGTCTAATCGGTCAGGAGAATATGTTGCCAAGCCTAGCAGGTCTAGGTCAGTACTACGACACTTTCAACGGCCAAGATGGTTGGTGGGACAGAATGTGTGCTACTGTAGTAGAAGTAATACACATTGACCCACGCGACAACGGTGGGAGCATACTGGTTTGTGGTGACACAGACTTAACATCTATGGCTGGAACGCTAGATGTGTACTGTGACGACGTACCTTCCTTTGGAGTTGGAACTAAGTTGCTTGTCGTAGGACAGGCATGGCGAACCCGCGAGATGGAAGACCGCATGACCGTAAATGGTTGGTGGGCTTTTGACGAAATTGCACAGATGGTAGAACCTGACTTCGGTGCAGACGACGGGTGGGAAACACAATGAGTACTGATTGGAGGGCAGTCGGCGAGTTTGTCATCTTGAGGATGGCTCAGAGCGAAGTCGGTGGACTGATAATTTCGGAGGATTATGCCGTCGAAAGCGTTGGTGACATGGTTAACACTACCCTAAAAGTAAATGATAGAGTAGCCTTAAAGTTAGAGGCAGACATCGTATCGTTGACTCCCTCCAACAGTCTCACACAATTGTACTGCGTACACTACTCTGACATAATGGCTAGAGGAACTATACAACACAATTATATTGAGGAATAATTATGGAAACAATACTTACAGGCGCAGAAGCACGCTCAAAACTTTTAGTAGGCGTTAACAAGGTAGCGAACTCGATAAAGGGTACGCTCGGACCAAACGCTAGGACTGTCATCATACAGAATCCTATGGGTATGCCAGTCATTCTAAATGACGGTGTATCTATTGCTAGAGCAGTACATGACAAAGACCCATACGTGCAGATGGGGATTGACCTTCTGAAAGAGGTCGCTTCCGAAGCACAAGACAAGTCAGGCGACGGTACTACTAGTGCCACATTGATAGCGCAGACATTGTGCAACGGTTCTTTGTCGCTGATGGAGAAAGGTGTTTCTCCCTTAAAAATACGTGACGATTTAAAGAAGTACTTAGAGACAGCCACAGAACTTTTACAGGGTTCTGTCATGGAAGACTTCGACCTGCTTGATGTAGCGACTATTGCATCTAACAATGACAGCGAGTTAGGAGAACTCATAGCATCTGCTGTTGAGAAATCCGGTACTACTGGCGGACTTACTATTGAGAAGTCTACGACTGGTGACACATACGTCAGAGATTCGGCAGGGTTTGAGATGAACGCTGGTTATGCTCACGTTCTTATGGCTAACGCAGGTAAAAAGGTAGAGTACGACGAACCTATGGTAGTAGTGACTACCGAAAAGATAGAGTCTTTTAACGCTCTTATACCTTCTTTGCAGTTATCTGTAGAGAAGAACAGACCCTTAGTAATCTTTTGTTCTGACTTCAACCCACAGATGCTACAGAATCTTTTGGTAAATATAGTTCAAGGCAAGGTGTCTGTGTGTATGGTAAAGCCAGCAGGTATGCCACAACAAAAACAAGAGTGGCTTGAAGATGTTGCTCATGCTACTGGTGCAAACCTGTTTAGTGTTTCGCTAAAAGAAAGTATCATGGGTGTCACCGAAGATGATTTGGGTAGTTGTGAGAGGTTGGTGTCAACCACTAACGCTACTACTATTACGTTAAAAGAAAATGTAGATACATTAGAGAATCATATAGAGACATTGATAGACGCTTGCGTAGCAGAAGAGAATGACTGGCTGACCGAGCAGATACAGAATAGAATAAACCGATTGACTACGGGCATCTCCACGATTTACGTTGGAGGTGCTTCTGATATTGAGCAGGTAGAGAAGAAGGAGCGTGTAGATGACGCAGTAAATGCGTGTAAACTCGCTCTTGAATCCGGTGTAGTCATCGGCGGAGGCGCACAACTATACAGAGTGGCAAATGAAATGTCAAGAGATGAATCCGGTGAGGTATTTATTCTGTTCTACGACGCACTATTGACTCCTATCAAGCAGATAGTTGACAACAGTGGTGGTGGAGACATGGGTAAGGATTGGTATTACTTAGACAAATACTCCGAAGACACTACTACATATCGCTGTGGTGTGACAGGAGAATTGCGTGACGCTATGGAAGATGGTGTACTTGACCCTATGCAGGTAGTCCTAAACAGTCTTGAGAGTGCTGTGTCAATAGCAGGGTTAGTCCTGATGACTGACGTAGCAATCATTGCGCCAAGCGATTAGTTTATATCCGAGATGTTATGAGGTGATAATATGAGTTGGGGAACACAAGCAACAACCAAAAAAGCAGAACCAAAGACCGCAGAGCCTAAGATGCAGTTCGATGAGGCGTACTACCGTAATCTCTTCGACAACAACCGCGTCAATGCTATACAGCATCGTATGGCGTTTGTCGGGCATGAGAATACACTAAAGACAGGGCTTGCTCTATCTTTGTTGAAGAATGAGATAGAAGCGGGTAAGACCGTTTACCTCTTTGATGTAGACAACTCAGCGAAGGCTACTGTAGATGTAATCTATCCTGACAATCCAAATATTGTAGTTCTACCTCTACACGACGAGACTGATGACTCTATCTTTGATGAGGACAACAACGTAGATTACAAAGCCATACTAGACAAGACATCTTGGTATGTCAACATTCTTGCAGATAAGGTAAACGAAGACCCCGATTCCATAGGTGGTATTATCTTTGACGGTGGCTCTACTTTCCTAAAGTGGTGTGAACACGCTATGAGGGCTTCTTTGCTATCTCGCGGTATCATAGAGACAGAAGACGGTACATTCAATCAGAAGGAGTGGAGAGAGAGGAACAGACTCTACAGAAATGTTTTGACTCGACTACACAGTCTTAACGTGGCTAAGGTATACTTTACTTTTCACCTAAAACAAATCCAAGAATATATGGACGATGGTACAGGTAAGAAACAGTTGATGACTGTAGGACACCGCCCTGAGTGGGAGAAAGGTACTATGAGAAAGTTCTCGCAACAGATATTCCTATCGCGCTACATGAAGAAGGCTGACATGGCCGCAGGTGTAGAGGGTGACAGAAACCTAAAGGACGGCGAATGGGTAGTGCGTGCTAAGATAGAAGAGATGAAAGGCCAGCATATCGAAAGAGTTGGCTCTGTTCATGACATAGCGCGTATCTCCAATGGTAAGTTTGAGTTCATAGGACTAGAGTGGTTAATGTGAGTGATATAATAGTAGATACCACATCACTAACTTGGCTTCTCAAGTTAGCGCAGAGAAAGCAGACCATAGACGGAAAGGCGCATTCACAACTCTATAGTGTTATCCTAAAAGCAAGTGATAGTAGACTATCCTTTACCTCTCTTGTGAAGGACGGGGTTTCTTCTGTGATGCGTCTATCTATCCCCTGCGCGGGGCAAGGTGAGGTAGTCATTACTGATATAGACACGACACTAGGGGTATTGAAGTATCACGGTGGCGTACTAACTATCACACCTTCCTTAGATAAGGTCAAGTTCAAATCAACCAACAAGCAGACAACCCTGTCGGCTAGTAAGGATGCTAGGGCATTCCCACACACCCCGTCAACTATTGCTCAGTGGGCTGAGAAGTCCAATACTCTTGCGCTAAAAATAAACGCAGACGATATATCTTACACTACTAATGATGGTAAGGTATACGATTTCATGGTTGGGTTCACCGACCTGAACACTACCTCGCTGTATGAGGCATTTAGATGCGATTCTATGAACGGTCAGAAGTACAACAAATATACGCTTGCGTGGCAAGACGGTGAGTTGTCTGTAAGTGTCGGTGGAGAACTTAAGGGTAAAACTAAGTCGGTGATAGAAACAGGAGCAGAAGATTGGCAGAAAGTTTCATTCACGGCTGACTATGGTGGTGGTCTAGAACATATATTCCAACACCTCAACAGCGACGTAGGTATATGGATATTCGATTTCACAGATGCAGGTATGGGTCATCCTATGCTTATCACACTAGGAGATGGTGACTACATCTTCCAAGCATCTAATTTATAAGCGATATTATATGGGGTAAAGAACATGAGTAAAAGATTTAGACGAGTGCAGACAGATAGCGGTATGACTTGGTTAGATATAAACACCGTAGTAGCCATTACTAAAACAGATAAAGGTACGTATGATATACACCTAGATACAGGTACTATCTTTACTACGGGTCACTTAGTACCGTTTATGGAAACTATTATGGTGGTATGAATATGGGTAAGTGGAATCCTCCCGCATACGGTTGTTCTAACTGTGGTAGAAACTTTACTTGGTTGTTTGTAGATAGTATAGCCGAAGGGGACATATACGAGTGCGAGCATTGTAATAATCTTGTCCTAAAACCAATAGAAGCGATAGAGGCAGATTCGGTGCGTGCTGACAATGATTATTGAGCGCGGTAAAGGTCGTGACGTAATTGTTAGGGGACGTGACAAAGGCAAGAAAAGATACGAAAAAAGTATTACGGGTCATTGGCCTTATTGTTTTGTCAAGACTGAGGATGCCCCTTACATAGCGGAAGCCGTAGCAGTAGAGCATGGTTATACTGGTTTGTACGGGGAAGAGTTATCTAAAGTAATCTGTGCATCCGATTATGATGTAAAGCAGATAGGTAGGGCAGGGCAGACATGGGAAGCCAACTTACCTTATCAGAATCAAGTAATGGCAGACTACATCAATCAGGGCAATGAACCCTTTGAGAACTACGAACATCGAGTGTGGTACTTAGACGCAGAGTGGTCGCCAGTCACAAAGAAAATGCGTTGTATTGTTGTCTATGATAATTTTACGGAAAAAGAATATGTATGGTTTGTGCAAGCAAGCCTTGAAGGACTAAAGGATGGGGAAGGAAAAGCCTACTCTAAGTTTGGCGACTATGAGTATGAGACACCCGCTATGGCATTCAAAGATGAGAAGTCCATGTTGATACACTTCATGCGCCACATGAGGTCTTGTGACCCCGATATCATTACAGGTTGGTACGTTGTAGGTGCTGACATAAAACAGATTATAGAAAGGTGTAATATCAATCACATTCATGCCAGCACTATGTCTCCTATGAGAAAGATACGTTACGAGTTCAAGGATTGGCAGCAACCTATAGTTGGTAGAAACTGTATAGATTTGATGATAGCGTCATCTAAACTATGGGAATTGAAGAACGGTAAACTACCGTCTTACAAACTAGATGATGTAGCCTACGAAATATTAGGGGAAAAGAAAGTAGAGTTGGAGGACGGACACGATACTTGGTATAGTGACCCAGCCCTGTATCTACACTACTGTAGACAGGATGTTAGATTACTGCCAAAAATAGATGAGGCAGTAAATGCACTCAACTACTACACATCTCTACAACACATCGTGCAATGCGACATACGCTCTACTCCTTTCATTACTAAGATGTTTACGCAACTTGTTCTGACAGACCCTGAGTTCGACAGACGCATACCGAGCAAGCCTCAGTTTGACAAGGTTGATTATCAGGGTGCTGACATCTTAGAAGTAAAACCCGCTGTATATGATAATGTAGGTATTCTTGACATAAAAGCAATGTATCACAGTAATGCTTCAAAACATAACATATCTTGGGACACACTAGATGAAAACGGTGTAGACTGTGGTAATGGCACTAAGTTTACACAGGAGAAAAAAGGTCTTCTAGTAAGGCAGATGGATAAAATGACTAATCTCAGAGATGTCTACAAGATGTCTATGTTTGTAAGTGACGGATTTGAAAGGAGAAAGTGGGACACAATGCAGTTCGCCGCCAAGACTCTTGTTGCTTCTATGTATGGTGTGTGTGGTGATGCCAAGTATGGTATGTATCACCCTGAGATAGCATCTGCTATAACATACACTTCACGCGAGAGTCTAGGAGAGTTGATGGTAGAAGCACAGCGAGTAGGATTCAATGTTTTCTACGGACACACAGATTCTGTATTCTGTCAGATACCTACGCCTGAGAAGGGTATGGAACTATTGCCGATTATCAATGAGAGAATACATCCTATGGAGGCTCAGTTTGAGAAGTGGTGTCCTAGACTTATCATGGTAGCCAAGAATAGGTATACGGGAAAAGTAACTTGGACTGATGGGGAGTATCATGAGCCGAACATTTACGTTAAAGGTATTGAGATGAAGCAATCTCGTATGCCTCCTGTGATGAAAGAAGCAATGAAAAACACAATATCGGGCATACTTGACGGCGATTCTGAGAACGCTGTCACAGAGCGAAATCTATCTCTAATAAACACGATAATGGGGGGTAAAATAGATAAGGAAAAACTATGTATGAAAGGAAAGATAGAAAGAGACTTATCCAAGTACAAAACTCTCTCCGGTTCGGCTGCGGCCGCGTCTTGGGCCAACGAGTTCTTAGGTAAGGGCTACAGGGCTGGCTCATTTTTCCTAGTCAGTATCAACGAAGAAGGTAAATATATTGCTTTTGACAAACCCGAAGAGTTACAAGGTGTGACCAACATAGGGTCAAAGATAATGGTAGATAGATTTATCATAAAGAAAATTACCCCATACTACTCTTTAGCGTCTTGGGATGTGCAACCTTTACTAAACGCTAAGAACGGTGTTACAATACGGTGGATGTAGTAATCTTTATATCCGCTACGAAAGACGGTGATATTATGAGTAAGGTAGATGCTAAACAACTAGAGGCTTTGACACAAGAAATAGCGGTAGCAATAAGTATGCTAGGCGCGGATATTATGAGGACACAAAAATTAGTATTTGCTCTGCTTAAACAAAATGGTAATTTGACTGAAATGAACTGTCCTCATTGTAAAGAGGGTTTGATGATTCCTACTGGTTTACCCGATATAGAGCAGAGTGATAAATGCCCTGCTTGTGGTAATGACATATACGAAGGTAGTCAGAAAACCTTTGAGAACTGGGATGAAGGTATTACTGGGGAAGAAGAATGAGGGCGACAGCAGAACAGGTGGCTGTGTCCTCCTACAATCCTAGCAAAGGAGATATACTTAGGATAAGTAAATCATCTCTGATGGGCTACATGAAATGTCCTAGACAATTTTATTGGGCTTATGTGGCCGATGTACCTAGACCTCCCGCTACTGAGGAAATGATACGTGGTACTCATATACACACGGTTATGGAAGCGGGTCTATTAGAGAGTCCTGAGAGAATGCTTGAGGTTGCTGTGGAACAGGGAGTAGAAGAAGACGACGGTGTTGATTCTATGCACCTACTACTACATCAGATAGCGCATGACTTGGGTGGCTTTGAGGTAGTAGAGGCAGAGGTAAAGCATGAAGTGTATGAGGAGTTTGACGGTCATCCTATCATTTGGGTAGGACTTATTGACGGCGTTCTTAGACACCCTGATGGCGGTCTTATTTTAGTAGAACTTAAAACTGGCAACATGGGTATGAGCAAACTAGGTAGGACACGTAAGGAACTTGTATATTACACACGATTACTACGACAACTAGGGTATGACGAAGTGACTCATTTTTTGTACGTCACTCCTGATTACGAGATACCTGAAGATGGCAACGATAAGTTGCTTTTAGAGGGTAATAAGAGAGGAAAAACAATGTGGCTTGGACCTGAGCGTGGCTTTGCTTTGTTAGAACCTGTATTGGAGCGTTCCTTTAATGCCTTTGAAGAATCTTTATACAACACAATAGATTCTCTTACTTCCCACCAATGGCCTATGAAATGGAACGACTATTTCTGTCCTATGTGGTGTGATTTTTCACTTAATTGTGAAGCAGAATTGAATGGAGTAGACGGGTGGACTGTATGAGTAATCTTATTGGAAAAGTAACTTGTGTTGCCTGTGGCTCTGACGACCTATGGGAAGGGTCAGAAGAAGTATGGCGAGTTACTGGCGAAGAAGGTACAGCACCTGAGCGAGTAGTCGTTGCTGGATGTGAATGCGGAAGTCAACAGGTTATCGGGTGATAGTATGAATCTGTCATTCCCGCGCGAAATCGGACTGAGACGCACGCTTTGTTTGTCTAAAGAAGACTACGATAACTATATCGCAAAAGTAAATGGTAAGGCATCTTGCTATACTTCTTTGTATTCCTTTGAAAGATGTGATGAAAGAATGTCTTGGAAGACTGATGTAGAGAGTGTTGTTATGGATAGAGCATGGTGGGACTTTGATATGTTGGAGAACGGATGCTTAGAAGATGTAAAGAAAGATGTCTTAAAACTATTATCAACGCTTGACGGAGATGTGCGTACTGTATTTACGGGCAGGGGTTTTCATGTACACCAATTCTTCGACAAGCCTGTAAAGGGGACTGCTATAGCACGACACGTAGATAGATACCAAAGGTACAAGGCAAAGGGTCTTAAGACTCTTGATGGTGTAGGCTTTCCCCAAAAACTCACACGTATACCTGATACGTATAACCCAAAGAGAGGTAGGTGGGCTGTAAATATAGATACAATGGCATTTATGGAAGACCCTAATTATCAAATACCAAGCAAGCCTCAGAAAAAGTTGAAAGCACTTGACCCGTTTGTAGGTAAACAACCCATCGGCGGATTCAACATTCGCACTTGGATTGCCAATAATCCTGTTGAGGAAAAAGTACACACCGGTGAGTTCAACGGCGAAATAGACTCTGCTGGCGAGATACCTATACCTCCTTGCTTAGAGAAGGTTATGACACTAGACAACCCTAAGCATACACACAGGATTGCTCTTGTGTTGCATTTAGCGGAGAACCTACGTTGGTTCGCGCACCCCTCGACTCTTACTGACGAGCAAAAGAGTCAATCAGTAGAGGCTATCGTTAAGTTTATCTCAAAACTAAATTGGAGAGATTACAACGAAGCCACAACAAGATTCCACGTAGCAAGCATAATTGACTACGAACACGTACCGACAAAGTGCTGTACAGACGCAGGGCCATGTTGGGCGCATGATGGAGTAAAAAGGTGATATTATGGTTATGACATTAAAAGAAATAAAATTAGAAGAAGCGACGAATTGTATAATGTGCAACGGTGGTTGGACTAAAATAACTTCAAGGGAAAAGTATTGCGAGGCGTGTAAAACACATCTGCTACTTATAGAAGATGAGGTTTATTTTACGCAAGGTTGGTAATACTCTTTAAAAGTACTTGAGGTTGTCTTTACTTTATGTTATTAGTAGACGATAGGGAAAATCCTAAAGTTGTCAACAAATTGCTGATGCGTATGGGTAATGATAAGGTAAAAGTATGTAGGATGGCATCTTCAGATTACACGCTAGGCAACTGGGGTATAGAGGCCAAAGAGATAAATGACTTGTATAGGTCAATCATGGGATTCGGAAGAACACGCACTATCGTAGACCAACTACAGGACTTACAGGACTCAAGCCCTAATCCTTTCCTAGTAGTATACGGTAATCAATTAAAACCATACGTGCCGGGTAAAAGACCAAGCGCAAGAGAAAATGCTATGGAAATGGCTCGTATGAAAAAGGTTATCAAGCAGTTCAAAGCAACATTCTATCACAGATTCCCCAAAATAAGATACATGGAACTAAACACAATGGATGATTTCGTAGAGTGGTTAGTAGTTAGTCATACGCAACAAGGATTGGCACTACATAGGCATAAGATTAGTGAGCAGAGAGCAGTAGAAAAATCCAAACTAGATAATAGGGTAAAAATACTTTCATCAGTAGAAGGTGTTACCGTAAAACAAGCGGAAGAGTTGTTAGAGATGTTTGGTAGTATACCAAATATTCTTAAGAAAAAAACAACTCAGAAGTCTCTTATGGGTGTCAAGGGTATAAACCGTAAAAAGGCACGTGCTATCTTAGATTTAAGGGAAGATTACAACTTGGACCTGAATTGAGATATAGAAGTCTTTGTGTGTGAAGAGGCCCTTTGCATATTCACGTCTATATCGTGTAGAACTATACTTGAGGTATCGGAAGTATCAGAACCCAAACCGGGCTTTCTAGTTACTGTTATCTCAATAGTATTACCAGCAATGTTAGCACCGTTTAGTGCTTGCGTTGGTAGTAAACTAATTGATTTTTTGCTTAGACCAGTTCCAATATCTGTCGTGTGTGAAACACTGTAACCAGTTTCTTTTACCTTAACAGTAGTGTATAGGACACCTATAGTTCCGGCCGCTATTTCAGGGCTGTGTGTCACCATCCCCTCTACATTTATCCTATCAGTAAGTACATCTGTAGGTATCTTAAACTCACTTCTCATAGTAACCTCTGCGGAATCGTTAGAGGCTTCTGTACCCATAAGCCCCTTAGCAGAAAATACATACCCTTCTGCCGACTTAAATGCGCCACCGGTTGCCGGTCTTACATCCGAGTTCATACCCTCTATACCTTTCATTAGATGTGGAGTAACAGAAGCGATTTTGTTTTGGCCTAAGATTGACAACTTAGAGTTACCGGAAAGATTATCACCAAACAACTCAGTAGAGCCAAATATTCTACGGTAGAAATTACCACTCATTTGATTTGCGCCATTACCGGCATCTATATCAGTTCCCTCTGTGTTATCTTCATATCCTTCGCCTTCTTGTTCTCTTGGGGTAGAGGGCGCGTCAGGGGTATTGACTGGTGGTGTGCCGGGATTCGGATTGTCGCCGTATATACCGCCACTATCGCTGTTTCCTACGCCCACACCGCCGGAGTTGTGCATACCCACAGAGTTCTGATTAAATAAATACGTCATCAAACTTCTATGTTCCAAACCTTCGTCTCTTTCTAATTGCAGAGATACGTTTTCAGTTTGTCCGACCATAGCATTGTAACTAACTTCTTTTATGACAAGAGTTTCTGCGTTAGATTCTATACCCAAATCAGTCATAGTAACCCTTGTCGCTGGCACGTAAGATAAATCTCTTGTTATGTGTATTCTAGGTGCGTACCAAAGAACTCTATCCTCTTTGAAACCGTTGCTGAACTCTGAGTATACCCTCTTACCTATAGGGAATATAGTATTAGTATTAGTTGCCACTTGCGCTAAGATATTAGAGTCGTCAGGGTCGCCACATCTGTGACGTAGCAAAGCCCTACAGTACTCTGCGTTAAAAGAAAACACTATCTTACCTTGCGCCGAAGAATAACTTTGCGGTATATCTATTTCGTAAAAACCACTGTGTTTTACATCTTTAGTAGATGAGTTGTTTGACGGTGTTGTTACTGTGCGTGCATTTCCGCTGTAACCGTAATCTGCTACAGTTACTGTAAACTCGGCTGTGTCTATTGTAGCACCAGCGGCCTGTGAAGCCTTCAGGTCAACCCATATTCTCAATTGCTCACTTGTAGTATCACTATCGAAAGGCACATTGTTTGGTATATGCACTATCTGTATAGCATGAGAAATAGAGTTACTTCCATACCAATAGTAATTTTTATCCCAATCTACATTGCCTGATGAGTTAGTTCTTTTGGATGTACCATATCTAGTTTTAAGGTCGGTATAATCTACGTTCATATTACCGTCAAGGGCATTAACCATACCGGGGAAAAGAACGCCACCAGTACCTAGTCTACCCCAATGAGTAACTAGCGTAAATACGCTGTCATTGTTAGCATCTAAGGCTATGTATGGGTCTGCTATGTAACCATATCTACCAGTTTCTATCATCTTGTAGTTTTTACCGGCCTCTATTATAGGCTCAACACTAACTCTTAGTGAGTTATTTTTACGCTTATTATACTCTTGCTTGGCTACAATAAGAGCCTCCTCGCTGTTTGTAATATTAGGCATATCCAATATAGTCCACTTAGTAGAATCTGTCAAACTTACGGCTGGGAAATCTACGAATGATTTACCACTATTGTAAAACACCCTTACATTCTTTATCTGTTTATTCATGTTAGCAGACATATTAGAAATACGTACATTTTCTCTATTGAAAGTCAAACCGCTTGAGTAGTTTGGTCTTAATTCTAATCTGTTATCTCTACCCATAAGATATGAGAACGTAGTATAGTTAGATTCCCCCTGACTTGCCTTTTCCTGTATCGCTCTTAAGGTTTCCCCTAACGTCTTACCTCTAGCATCAACAATAGAACCGTAGTAATCGTTGCTACTTGTGTCGTTGTATGTACTCATGTGTGAAGTTATTGGTACGTTATTAATTCCAAATATACAATTTACAGTTACAGAAGGTAGCCAAGTGTCCATAACAGCAGCATTCCATAGCATACGCAACTTATCGCTATTCCAATATGTGCCTCCGGCTTTACTCTTGTAAAACCCATTTATGTGCATCATTAAGCGTAGCATATAATCAGAGCCTACTGTAGAATGAACTTCGTATTGCACAGGAGTAGTGCCACTACCACTAGTAAATCCGCTGTTTATACCGTATTTAGACCACGTGTTAGGTGTGTTAGCAAACTGATTCCAAATCTCTTGCTCTAGGTTTTGTATAGTTGTATTTACCGCTTGAGAAACAGAAGATATACTTACCTCAAAAACTTTACCTATTTGTTCGGGTACAACATAGGTGTCGTTCAATAACCAAGTAACACTAGTTCCATCTGTCGCGTTTTGTTGTACAACTAATTTTGTATCGGTATTAGCACCGGAAGTATCTCCTACCGCAAGAATATTGTGTGTAGTTGCTGTCCCTCCGCCGGCAGGTGTTTTTTGTAATATCATACCTGCCTTTATTCCTCCGGCTTCATGAGTTTCGCCAGCGTTTGTTATTACTACAACACTCTCACCTTGATATGTAGTAACAGTAATAGGGTTATCTATACCACTACTGCTATCATATTGTGTTCGTAAGATATTTTCCCAAGTAAAGAATCTGTCGTCATTTCCTGACCCGTTATTGTTTCTGTCGTAAACAGTAACAAGCCTACCAACACCGTTTTCGTGAAAATCTGTAGTGTCGTCTAGTGCTATACCCATAGCACCCTGTATAAAACCATCGGGGGCAATCACCACGTCTGATATCAAAGATGTTTGATTAGGATGTTGAAACACTACGTCTGCTGTTGTACCAAATGATGCTATGGCCTCTCTCCAATAATTGTCAATCAAAGCAGGGAAACCCTCTCTTCTTGCTATGTAATCTGTAAGGTCTGTATTTCCTCCTGATGTCTGTCCTGTTTTACCTGAGTTAGCGTGTGTGTTTAAGTTAAAAAACTTTGCCGTATCTATAACTAGGAAAGAACCTGCTTTATCCTCCCAATCATGGTATTCTGTCAAGTCCTTTTCAGAACCTGTTGCTGGATATATGTAACCAGCAGATGTAGTTCCGCCTGTCAATTGCATAGTTGCACTACTAAAATCAGTAGTGGTAAC
>FUFK010044378.1_pt1 | contig 13930 bp, 15 predicted proteins | sample 1021851 | NCBI WGS metagenome assembly FUFK01 (sample SAMEA51879418, study PRJEB19060) | metagenome | reverse complement strand
GGTGAGGGGAGGCTTGATTATTCTTTAGCGACAGAACTTTACTATGCTCCACAACTCATGTAGGTATATGCTATGGCAATGTCGCAGAAATACTGGAGTATTAGTGCACTGGCTGTCGAGTTTGGAATTGACAGAAGAACAGTGGCGCAACGATTAAATAGCGTTGAGCCTGTTCCAACAAAAAGCAAGGTTAAAAAGTATAAACTGCAAGAAGCTGCAAAGGCGATCATAGGTCAAGTAAATATTGGTGATGGCATACTTTCCTATGATGAAGCTAGGGCTAGAAAAATGTCAGCCGAGGCTGAACTGTCTGAAATAGAACTGCAAAAAGAGCGTGGTGACGTTTTATCTATAGATGTAATCAACACAATCAATAATGAGATATTTGGCAATTTTCGTGCAAAGCTTTTGGCTTTACCTGCCAAATCTGCACCCGACATATTTGCCAGCACGAATGTCACTGAGGCTAAAAGCTTACTGCGTAAAAGTATAAATGATATTTTACAAGAACTGTCAGATATGATGATTGAAGTTTATGACCCTGAAGATACCGAACTTATTGGCAGCAAAAAGAACAACAAAGACAATACTTGATATTATTGCTCCACCTCCCATTCTTTCTATAAGCGAATGGGCTGATAATCACAGAAGGCTATCTGCTGAAGCTTCTTCTGAAGCTGGTGCATGGACAACTAGCAGGGCTGAATATCAACGTGGCATAATGGATGCGATTAGCGATGACACTGTTGAGACAGTTACGATAATGTCATGTGCTCAAGTTGGCAAAACTGAAATGCTACTAAATTTAATCGGCTATCATATCGAGCAAGATCCTTCACCCATTCTTGTGGTGCAGCCGACTTTAGATATGGCTCAGACATTCAGTAAAGACAGACTTGCACCAATGTTGCGAGATACGCCAGTTCTCAAAGGTAAGGTAAAAGATCCGAGAGCAAGAGACAGTGGCAACACAACGCTGAAGAAGAATTTTGCAGGTGGACATATTACGATGTGCGGCGCAAACAGCCCAAGTTCATTAGCTAGTCGTCCGATAAGGATTGTGCTTTGCGATGAGGTTGATAGGTTTCCTGTTTCTGCTGGCAGTGAAGGTGATCCAATAGAGTTGGCAAAAAAGAGGGCTGCGACTTTCCACAATCGTAAGTTTGTGATGGTTAGCACACCAACAATAGAGGGTTCGTCAAGAATATCTGCTGCATTTGAGAATACAGACAAACGAGAGTATTATGTGCCATGCGCCGATTGTGGCGAAGAACAGATTATGAAGTGGTCAAATGTTCATTGGGAAAAAGATAAGCCTGATACAGCTTATTACTCATGTGAACATTGCGGTTCAGTTTGGGATGATGCGGCTCGTTTCAGGGCGATACGCAGGGGTATCTGGCGAGCCACCACGCCAGAGGTCACTGGAAAGGCGGGTTTTCGGTTGTCGGGTTTATGTTCACCCTGGATTTCGTTGCAGGATGCTGTAAGCGATTTCCTTGAGGCTAAGAAGCTGCCTGAGACATTAAGAGTTTGGGTGAATACTTATTTAGGTGAAACGTGGGCTGATGAAGCTGCTGGCGATGGTTTGGATGATTTTGCTATTTCTAATCATAGAGAAGATTATGGCGATAAAATACCAGAGGGCGTTATTGTGTTAACTGCTGGTGTTGATGTGCAATCAGATAGATTGGAATGTGAAATAGTAGGATGGGGTAGGGATGAAGAAAGCTGGAGTATAGACTTTTCTATATTCTACGGCGATCCAAACTCATCAGAGGTATGGGCTGAACTAGATAAGCACTTGTCAGAAACATGGCTTAGAGAAGATGGTGTTAAGCTAAGTGTAAAAGGCTCATGCGTAGATAGTGGTGGGCATCATACCCAAAGTGTTTACAGATTTTGTAAGCCAAGATTAGGTAGAAGAATATTTGCTATCAAAGGTATTGGTGGAGAGGGTAAGCCATTAGTTAATGGCAGACCTTCAACAAATAATAACTTGAAGTGTAAGCTTTGGTCTATTGGCGTAGATACAGCCAAAGAAATTATTTATTCTAGGCTCAAGATAAATGAGGTTGGTGCTGGTTATTGTCACTTTCCGCAGCATTACGATGATGAGTATTTCAAGCAGTTGACTGCTGAAAAGGTAGTCAAAAAATATCATAAGGGCTTTCATCGTAGAGAATGGATAAAGGTAAGAGAAAGAAACGAAGCATTAGATTGTCGTGTCTATGCTTTGGCGGCATTGAATATAATGGGAATATCAGTTAATATGCTTGCACAGAGGTCTGCGAAATCAGGCGTTGAGGATTTTGATATTGATAAAGCCAAGCCAAAGCGGAGACAAAGAAAACGCAAGTCGGCTAATTTTGTGCAGGGTTGGCGGTAGTAATCAGGTTACTATAGGGGGTGTTCGTGCCTAATTTATTTGATACAGATAATGCACCTGTTGGCGTTCCTGATGAATTGTTCGTTGGTGATTTCATACAATTTAAGATTACTGAGTTCTCTAGCGATTATGACAATAGCCTTTTTACAATGAAGCTTGTTGCCAGAATATCAACTGGCGCAAATACAGAGTTCTCAATTACTGCAAGCGCATCCGATGATGATTACTTATTTTCGGTAGCTTCTGCGACAAGCGCAAATTTCACAGTAGGCGATTATCATTATCAAATAGAGATAGAGCGAGACAGCGACAATGAACGCATTGTCGTAGATCGTGGCGTATTGAAGGTAAGCACTGATTACGACAATAATGTTGACCCAAGACATCATTCAGAAATTATGCTTACGAAAATCGAGAGTATTCTTGAGGGCAAGGCAGATAGTGATGTATCAAGCTACTCAATACAAGGTCGGTCGCTAACTAAGCTTGGTATTGAAGAACTGTTAGAATGGCGAAGTTATTACCAGAGAGAGGTAAATAAAATAAGACGTAAGGAACAGATTACTCATGGTAGAAAAACTAAAGCAACTATATTGGGAAGGTTTTCTTGATGGGTATTTTAGACTTTCTTAATCGTTCTGAGCAGCCAAAGAAATCTGGCTATAAAAAACTTTATCGTTCTTATGCTGGTGCTAATGGCGGTAGATTATTCAGCGACTTCACTGCAAGCAGCTTTTCGTCAGATAGTGAACTTAAAAACGCTTTGCCATTGTTGCGTAATAGAAGTCGTGACTTGGCACGTAACAATGAATATGCCAAGAGGTTTCTCAATCTAATTAAAACAAATGTTGTTGGCGAAAAGGGTTTCAATCTTCAGGTAAGAGGTAGAAATCCTGATGGCGGTCTGGATGTAGCTGGCAACAGAATTATGGAAGATGAGTTTCGTGCTTGGGGAAGATTGGGCAATCCTGAAGTAACAGGTCGATTGAGTTGGTTGGATTGTCAAAGAGTTGTTGCTGAAACACTAGCTAGGGATGGCGAAGTGTTTATCAAGAAGATTAGAAACAGGAAGTATAAGAACAACTTTACCNTACAGTTTATNGAGGCTGATTTGATTGATGACCAAAAAAATGGTCGCAATGAAAAGAACAATAATGAAATACGTATGGGTGTTGAGTTAGACGATTTTCATAGACCAGTTGCTTACTATGTTTTGACAAGTCACCCAAATGATAGCTTTTTCGCTACGCCTAAAAACAGAGAGCATGTCAGAGTTCCTGCTGATGAAATGATACATTTATTCATGCCAGCTAGAACGCATCAAACTAGAGGTGAGCCGTTTATGTCACCAGCAATCACAGGTCTGAAAATGCTAGATGGCTTTGCAGAGGCAAGCTTGGTTGCAGCTAGGGCGGCAGCATCAAAGTTTGCAGTTCTTACTAGCCCTTCAGGTGAAGATTTTGTAGGCGATGATGAAACAGAAAGTGATATGCCGATTGTTGATTTTGAGCCAGCTAGTATCTTCCAATTACCAGAGGGGCAAGACTTAAAACTGATTGACCCTAATCATCCNACGACAACNTTTGACGACTTCCAGAAAGCGATATTGCGTGGNATAGCTTCTGGATTGAATGTTAGTTACACAAGCTTATCAAATGATTTGACAGGGGTTAGCTATTCATCAATACGTCAAGGCACTATTGAAGAACGTGACCATTATAAAATGTTGCAATCATTTATGATTGAGCATTTCTGTCAGCCTGTATTTAGAGCATGGCTAGAAAACACNATGACTGCTGGCGATGTNCCTATACCGATTGATAAGTATGNNAAGTTTGCTGANAATATNGTGTTCCGTGGTAGGGGTTTTGCNTGGGTNGATCCGCAAAGAGANATNAATGCTAACATAGCTGCACTGTCAAATGGCATGGTTAGCTTATCTGATGTAGCTGCAAACTATGGCAGAGATGTAGAAGATGTGTTTGCACAGCATCAATCCGATAAAGAAATGGCAGAAAGATATGGGCTGAAGATGGCATTTGAGCCATTTGGCAGCAAGCTTCCTACTGAAGCAGATGTAGATGGTGCTGAGAATGGCGACTGATTTTCCAACTAAAGGTGAAGATAAAAAGATTAGCTTGCGGAATAGTAACTATCCGCAATTTGATTATGACTTTGCCTTGTCAGTTAAGGAAAACAATAATGAGGTTTGGCGTTTAGGCGGCAACATTAGAGGCAATGAAGCATTTGAGTTCTGGACTAAAGCTAGGGATGGCGTTGAGACAGAAGGCACATTAGATTGGATAAGAGAACGTGAGGCTTGGGCAGCAAGACATTTTCAAGATGGTAAGCAGTTTAAGGATGGTGACTTAGAGCCTAATAAATCAAATATTGCAGGTGTTGTCGCACAAATGAAGTGGGGCGTGATTGGCACTTTAGGAGAACGTGGCATGAAAGATGTTGTCTTAGAGTTAATTAAAAAGATTGAGCAAGATGAGTATGGTTCAGCAAGTCAAGCACAACAAGATGATGAAAGGGCTTTATCCGACCTATCAGAAAAAGTGCAAAAGGCATTACGTAAAAAAGCAGATGAGCATAATGAAGAACATGGCGACAATGCATCCAAAAGAACTAATGCAAGAACTTTAGCGGCTGTTTACGAAAGAGGAGTTGGTGCATATTTTTCTTCACCAGGAAGTGTTAGACCTAATGTCACAAGCAGTTCTCAGTGGGCAATGGCAAGAGTTAATAGCTATCTTTTTGCATTACGTAACGGAAGATTTCAGGGTGGAAAACATGACACAGATTTGTTACCATTAGGACATCCACTTTCAACTAAGGAAAGAGACATGGAAAATATTACTGAGCGACACATCCAGAATGTTGAAGAAACTGAGGATGCTTACATCATAACCTTTGGCAAATCTATGCCAGAAATGGAAGCCACTGGCGATGATGAGGATATGGAAGCAAGACCCTATCATTACGACGATGAGGAAAAGGTTAAAGATAAGATGCGTCTTGATAGAATAGAAATGACCAAACGAGGTCATTACTTTGACGATGACCAAAGAGTTATTGACGAAGAAAATAGAACTGTTCGTATCGGTGTTTCCAGTGAAGAACCTGTTGAACGAGATTTTGGTATGGAAGTAATTGACCATTCTCGTGAAAGCATGAATTTAGATTTTATTAATTCAGGTCGTGCGCCACTTTTGGTCGGTCATTCATTAGATGACCAAGTGGGTGTGGTCGAGAGAGTTGAACTTGATGAAGATGCACGGCGTTTACGTGCGGTTGTTAGATTTGGTAAAAGTCAACGTGCTTCAGAAATGTTCGATGATGTTCGTGATGGTATCAGAACGAACATATCAGTCGGCTATCGTATAGATGGTCGCATAGAGCGTGAGGAAGATGCAGACGATATTGTTCGTGTCAGAACCACGCCTATGGAGATTAGTATTGTTAGCGTTCCTGCAGATCAGTCAAATCTTGTTGGCGTTGGACGATCAGTTTCCGAACCTTTGCAACCTTCAGATAATACGGAGATTAGAATGTCTGAAAATACAGAAACTCAAGGCATTGACCTTGAAGCGGCGAAGGCTGAAGCTGTCAGAGCCGCACGTAAAAACGATAGCGAAATTCTTGCTATCGCAGCCAAGCACAACAAGCGTGACCTTGGCGAACAGGCTATCAAAGACGGAGTAAGCGTAGATGTATTCCGTGGTCAGCTTTTGGATACTATCGGTGATGAAAAGCCACTTGATACACCAGCAGCAGTTGTTGATGCGCCTGTAAAGGAAAAGCGTAACTATTCACTTGGCAGAATGATCCAAGCACAAGTAACTGGTGACTTCCGCAATGCTGGTTTTGAGCGTGAAATCAATGATGAGATTGCACGTAAAGTCGGCAGACAGGGTGAAGGCTTTTATGTTCCTGATTTCGTATGGGGGCAGCGTGGTGCATTATCTACTGCTGCAACTGGCGCAACAGGTTCAGAAGTTGTCTTTGATGACTTTGTTCCAACTGAGCATCGTGGGGATATGTTCATCGAGGCACTGAGAAACAAACTTGTTCTTGGTGATCTTGGTGCAACTTTCATGTCAGGTTTGACAGGTCGTATCAAAATGCCAAAGCTTGCTACTGGTGCTGCTGCTGGGTTTGTTGAAGAACTTGGCGATGTTAGCGATGGTGCTGGCACAGATGGCGCACTTACTTTACAGCCACGCACAATGGGTGCGTTTGTAGAGGTTTCCAGACTTCTAATGATGGAAAGTGTGCCAAGCATTGAGCAAATCATTCGTGATGACTTGCTGCGTTCTGCTGCTGATAAAACAGAGTTCTTCGCAATTCAGGGTTCTGGTTCATCAGGACAGCCAACAGGTATCTTGAATACGTCTGGTATCAATGACCTAGACATTTCAAGTGGCACAGATGTTGCTGCACTAACATGGCAAGACATTGTTGATTTGGTGAAATTGGTAGAAGAAGATAACGGCATCGTTAATGACGCTGCTGCTGGCTTCTTGTCTAATCCAAAAGTAAAATCCAAGTTGGCGACAACAGTCAAAGTTGGCTCAACAGATAGTGTGATGCTTTTGAACGATCCGTGGACTAACCTATACGGCTATCCAACAGGGTTCACAAGCAATGTTCCTTCTAACCTTAACCCAGGTGATGGTGGAACAGATGCTAGTGCATTGATTTTTGGAGACTTTTCCTCGCTTGTAGTTGGGCAATTTGGTGCGCCAAGTATAATGGTGAATCCATTTTCGGGAGACAAGTCTGGCACAGTCAGACTAACCCTGCTTGCAGAAATGGATGTGGGTGTTCGTAATGCTGTTAGCTTTGCAGTAACTAACGAAGTTAGCACTGCTTAATTAACAATTACTGTGGTGGGGGCTATGCCTCCACCACAACCTTTTTAGGGGTTCATTATGAAAATAGAGATTATTGAAAAATGCTTTATTGGCACTGGTGGTAACCTTATGCCTGGTGACGTTATTGATGTAGATGATACAAAGGCAGAGAAGCTAATAGCTAGAGGCTTGGCAAAAGCAAAGGCTAAGAAAGCTGCGCCAAAGAAAACTAACAGGGCTGTTAAAAAGCTGGAAACACCAGAGGATGAGTAATGGCAGTCGAGACAGCAACCGAAAGAGCCATATTCTTTGATGCGGATGATTTCGGCGTTGCTGCCTCTTATACAAGGCAAGGGCAATCTGCTGTTACAATAAATGGGATTTTTGACAATGAGTTTTTCGAAGTTGAGGCAGGTGGCGAAGTTGCCGTTGCAATGGAGCAGCCACGTTTTACATGCAGGACGCAAGACGTATCTGCTGCTACGGAAGGCGATACAATCAATATTAACAGCGTTAACTACACTATTCGTGTCGTGCAAGGCGATGGTACAGGCGTTACTGTCTTGGTTCTTGAGGAAGCTTGATGGCGCACGTAAGAAAATTAATAAGAGATAACATTACCACTACGTTGACAGGGCTTTCCACCACTGGTTCAAACGTATTCCAGACAAGATTTTATCCATTAGCAGAAGCTAAACTGCCAGCATTGGCGATATACACAAAGTCTGAGGCTAGTGAATATGGCACATTAAAAGTGCCACGTACACAAATCAGAACGCTAGACGTAACAGTTGAAGCTTATGTTTCAGCTAACTCAAACGCAGANAATACACTTGATACAATAGCTGTAGAAATAGAAGAAGCNTTNGCAACAGACCTTACTAGAGGTGGCAGGGCTAAAGAAACTAANNTAGTNTCATTTGATGCNGANTTTAATGGTGATGGAGAGAACCCTGTAGGCATTGGTCGCTTTTCAATAGAGGTTCTTTATGTTACTTTAGAAAATGACGTTGAAACGGCGGTTTAAGATGAAACAAGTTAAAGTTTATGATAAAGATGGCAACATGATAATTTGTTGGGCTGAAACAGCGCAAAAACTTATCANGCTTGGNTATTCGNNTGACGAGCCGAAAAAGGGTAAAGGTCAGAAGCCCAAAAAATCTGACAAAGTTGCAACTGAAGGAGANTAAATNATGNCNACCCATNCAGGAAGTGAGGGCTTAGTTCGCGCNGNNGGNAATACNATTGCTGAAGTGCGTTCTTTTACCTTAGATATAACTGGGGAAGTAATCGAAGATACAAGTATGGGTGATAGCTTTAGAAGCTACAAAGCTGGACTATCATCTTTTACTGTAAACATCGAGTGCTTCTTTGATGAGACTGATACAGCGCAAAATGCGCTAGATGTTGGTTCATCATTGACTATNGAACTTTATCCAGAAGGTGCTTCCTCTGGTGATACGTTCTTTACTGGCACAGTAATAGTCACAGGCAAAAGTGTATCATCGTCTTTTGATGGTATGGTAGAAGCTGCGTTCACTGCCACTGGAACTGGTGGTATTACTGAAACTACTGTTTAANTTTAGGCTGGTGGCATTATGTCTAAATTTGCAGAGCAGATAGCTGCTAATAGATCAGCTAGAGAACGCAGTCATATCGAGGTTAGTGAATGGGGTAGTGAAGATAGCCCCCTAGTTATTTATTATACAAAAGTAACTGGCTCAGATATTGATAAAGTCAGTCGCAAGTATAAGGATTTCATATCTAATCCGACTATAGCTGGTATGGTAGAAATGATTATCATCAAGTCAGAAACATCAGATGGCGAAAAGATGTTTGGGCTTGAGGATAAACCCACATTGATGCGTGAGCCTATTACTCTTTTAACAAATGTATTTGGCTCAATCTTTGATGCGGTTACTGTAGAGGAACAGGAAAAAAACTAGCCAGCGATCCATTTAGATTTAATCTTGTTTCCCTTGCGCTAAGATTAGGTAAAACAATAGCAGAGATTGAACAAATCACAGTTGACGAGTATAATGAATGGGTCGCATATTTTAAACTCTTAGAGGAAAAGCAAAATGGCAAATAATTTACAGATTAATGTAAATGTTGGCGGTAATGCACTTTCTCAATTACAGGCAGTTGAACAAAGAATTAGGAAAACTGATACTGCTGTAAAAACGGCAACAGGTGGGTTTAACAAGTTTGGCACGAGTGCCGCAAATACCACAAGAAGCGTAAGAAAATTCTCATCAGCAGGAATACAACAAGCCGGCTTTCAGGTCGGTGACTTTGCTGTTCAGGTTCAGAATGGCACTAACGTATTAACAGCTTTTGGTCAGCAGGGTTCTCAGCTTGCAGGTATCTTTGGAGCGCAGGGTGCTGTTATCGGTGCTGTAATCGCCATAGTATCTGCTTTAGGCACTGCTTATATGAAGTCAAGGGATATTGCCAAAAGCTTTACAGAAGAACTTGATGAACTTTCTGACAGTGTAAAAGATTTATCAGATTTTGCTTTATCTAACTTTGAGCGTTTCGATCACTTGCAAAAAAAGTTTGGTGAGGTAACTGAAGAGGTTGAAAAACTATTTGAGGCGCAAAAACAATTAGCACAATTTGAATTACAAAATCAGTTGCAAAAAACTATCACTGCATTGAAAGAAGAGTTGAGCATTGTTGATAATTTAGCAAGAAGGCAACAGAAGGCAGATGAGGCGCAGTCAAAAAGAAAAGATGAACAAGTAAAGGCTGAAAGATCATTAAGACAAGCATTAAGAGAGGTTTCTGCTGAGTTTGAAATATCAAAGCAACAAGCAGAATTACTTGGTGCTTCTTTTGCTAAGTTAAGCGAACTAAATCCATTTACTCAGTCAGTAGAGGCAGCAAAAGAAGTTCAGCAAATTTTTGATATTCTATCTACTAAATCATTTGAAGATATGAGCGTGGCTGAAAGAGAGGCTGCCGAAAACTTACTTAGACTGAAGGAAACCTTATTAGAGGTTGGTTTTGTTGCAGATCAGATAGGTCAAAAAGCTGTTAATACAGTAGGTATTACGGCTGAACAGGCTAAGAATTTAGCTGATAGTATTGCTGGTTCTTTTGGCACTAGTTTTACAGAGGTCATAAAAGGCACACAAAGCGTTAAAGAAGCATTTAAGAATATGGCTGCAAGTATTATAGACCAGTTGTTTCAGGTGCTTGTTGTGCAAAGATTGGTAGGCTTTATATCTCAGGGTTTGCAAACAGCCTTTCCTAATGTATTTGGTACTAGCGGTGGAACACCAACGGCGGCAATAGGTGGTTCTCAACAACGTGGTAGACCAGTTATAGTTGGAGAACGTGGAGCAGAACTTTTTGTGCCAAATCAGTCTGGTTCTATTATTGCCAATAAAAACATGCAAGGTGGCGGTGTAACTATCAACCAAACTATAAATGTCGCCACTGGCGTTCAGCAGACTGTAAGAACTGAGATTGCCAGCTTAATGCCACAAATCGCAGAGGCAACAAAATCTGCGGTTGCTGACGCAAGGATGCGTGGCGGCTCATTTTCTAAAGCATTTGGGTAATAATCATGGCTATCACTTATCCGCTTTCTACTCCCACTAACAAGACTATCGCTGAGATTACTCTTGTTGCCAGAAATACTGTAGGCGTTTCTACATCACCATTCACATATAAACAGCAGGTCTATCAGTATCCCGGTCAAAGATGGGAGGCTGATATTACATTACCAGCAATGGCTAGAGAGGATGCAGAGCAGTGGGTTAGCTTCCTTGTGAAACTATATGGTCAAAAGGGCACTTTCCTACTTGGCGATCCATTAGCAGGTGCACCAAGAGGTTCGGCTAGTTCTGCTGCCGGAACACCTGTTGTCAATGGTGCTAGTCAGACAGGCGGCACGTTAGCCATTGATGGTTTGCCAGCAAGTGCGACAGGCTATCTTAAAGCAGGTGATTATATTCAGCTAGGTTCGGCTGCGACTGCACAACTATACAAAGTTCTCAATGATGCGGATAGTAATGGCAGTGGGGAAGCGACTTTAGACATTTACCCAAATCTACGTTCATCACCTTCCGATGGCGCAACAGTTGTCGTATCAAATGCAAAGGGTGTTTTCAGATTATCAAGCAATGAAACATCTTGGAACATAAATAGGCTTTCTCTTTATGGGATTACTTTTGGGGCTACGGAGAGTTTATAATGTCAAGAAGCTTAACAACTGCATTTCAAAATCAATTATCTGCATCTACATTAGAGCCTTTTTTTGCAGTAAAGCTAAACTTTGATAGCGGTGCTGTGCGTCTATGGACAGGTTATGGAGATATAACTGTAGCAAGTGAAACTTATACAGGTGGTGGTCAACTGCTAAACATTTCACCTGTGGAAGAAACAGTAGAAGTGGCGGCTAGAGGTGTTACACTTTCTTTGAATGGTGTTGACTCAAGTTTGGTAAGTATTGCCCTTACAGAAAATTATCAAACACGATCCGCAAAAGTATATTTGGGATTTCTTTCTTCAGGTTCAGTTGTATCAGACCCATATCTAGCTTTTGATGGCAGAATGGATGTTTTAAGCATTGATGACAGTGGTGAAACAGCAAGTCTGACTATGACTGTTGAAAATCGTTTAATTGATTTAGAGAGGGCTAGAGAAAGGCGGTACACTTCTGATGACCAGAAGTTAAGACATCCGACTGATACAGGCTTTGACTTTGTTGCATCACTGCAAGAGAAAGAAATAGCTTGGGGAACTGGTAAATCTAGTGCCAGTGATTTCATACCAAATACTCCTGATGATTTAATACCATTCAATCTGTGATGCGATTACCTGATTGGGAAAGTAAGTTTTTCAGCGTTGTCGAGAAATCTCGGCACAAGAAATTTGAGTGGGGAAAACATGACTGCTTCACTTTTGCAGTTCAATGCGAAGAAGCTATAAACGGCAGAACAAGATTTCCTGAGTTATTTACATCAAAGTACACAAATGCGTTTGGTGCAAACAAATCATTTATAAAGCATGGTTATAGAGGTATGCTTGATTGTATAAACAAGCGTTGTGATGAAGTGCATATAAATATGATTAAGCGTGGTGATTGGGCTGCTATAGATACGCCAGATGGTATTGCTATAGGTGTTTGCATTGGTGAAAATATAGCAGCCACAGGTTTTGATGGTTTAGTATTTATAAGTAATAAAAAGTCAAAGATAGGTTGGAGTATATAGTATGCCACAGGCAGTAGTAGCGGCAGCAGTAGCAACAGGCGCAACATACATAGGTGCGACTATAGCTGGCGTAACACTTGCGGCTGGCGTTTTAACTGCAACATTCGTTACAACGCTTGTGTTATCAGGCGTGTCTATGATTATGGCTAAGAAGGGAAGGTTATCAACACTTCAAGGCTTAACTGGCAGAAGTCAGATGATTAAGCAACCTGTAACTTCACATAAAATTATTTATGGGCGGCAAAAAGTTTCAGGCGCAATCGTTTTTATTGAAACAAGCACCAAATCAAGATATCTCCACTTGATTATTGCAATAGCTGGTCACGAACTAAACGCAATATCAGAAATCTATATAAATGATAAAGAGGTGACTATTGACGGAAATGGATTTGTGACTGCACCAAGTCAATTTGTAGACAAAGCTATAATTAAAACCAAGCTTGGAACAGCAACGCAAGAACATCTTGATATATCAACATTGGGCGCACCTTCATGGTCGTCAACTTCAACACTAAATGGCATAGCTTTTATATACGCAAGATTAGAATATGACACTGATGCGTTTCCCAATGGCATACCAAATATATCGGCTGTGGTTGAGGGTAAGAAGCTATTTGATCCACGCACTAGTGCAACAGCTTACAGCAAAAACTCAGCACTTGTTTTGCGTGATTACCTTACAAGCTCAGATTACGGCATAGGTGCATCAAGTGATGAGATTGATGACGCTTCTTTTATTGCTGCTGCAAACGTGTGTGATGAAAATGTTAGCCTAGCTGCTGGCGGCACTGAAAAGAGATATGAGAGCCACGGCGTTGTTGATACAAAGAACCAGCCAAAGCAGATAATAGAAGAACTGCTTTCCGCTATGGCTGGAACACTTACATATTCAGGCGGCAAGTTTTACGTTAAAGCAGGAGCATATTCAGCACCTTCAGATACACTGACTGAAGATGATTTACGTGGCTCAATAACCATTGTCACCAAGCCTAGTCGTAGAGATAATTTTAACGCTATTAAGGGTGTTTTCTTACCAAGCGAGGATGGAAACTGGCAACCAACAGATTACGCTGCTGTTACTAGTTCAACATTTGAAACAGAAGATGGCTCAGAACGTGTTTTTAGTGAACTTGATTTAACTTTCACACAATCATCATCTATGGCACAAAGAATAGCTAAGATAGCTTTGTTCAAAGCCAGACAACAGCTTGTGATAACTATGCCGTGTAAGCTTACTGCTTTTAAGCACAATATCGGTGATACAGTCATGGTAACTTTAGACAGGTATGGATTTAGCAACAAGATATTCGAGGTCGTTAATTGGAATTTTGCGAGCAATGTTGCCGCTTCTGGTCAGGCAGAACTTGGTGTAGATTTGACACTAAGAGAATTAGCGTCAAGCGTATATGATTGGAACGCTGAAGAAAGTGCTTTCGTTGCAGATAACACTAACCTAC
>FUFK010426482.1_pt1 | contig 13933 bp, 9 predicted proteins | sample 1021851 | NCBI WGS metagenome assembly FUFK01 (sample SAMEA51879418, study PRJEB19060) | metagenome | reverse complement strand
AAAATTCTATGGTTTTAATAGGTAAAACTAACTCAGATACTATATTAGGTTACAAATATTTTCAAGTATCAGAACAACGTCAACAGGCGTGCATGGTTTAAATGGAAACTTAACAATCCATTAATATATCATTTTATTATAGATGATGAGTATTTCTTTTTAGATAGTGATTACTATTTACAAAGTATGAAACTTATACAGTCAGACTCAGACCCTAGTCTTACATCTAACAGTGTAGATTTTTTATTACATCTAGATAATCATACTACTATTAATGGAGGAACCTATAATACTTCAACTAAGATTACAACTTTTAGTAATGTTACTTGGTTAAGTAGTGTTACAACTCCTAATTACAGCCTTGCTATTANAGATAATAACGGTAGATTCGCACTACCTACAGTATCAGGTACAACTCTAACACTTGCCGGAGACTGGTCTAATACATCATTACCTTCTGGACAAACAGCTTTTACAATAGGATATGTCTATGACTACGAAGTTCAGTTTCCTACTTTCTATCCTGTTAAGATGGAAAACAATAAACCAACTGCTGATGTAAACTCATCATTAGTTTTACACAGAGTTAAGCTACACTTTGGTAAGGTAGGTTCGTATCGAACAACTTTAAATCGTGTAGGTAAGGTTAGTTACACAGATCAACATGAGTCTTCAATCGTAGATCAAACTGAAGCAGCTGATGTACCATACTTAGCTGAATTTATAAAAACTGTTCCGGTATATGAACGGAATATTAACGTAGATATTATACTTAAATCCATACACCCATCCCCAGCTACGCTACATGCTATGTCTTGGGAAGGAGATTACTCACCTAAATTTTATCAACGTGTCTAATTACATTCACCCAATAACTATTGAGGCTGCCAACGAGGTGGCCTTAAACCTACGCTCAGACGACTTCAGAGAGGTCACAGAAGGTCATGGGCTAGATCCTATCACCTTCCTACCCTTCGTCGCTCAAGAGGGCTCTGCTGTGTATTTCACAGTGCCAGACGGCAAGACTGCCGGACTAGCCGGAGTAGGAGATGGTGGCGAGATCTGGATGGTATGTACACCAGAGATCGAACGCTATCCAATCACATTTGCAAGAGAAGCCAAACGGTATGTCGATAGCCGTGAAGAGCCTCTGTTGTGGAACATAGTCGACTGTAGAAATACAGTACATTTAAAATTATTAAAATTTTTAGGGTTCAAGTTTTTACGTACTGTAAATCATGGACCAAACAATTTACCATTTATAGAATTTTGCCGTGTGCATAGACGCTAACGCAGGGGCTAGAGCTGCTGCCAGACAAAGAGCTTTAGAAAAGGATTCGATATTTAAACAGAAAGCCTTACAGTTCTTTAACAAAGAAACAACACTAGCAAGAACCTTAAACAGAAATGTTCTTGGATATAGCCGTGACGTCAGTGACGCTTATACAAAAGCTACAAATTTACAAGGAAAAGCTCGTAAAGCTAAAGAAAGTATTGTAGCTAAATATTATAAAAAGAAAAAAGTAAATGAAGGCGGTAGGTCTAAAAGATACGGACAAGCTGCATATTTAGATTTACTACGACAGCAAAGTCAGCTAGAAAGCAGAGTATCTCAGACCTTTGGTAGAGGTATGGCTTATGCAACGACCAACGCTCAACGCAGATACTTAGCTGCAAATGCTAGAGGACGTGAAGCATTAGGAATACCAGCTGCATATGGTGCACCTGTTATGATGCCTCCAACAAACAGACTTGGTGGTGCATTACAAATTGCTAGTCAAGTAATTGGTATGGGTAGCGGGTTAGTAGACTTAGGAATTATAGACCCTTAATAAATTATGACATCATCATTCAGACGACAGCCTCAGAATAATAACTATTTAGCAACTGAGGCTGACCTAAGCGGTGCAGTCAATAAAGAGATTGACGCTGGCATCAAGGACACTCAAGCTTTCTACAATCAAATGGTAGAACTTGAGAAGCTCCGTTATGAGAATAGAGATAGAAATTTAGAATTGCTCTCAAGCTTTACACAAAAAGCTGGAGCACTAGCTAAGGATATACGAGCTGCTAATGAGATAAGAGAGACTCTCACTCCTTATGCTCAAGATATGATGACAGCTCAAGATCTACTTGACACACAAAAGGATATAGAAGAAGAACAGAAAAAAATAAAAAATAAACAAAGACAGTTTGGTGCTAACGCAGCAGCCGACGCAGCTAATTCTAATGACCAAGAAACAAAAGAAACAGCTAGTGATGCTGCATATGCTTTAAGAATGGGAGATTTTGATTATGCTGAAGATCGAAACGGAATACAAAACTTAAAGAAATTTAATGGTCAACTTCCCGGTATTTTAGAGTCTATGTCTAAGGACAATCGGTTCAAAGTTTTAGATAATAAAATCATGAACGATAATACGACCCATGAGGATGCTAGAGAACATTCTAGACAGTTACGTATTATTGCTATGCAGGCTTTTCTTGTTCAGCATAGAGCTAATGGAGGAAAAGATTTTACTTTAGGTCAAATTCGTAAATATCTAGGAACTGGATTAAAAACAGCTGATGATAACCTAATCAAAACATGGAGAGTCAAAAGAGATAGTCTTTTTGAGGAACAAGCTGCACAACAGGATCAAGAAGAAATCAGTGCTATGGTTCAGAATCCTGAGACTATGGCTAATGATATTCTAGGACCAGAAGGTTGGATTACTAGCAAAAAATTAGAATTAGAAGCTGGTGGTGCAACACCTTCTTTTGCTAGTTCCAAATCGTTTGAAGAGTTTGGCAATATTCTTATACCTATGTTTCAAGATGTTGAAAGTGGTGTTGACGCTGCAAAAGGTCGTATCATTTTAGATACTGTATTTCAATTTAATGGATCAAAAGGCACGTTAGATAGTAAGTCTGCACCAAAAGGAGCAAGAACTTTAGCTGACCGTATAAAGGGAGCAATCCTAGGATATGAGCGTGACGCTGCTGAACAAGAAATAGAAAACAGAGAGATAGAAATGTCTAGCTGGGGTGATAAAGAGCATAAAGAATTTTTAGCTACTGACCCAGACTTTATACAAATTAAACAATATACTTTAGATTTCAAAGAAAAGTTTGGTATCACAGATGATGCAGCTTTGCCACCTTTTATGAAAGATATGATAGCGTCAAATTATTTTGATGATGAACAAGTTATTATTGACATTACAGCTAGAAGAAGTAAGAATCTACCTATAACTGAGTCAATGATAATGAGGATAAAAGATCCTGATAAACGTGATGCACAGATGCAGTTTGTTAATACACCAGAACTAGGTGCATTTACAGCTGATGAAGCTGCTGCTGTTGACGAACGTATCGTTGCTATTACCAAGGAAGCTAAAGGTTTAAAAGACTTAGACCAAGCTAAGACCGACCAATACCTTGTCACCAGAGATAACGCTAAAGAGTTTTACACCGCAAGATTTAAAGAACTTGTTGTCGGAGGACAGCCTAGAGCTACAGCATTTAGTGTAGCAAAGCGTGAAACTTTGGACAAAATGGAAAAAGGAGACTTTGACCAAGAGACTCAGTTATATATAGATACACAAGCTACTCTTGATTTAAACGCTACAGTTAGTGCTTTACAAAAAGATGCAAGCTTAATTTATAGTACAGAAGCTTGGGCTGGCGAAGATCCACATTTAGATGTCGCAGCTGAATATGTAAGAAGTGGTGGTCAGACTAGATACCCTTCATACTATCTACGTTTTTCAGATATAAAGAAAAAAGGTGGAGCATATTTAACACCAGAAGAAGTTTTTGAAACTAGACTTAAAAAAACTGGACGTTTAAAAGATGGTAAAATTGTGGAAATACCAGAACGTAAAGAGTTAAAAAATGAGGATGGTACACCTAACGTAACAGAACAAAATAAGTTACTTCACAAACCTAATGCTACTAAAACATTAGATGTTGCATACAAAGGTAACAATATCGAATGGATGATAAAAACTATGCCCGGCCACAGTGCATTAAATGCTGAAATGTTTATACGACAGCTAGAAACAAACATACAAAAGCACCATGGTTTATTAGGCGTATCCATACCACATAAACAAAAAACAACTATGTCAACAGAAGATAGTAATACGTTACTTGAAGCTGTACCAGAGTTGAGAGAAGCACCCTTCTTAAATCCGAACACATTATCAACGGCGGCAATCAATGAAATGCTAAACTTGAATATTTAATACTAAGGTATATTTATGATGGAAGATCCAGCTTTACAGCTAGAGATAGATTCTCCGGCGTTTGACTACATGGCAGATCAAGTCAATGAGTTAGCTGACACAATAGAAGACGACGAAAAAGCTAAGGCTCAAGTCGCAAAACAAGAGGAAGAGACTGAACAACAGGCTCTTGCTACACAAAACGATCCACGAGATGCCGAGAAGTGGGGGTTTAAAGCATTAGTAAAAGAAGGTCAGTCGATTGTATCCGGTGGATTACAAGACACAGTATCTTCTGCTACTACATTTGCCGAAAGAACAAAAGAAGCATTGGACGGCACAATGCAAAAAGAGATAGAAGAACAAGGCTATTATAAACCTGACTGGGATCCATTTGTAAACAAAGATAACCCTATCGAAACTAAAACATGGTGGGGCAAGCAACTACGGGGGCTTGTACATTTCGGATCTCTAGCAGCTGGTACAATAGTAACAGCAAAAGGATTAGCAGCTAGTGGTGTTCCACTACTTGCTACTGGTGCTACAAAACTACTAGGCTCAAGCAGTGTAATTAGAGCTATGGGGGTTGGAGCTGCATCTGATCTTATATCTAAAGAATCTGATGGCATGAACGCTATGGGTGCTTTACGTGAAAGATATGGATGGTTTGATACTCCACTAGCTACAAGAGATACTGACTCTCCTGTTATGATGAAAATAAAAAACATCGTAGAAGGTATGGGTATAGGTTTATTCTTTGATGGTGCAGCTTATCTTTTAGGTAAAGGTTCTAAAAAAGTAGTAGACCAGATAGCAAACAGAAACGAGAGTATATCTAAACAAAGTACTGAAGCTGCTGTTGCACAAATACGTGAAGGAGAGATTCAGTTTCGTGCAGATAAAAATGGTCCTGTATCTCAAACTCATCAAGGTGCTCATGTATCAGAGGTTGATCCAGACGTAGCACGTAATCAATTATCACGTACTCGTAAAGAGTGGGGTCAAGAAGAAGGATCTACGGGTTCTGTTACTCGACCTTTAGAACGAGAACGTATAGCTGAAAAAGGTGGAACAGACGAAGCACAGGTTGAACGTATTTTACAGGGACTTATGAGTAGTGAAAAGTTTGCAAAAGAACTAAAAGCTGCTAAAGGTGATAGAGTAACACTAGCTAGAACTTTTAAAGAAGCTGTAGAGGGTCATCAAGCTATTACACAAGGTAGAAACGCTGCTGAAATGTCAGCTAACGACTACTTAAAAGAGCTAATAGAAGCTAGACCTGACGTTGTAGATGGAGTAGAAATATTTACATCTAAAAATGTAGTGATTACTGACTTAGTTGTAGGGTCATTACTTAAACAGTTACGAGATACAGGCATAGCTGGTAGAGAAATAGCTGATTTAGTTAGTCTCGATGACATAGATGGACCGGCTAAACAGATTGTAGATACTATGCTTACTGCATTATATCATACAAAGAAAGCTAGGTTTATAAAATCTGATTCATTTAGAAATCTAAAGGCTGGTAAACAAAGAGTTAATGCTATAGAAGAAGCAGTTAAAGCTGATTTAGAAGATGCTAAAACATCTATCATGACTGTACTTCAAATAGCTAAAAATGATACAAGTGATGATTTACTTAACTCATTGTTTGAAGCGTTCTCTATGATGAAAGATGTTAATACACTCGATGATTTTGACAATTTTGCACGAAAAGTAATACTTGGAGGTCAACTAGATCCTAAAGGACCAGACCGTACAGGTACACTTATACGTGAACTAGAAGGTGTCATGACTCACAGTATTCTATCTGGACCTAAAACACCAGCTAGAGCTATNATGGGTACATCCATTGCGACNTTNATGCGTCCTATGGCTACTACACTAGGAGCTACATTACGTTACCCATTCAAGGGTGACAGTGCTACGATACGTGCAGGGTTGGCATCTATGAACGCCATGATAGAAGCTATACCTGAGTCCTTTACATTGTTTAGAGAAAAACTAAATTCATATTGGAAAGGTGACATAGCATCTATCAAGACACGTTACTCTGAGTTTACTCGTGGTGACGAGAACTGGGAACTTATACGTAGATGGGCAGAAGACAGTGGTAGAGCTAGTTTTGGAGATCGTGCAGCGTTTGCAGTAGCAAACATGGCAAGGTCTATGAACAACAGTAACTTGTTTACATACTCTACTAAGATCATGGCCGCAACTGACGATGCGTTTGCATACATCATAGGTCGTGCTAAGATGCGTGAAAAAGCTATGCGTAGAGTTCTTGACCTACAATCTGCTGACGGCATTAAACTGCCAGAGATAACACCAGAGGTTATGAAAGCATACGAAGATGACTTCTATGCACAGGTATTTGACTCACAAGGTAATATTATTGACGAGGCTACTAAGTTTGCTAGACGAGAAGTAACACTTACACAGGAGCTTACAGGCTTTGCAAAAGGTCTTAACGATGTGTTTAGTGCTAACCCTTGGGCAAAACCGTTCTTTCTATTTGCTAGAACTGGTGTTAACGGTCTTGCACTTACAGCAAAGCACACACCCGGTTTTAACTTCTTAGTCAAAGAGTTCAATGACATTGCATTTGCATCACCTAGCAATCTAAAAAATGTAGAACGCTATGGTATTACAAACGCAGTTGAGCTAGCTAATGCTAAGGCACTACAAACAGGCCGATTTGCGATGGGTTCTGCTCTTGTGTTTATGGCATCAATGGCATGGATGCGTGGTGATCTTACAGGTAACGGCCCAGCTGACAGACAGAAAAGGCAGCTATGGCTTGACTCTAAGTTTGAACCTAGAACTATAAAGCTAGGAGCTGTGCGTGTAGGTTATGATACCTTTGAACCGTTCAACCTTATTATGTCTACAATCGCTGACATAGGTGACGCAAGTTTACTTATGGGTGAAGAGTGGACAGAAAGAGAACTACAGAAAGTATCTTTGGTTGTCGCACAGGCTATTACAAGTAAGTCTTATCTTGCTGGTATACAGTCCTTTGTTGACTTATTCGCTGGTCGCCCCGGTCAGTTTGACAGAATCATAGCTGGATTAGCTAACAACACCGTNCCACTTGCTGGTTTACGTAATGAGTTGGGTAGATTATTTACACCATACATGCGTGANATCGGATCTGGTATTGACCAATCNTTACGAAATCGTAACTTGCTTACAGAAGCCTTTGCAGGCCAACCACTTCCTGTTAAGTACGATATGTTAAATGGACAACCTATCAAGCAGTGGGACTTCTTAACAAGAGCCTTCAATGCGTTTAGTCCAGTAACCTTAACATTAGATCAAAGCCCCGGTAGACAGTTTCTTTTCGATAGCGGCTACGATCTACGTCTTTCTACATACTACGCACCAGATAGTACTAACCTTACTGATACACCACGTATTCGATCATTATTCCAAAAAGCTATTGGAGATCAAAACCTAGAGCGTGAGCTAGACAAACTAGCTAAAGATCCTAAAGCTATAGCATCACTTGCACAGATGCGTAAGGACATACGTGATGGTAAACGTGCTCAGTATGATGCTAGAAACTATTGGCACAATGGCAAGATAGACGCTTTATTCCAAGAAGCTAGACGTAAAGCATGGGCATCCATTATGGAGATGCAAGAAGTTGCTGATGTCATAGCTGAACAAAAAGAAAAGAAACGTCAAAAGTATCTGAAGAAGGTACAAACTAACGAAATACTTAACTTACCTAACAAATAAATGTCAACACTTTCTTATCGACCTTCGTCGAACGGTACTGGTGGCAACATAGCTTTTTCTTTTGATACATTTTCAGAAGGTGAGGTTGAAGTTTTTGTAGACGGAGTTTTAAAAACTAACGGTGGTTCTAGTTTACACGATTATACTATACCAGATTATAGTTCAACTGGTGGTACAATAACTTGGAATACATCAGGCAGTAATACAGCCCCAGATAGTTCTTTCAGAATCCACATACAACGCCGAACAAAAGTCCTAAACAATGGTGGTAATGCTGTTGAAGGTAAAGCAACCTTTTCAGCTGGTTCCGCAGTAAAAGCCACAGACCTAAATAATAATACAAAACAAGCTCTTAGAGCAATACAAGAGCTACAAGACCAGCCTATAAAAAGGCAAGATCTAGAAGATGGTGAAGTAGTAAGATCTAAAATTGCAGCAGACGCAGTTGATGGTACTAAAATAGCAGACGATGCAGTCGACTCTGAACACCTAGCAGCTGATTCTATCGACACTGAGCATTACGCACCGGGGTCAGTAGATGCTACAGCTATAGGTACTAATGCAGTTACTTCAGCTAAAATACTGAATGATAACGTAACAATGGAAAAGTTAGGTAGTGGTGCATTACCTACAGATATAACAGTAAACTCTGATAACATTGTCAACGGAAGTCTCACAACAGCTGATATAGGTGCAGATCAAATAACTAATGCACTTATAGCTAACGACCAAATAGATTCTGAGCATTATGTAGATGGGTCGGTCGATCGTCAACATTTATCAGCAGATATAATAGATAGTACCAAGTTAGCAGATGAATCAGTTAACTCGGAGCACTATGTAGATGGATCTATAGAGAGAGTACACCTAGAAGCTGATATTATAGATAGTACAAAACTAGCTGATAATGCTGTAGGATCTGAACATATACAAACTAATGCTGTTACTGATTCTGAGATAGCAACAGGAACTTTAGATAATAGATACTACACTGAAGCTGAGCTAGATGCTGGTCAGTTAGATAACAGATATTATACAGAAACAGAAGCTGAAGCTAGATTCTTAAGGCAAGACTCTACTGAAAATATTAACAGTGGAATGACTTGGAGCAACTCTGACTCATTTGTAGCTACTACTGCCGCTATTAACGCAAGGATTATTGACCTTATAGATGAGGTTGGTGGTTTTACAGCTATTGATAGCGAACAGCACTTTCCTAATGATAACCCACAAGGAGCGACAGGACAAGCAGCTATATTAAGTATTCAAGCTGCAACTACTACGTTAACTCCTAGCGGTACAACACTTACAATATCTAATGGTAACTTAGCTAATAATGCTAACATTACTATAACTGGTGTGACTGCTGCCATACCTACGGGCTTTGGATTCTTAGTAGAATCTACAAGCACACTACACACATACACGTTTCATAGACTTGTACCTAAAGCTACAGAAGTCACAACAGTTGCAAATAATATAACTAATATTGTTGCTGCTGGTGCAAACGTAGTAGACATAAATAACTTTGCTGACTTATATCAAATCAGTAGTAGTGCACCTACACAGAGAGCTGATGGTTCGTCCCTAGCAGAAGGTGACTTATGGTTTGATAGCAGTAATGATAACATTCAAGTGTATGATGGTAGTGCATTTGCAGCCGTAACACCTACACAACAAGTTCTAGCAGACATAGCTATTGTATCTGGTGCTATAACATACAGCGAAGATTTAGGTCTTATTACTAACGCTGTATCTACAGGTAGCTCTAACGGGTCACTTGACATAGTTGCAGATATTTTAGAAGACGAAGTAACATTTACCGTTACAGCAGCCACAGGTAAATTTATTATTGATGGTGTAGATAAGCCTGCACTAACATTATATAAAGGCTGGACATATACATTTGACGTAAGTGACGCATCAAACGCATCGCACCCTTTACGCTTCTCAAGCGGAGGTAGTGCTTATAATACTGGTGTTACTGTTACTGGCACTCAAGGACAAGCTGGTGCAANAGTNCAACTTGTAGTACCTGAGTCGCAGCCAACAAGTTTCATATACTACTGTACAAACCACAGTGGTATGGGTAATAGCATTACAGTAAAAGATGATCCTATAAAAACAGTTTCGGATGACATAACTAGAATCCAGACTGTAGCTGATAATATAAACAACTTAAATACTGTACAAGGCATCAGTTCTAATGTAACTACAGTAGCAGGCATAGCTAGTAATGTAACTACTGTTGCTGGTATTTCATCAGATGTAACTGCGGTTGCAGCTGACGCTACTGATATAGGAGCTGTCGCANGNANGGCAACAGANATAGGTAGACTTGGAACTGCTGACGCTGTGGCTGATTTAGCTATTCTAGGTACAACTGCTGTTGTTTCTGATTTAGATACACTAGCTGACATATCAAGCAACATTACAACTGTAGCTGGTATATCTGGTAACGTAACCACTGTAGCTGGTATAGCTAGCAATGTAACTGCGGTTGCAGGCAACGCTAGTAATATCAATAGTGCGGTCAGCAATGCTAGCAACATTAACAGTGCAGTCAGCAATGCTTCCAATATAAACGCTGCTGTTGCAAACGCTTCTAATATTACTGCTGTTGCAGGCAATGCTACTAATATTAATGCAGTAGCTGCTGATGCCACAGACATAGGAGCGGTAGCTGGTAAGGCTACTGAAATAGGTAGATTAGGTACAGCTGATGCAGTTGCAGACTTAGCAATACTAGGTACTAACGCTATCGTATCTGACATGGATACACTAGCAGATATATCTAGTAATATAACTACAGTTGCTGGTATCTCATCTAACGTAACTACAGTAGCTGGTATTTCAGCTAACGTTACAACAGTTGCTGGTAACAACTCGAATGTAACAACAGTTGCATCGAATATTACTGATGTAAACACTTTTGCAAACAGATACCGTATAGGATCTACTAACCCAACAACTAGTTTAGATGTAGGAGACTTGTTCTTTAATACATCTGCTAACGAGTTAAGAGTATACAATGGTAGTTCTTGGCAAGGTGGTGTTACAGCTACTGGTAACTTTGCTACAACCTCTGGTGTTATATTTACTGGAGACAACAGGTATAACGATAATATAAAAGCTAAGTTCGGTACAGACTCAGATTTACAAATATTTCATGATACATCAGATTCTATAATTAACGCCTCTGGTGTTGGTAATATTAAATTACAGGATCAAGGTAATACAAAATTAGAAATTACTTCTACTGGTATAAGTGCTACAGGTAACATTGTAGTCTCTGGTACTGTGGATGGTCGTGATGTAGCAACTGATGGTACTAAATTAGATGGTATTGAAGCGTCAGCTACAGCCGATCAAACAGCTGCCGAGATTCGTACACTTGTAGAATCAGCTTCTGATAGTAATGTATTTACAGACGCTGACCATACTAAACTAAACGGTATAGAAGCTTCAGCTACAGCTGACCAAACAGCTAGTGAAATTGTAGCTCTTATAGCTGGGCAAACTATTGCTCCTAATGTAATAACAACAACTAATTTAACTCTTGACTTCGGATCAATCGCATAATGGCAAAATTATTAAAACTAAGACGAGGAACTACCTCGCAACATAGCAGCTTCACCGGAGCCGAGGGAGAAGTTACTGTTGATACAGACAAGGAAACTCTTGTTGTACATGACGGCTCAACCGCTGGAGGTCATCCAGTAGCAGCAGAGGATATGGCTAACGTATCCTCCGCATCTATCGCAGGTAGATTAGGCACAGATTCTATTGCAGTCACTAAGATCGCTGGTGGTACATTACCTACAGATGTAAAGGTTACAGATAACAACATATCTGGTAACTTAAGTATAGCTACCAATGATATAAATAACGATGCTGTTACAAATGCAAAGATAGCTGACGATGCTGTGGATACTGCACAAATAAATAACAATGCAGTTACTAATTCTAAACTACAAACTGATGCAGTTACTGGAGCCAAGATAGCTGATGATAGCATAAACTCCGAACACTATGTAGATGGTTCTATAGATCATCAACATCTATCTAACGACTGTATAGACGGAGATAATATACAAAATGATGTAATTAACTCTGAGCACTATGCTGCTGGTAGTATAGATAATGAACACTTAGCTAACGACTGTGTAAACGGTAATAAAATAGCTAACGATAGTATAAACTCTGAACATTATGTAGCAGACTCTATTGATGCTGAACACTACGCACCTAACTCTGTAAATGATGACGCTTTGTCACATACTGGTGTAAGTGCTGGTAGTTACGGTTCTTCTACAGCTATTCCAGCAATTACTGTAAATGCTCAAGGACGTATTACAGGAGCATCTACAAACTCAGTTAACACAACTACAAACTTAGGAATATCAAGAAACAGCACTCAAGTTACTGTAACCAGTAGTAGTGGAAATGATGCAACTATAGGAGAAGCTACAAGCTCTCAAGCTGGTGTCATGACTACAACACATCACGACAAACTTGATGGTATTGCGTCTGGAGCTACAAACAACGGTTCTGGAAGTTTATCTAGTTATGCAGCTTTATCAGGTGCTACTTTTACTGGAACAGTTACTGGAAGAGCTATTAGACCTACATCTAATAATCTTTATGACTTAGGTACATCAACTTATAGATATAGAAATGTCTACACCAATGACCTTTGCTTATCTAACCAAGGCTCATCTAACGATGTCGATGGTACATGGGGTGACTGGACAATACAAGAAGGAGAATCAGACTTGTTCTTAAAAAATAACCGTTCTGGTAAAAAGTACAAATTTAATTTAACGGAGGTATCATAATGGCTATAGATTTTACTGATGGTCGACAGGATGGTAGAGCTAGAATTTTACAAATAAAACACGCAGTAACAAATACTGAGTTTGTAAGTAATAGCACATCTTGGGTAAACACTGGACTTTTTACTTTGCAATTTGATAATAATATAAGATCAGATAGCCATGTTTTCGCTATGATAAGACTTAGTTATGGTGAAGATGTAAGTAATGGTTGGGCTGTACCTGTTTATTGGACTTTATACGAAAATACAGACGGCAACATAGCTGACTCTAACAAAGGTATGTGGGGTGGTGAGTGCGGAATGGGTAATAATAATACACAATACAGTCAAAGAAGTGGATCTGGATACAGAATATACAACCCATCAGTTACTTCTCCTACGTTTAAGTTATATCAAAAAACTGATTACGCTTTTAATAGATATGTAGGTAGAGCAGGTAACGCTGGTAGTGACCGTAGTACAGGTCAAACCAGTATAGTTATTATGGAGATTAACGTCTAATGGACACAATGAAAGTAATAAAAGCAGCACAAACTTTAGGTGCTGGTGAATGTTGTATTCGTGGCAGTGTTGCAAATGAAACTGAGTTTTATGCAAACTTTTATAAAGTAACTGGTGTAAATAGTGATGGTACTGCTGCGGAAACTAATGATCCATCAGTTCATAAAATAACATGGGCTGATATTCAAACTGAAGTAGCCAAACTAGATAAGTTAGATTACCAGACAAACAGAGTATTTAATCCAACTGGCACAACTTATGCAACTGTTGAAGAGCAACTTGACATGTTATATCATGATATAGAAGATGGTAAGTTAAATACAACTGGAACATGGGCAACTCACATTAAAGCAGTAAAAGACGCTAACCCAAAACCTAGCTAATGGAGATACCTACGATAAAGTTACCACCCACCTTTACCGTGCAAACCCCCTCTTTACCTCTCCCTACAGCAAATGTTCCCTCATATCAACCTTTGGTCGTACCTCCGCAAGATTTACGAAGACCCGAAGGCACAGAGGAGGTGCGGACAACAGAAAACCCACCCCCAAAAATACACTTTCCGCCCTTACCTAGTATCACTTTACCATCGCAAGAAGTCCTAGTCGCTGCATCGGTTACTGCTGTAACTGCTGTAGCAGCT
>FUFK010072101.1_pt1 | contig 13934 bp, 26 predicted proteins | sample 1021851 | NCBI WGS metagenome assembly FUFK01 (sample SAMEA51879418, study PRJEB19060) | metagenome | reverse complement strand
GTGGCTTGACGCTATGTAGTAAGGACTTTGAGGATGTAATTGGTAGAGGTAACGATGCTTCTGGCGATATGTATGCTCTTGTTAAGCGTGGTGATATTACCCGTATTGGAAATACCCAGCCATACTACTATCAGCTTACCAGTAAGGGAGCTGAACGTATTAAAGTTATTAAGGAAAGGATGGCAGAATGAAACCTTTATGGGAAATTTATTCAACAGAGGACACTGCAGGACAACAGGTCTGGTTATTGGATGGACCAATGGTTAAAAAACCTGTGATATTTCCTACATTGTCCCTGCTCCATTCGTATATGGAATCTTTCCACGAAACACCGAAGGAGCGCACCACGACAAAGGTGCGCTCTGGCGATGCCTCTACACCGAAGCACCCGTATGATAGAACGGATGAATATTGGGAGAAACAACATGAGAAAGTCTAAGATGTATTACTGGTCTGATGATCAGATTGCTCAGATGAAAAACTGTGCTTCTTACGCTAACTCTATGATTGAGTTTGCAGAGGCTATTGGTGTTCACTATCTCACTGCTAGGAAGTACGCAAAAGAACTTGGTTTAGATATCCCGGATGGACGATGGAAGTCAGGCTCAATGCCAAAGACTGAGCGCAACCATGAGATCTATACCAAGTGGGAGGGCGGTTCATCTTACAGTGAACTGGCGAGGCAGTACGATGTAACCCGACAAAGAATATATGCAATCGTCGCTGAGCAACGTGTGCGTGAGATACAGCAAGAGCAAAATGCTGTTGCACAGAAGCAGTAAATAGCTATTATTAATTATGGCAAACAGTTTGTAGAAAGGAGCTAGCCATGAACGATGTAACTGAACAGCTTGAGGATGTACGCAAAATGGCTAACGAGGCACACAGCCTCGCTATGTCTATTGCTGACCTTGGGCAACACCTTGTTGATTGCGGTATGTTCCACGCATATATAAAGGCCAGAGCACCTGACCTTGAGCGTGAGGCCATGCTGTTTCTTGAAAAGCACCATGCGGAAAAACAGGAGGCCGCAAATGGATAGACTACCATCCCACGGCTCTCCAGCCGATCGTGGCAGTGCCGACCGTTATTACGGTCGGCCATTCGCCCCTCATTATTACCCGATGGGTACATACCGAGGTGAGCGTATTATCCCACCGTTAATGACACCTGAACAAGTGGAGGACTACAGGTATGCTTATGACACGGAAGAAGACCGTAAAGACTGGGGCGTTGATTGCCCTGCACATAACTCAAGCTACACCGAGGAGGCGTAAATGGACGGACAAGATTTACAGATTGCTCCAGCTGTTCTGGAGAGCATAGTATCTTTTGATTGGGCTAGTCCCACATTGCCAGAGTGCGAAGCATATGATATACACCCAGAGCGGTTGCACTCTCGTATCACGTATCGTGAAAAGGGTACAGAGATTTGGATTATTGAAGGTAACAGTTTAAGGATTATTCATGGGGATGAGATAGTGCATCACGGTCTTATTCTCAATCACCGTTAGAGGTGGACGGGCAACACCTCCATGAGGCGAGCACTAGGTTTGTCGTCTCTCAATGCTGTAGATGCGTTACCCTCCTGCACCTCGTGGCTGATATAGTTTAGGTAGGAGGACAAAGGTTAAGCGGCGTCCGTCGTAAATCATTTGCCGTAAATCTACAGAACACCTAGACCACATTTTAGTTTGTTTATAATGGGTCACACTATATAATTAATATATAACCTTAACTTCGCAGAAAGGAAGAAACAAATGGTTATCACTGAACAGCTTCTCTATACTTACCACAGTATCAATGATGATAACGTGGTTATAGAAGTCCTCACAGATACAGATTTGAGCAAGCTACAAAAGCTAGTTCTTGATCTGCAAAAGCAAACGGGGTATCAGTACCTTTACTGTGGTCGCAAGTACCATGCCATCCACTGGCAACAAACTGATCCGGAAGCGGCAAAGTTCTTGCTTCAGTATCGTGATGCAGAAAGGAAGTATGTGCTATGATCGTAGGTGGTTATTCAATGCAAGACGAGTCTGTTAATGGTGAAAAATGTATCACCGTTAAGGCTCATGAGTCAGGTGCTTCGTTCTTTTTACAAGGCGATGCGGCTGAAATTTTTAGGTGTGAGTGGCGTATTTATCAACTCAGGGTTGATAACAGCTTTGAGGATTTTTTGTATTCACACGATTATAACACTCTGTTACATACACCATCTTACGATGGCACAGAGTTTGTTTTTGAAGGGAGGTAACAATGACACGCATTGGTTTTCACAATTATCACGGGAAGGTGCTTCTGCACTCTGACAAAAGCAGGGCTGTCCTGCTTCCCATGATGCCAACACTCAAGGCTCTCAGCAATTATATTGCTGGGGTCTTGGATCGTTCCTGGATAATGTCACCTGANGATATAAGGGAGGTGGTTGTTTTGAAGGGTAAACGCAAGCCAAAGATCCATGGTTTTTATGATTGGGTTGATGGTAGGCTACAGCTGGACAGAAGTAAGCCAGCTGATTTACATAATATCTTTTACGGATTGGGAGATTAGTTATGGAAAAACATAAAACTAAAAGTGCATCTTACAAACAGTTCCTTGATGACCTACGGGACTCTGGTGAGATAAATATGTTTGGTGCTCCTGCTGTCTTACAGGAGGAGTTCGGTGTAAGTAGAGAACAAGCCCGACAGATTGTTATAGCTTGGATGGAGGATTACCGTGGGTAAGATGAAAGATTGGGCGATGGAACAACAAGAGGATGTGATGGACCAGTTCCGCGAGGGGCTGATTAACGCAAAAGATTGTTGCACTCTTCTTGGCGCGACGGGGATGCAACCCGACGAAATAGAAGGGTTTATTGATGAAAACCTACAACTCAATGCGGCGGGTAAGATGGTGCAGTTCTTCAATAACAATTAACTCAAGTGAGGGTATGCTGGTGTACTACTGGCATATCCTACCTTATAATATAAGGGTAGCTAATGGTGGCTACAGTCAATCTAAGGAGGTAGCAATGTCTACAAAAATTACACGCAATCCTAATAACGCATGGGTTGGTTGCTCACTTGACATACAGCACTGGTCACCCGACTGCCCAACAATACTCCCCGATGAGTTGGAAGATTCTACGGGCTGGGTACAAGTCGGTTGGTCTAACCTAAACCCTGCGCCTGAGGGTGCGGCCTTTGACAGCTTGTGTTTTTATGAAACTGTTGTGGGTGATTACCATTACCTTATTTCACAATTTAACTCCATGATGGGTGCTACATTTCATGTTCAGCGTCACAACATGGCGGCAAGCAGGGAGGCGTAACAATGTCTTGGGTTCTTAAAGAATTTCAAGCAGTGTGTGATTCGTATGAGTTTATGGGTAGCGAGTGCGCTACCCAGCACACCTATCACCGTGTGGTCAACGGTGCAAAAGATGAGTGGCGTGATGACTTTACGCTGGTACAACCAAACGACAGCGATTTGTATTTGTTTGTCCACCATCGCATCCACAACATTACGGATGCCGTTGCCCATCAACATTCTATGTATATTCAAGTTTATGAAGGGTATACTGCCGAGTTGGATGAGTTACTTGAGTATATACATGAGTACGCTAACGACTTTCCTGACACACACAATACAGGAGTGGAGTTTGCGTTATGATATTTGTTTGCATGGGGAGCATCATTGCGGTGCTCCTCTTAATTTATTTCACTGACCAGTAACAATCATAGGAGAAAGTATGATGAGTTGGATTTGGATTGGAGATTGTAAGCCTACTGACGGGCAAAAGGTCTGGTATTATTTTCACCACGAGGAGTTTGGTTTTACGATTCTTGAACGTGGTGAGTATGAAGAGCACGGTTGCATTGGTGTGAAGCTTAATGATGACGGAACTTATGTTGACGGTTGGCCTTATGAAAAGCTAGACGGAACTTGGGGTACGACTGAAAATGGCAAAGCACCCGATGCGAAAGTTTGGTTGCATGATACGTTTGGTAATGATACGGGTTGGCTGACTGATGACGTTACCCATTGGATGCCAGATACGGGGCAGAGTGAAGTGGACGTAGGTGTACCTGACGGTCACCCTCTGCCCAAGCGTCTCCAAAACTAAATGTTCGGTGTGACTGTAAATACCTATTATTATTTGNGGTCACACCTTATTATATAATTACGGCCAATGGTGGCCGCCCGATCTTAACAGGAGGTACAAATGGGTTTAGATCAATATGGTTATATCAATGCTGAGGTTGTTAAAACTAAAGGTGAAGACGGACACACTTACAAAGAGGTTGTTTGCGAACGTGAGTTTTATTGGCGCAAACACAGTCGCTTGCAGGACTTCATGGAAGAACTGTTTGTCGCCAAAACAGGCCGTCCAGCTACCGAGCTTAACTGCTACGACATGGAGCTTACCGAAGAAGACATAGCCAAACTTGAGCTGGCTTGGGAAACAGGCTATGCTCAAAACCATAGCGAGGGTGGCTTTTTCTATGGTCACCAAATGCAAGCCGAGCAAGCACAGGCTTATCTACCAGAAGACCTTGCTTTTATAACGCTCGCTAAAAAGTCCCTCGCTGANGGGCAGTCCGTCATGTATAGCTGTTGGTGGTAGNNATGGANGNTGACNTANTAACATTGGTTCTCAATCTGGCAATTATATTGCTTCTCCTCTAAACTTAGGGTCATGGTCTACGGATCATGGCTCTCTTTTTACTTTGCTATATAGAGCTGAAATGAAATATTAGGTGTTGTGATCTATNCGATATTACAATATCTGATATCTTAATATCTTCAAAACNNACTTCACGTGNCCGCGCGGTTTTGCGGACACACACTTTGTAATGAGTGGATTTTTGTTGTAGACTCTATTATAGGAAAGTAGACTTAGTTATGCCCAAAGCCAAAGTGACTCATAAAAACCAACTTGACGTTGTTGCCAACCCTCGGGTAGAAACTGGCCTGACACCCAAGCAAGAAAAGTTTGCGATAGTGTATGCAACTGAGGATGTAACACAAACGGAAGCCGCCCTCCGTGCTGGCTATGCTGAAAGCAATGCCCATGCGATAGCAAGCCGTATGTTGAATGGACGTGACTACCCACAGGTTTTGGAAAGAATCCGTGAAATTAAAACCGAGCTACAGCAAAAGTTTGAGGTTACGTTTGACGGCCATGTGCGGAAGCTAGCTGAGATACGTGACCAAGCTATGCAGAACGGCAACTACTCAGCGGCGGTTACTGCTGAAAAGAACAGAGGCCAAGCCGCAGGATTATACATTGATCGCAAAGAGATCCTTACTGGCAAGATTGACCAGATGTCACGAGACGAAGTGCTGTTGGAAATTAAGCGGATACAAGAAGAGTTTCCACAATTACGAGAAGCATTGAACCCAGCGATAGAAGGCCATGTCACAGAATCCGGAGACTAAGCTGTGGTCTGCCCTACGGGATGGAACTATGGCGATGGACGTACATTGGACACGAGTAGAGGCGTGGAGTCTTCCTGGAGTGCCTGATGTAAACGGATGTTTGGATGGGATTGACTTTTGGGTTGAACTCAAAGTTCTTACGACAAAGTCTGACAAGAAGTTTCCAAAGTGGCGACCTCACCAGATTGCTTGGCAGACCTCAAGAACCTCTGTTGGCGGATGTGTTTGGAACTTGGTTCATCATCTTTCTTCTAACCGACTCTATTTTTTAAGCGGATTGAACCTTGCAAAGAGATTGATGGATGGTGATGAAGGGAACTACGATGGATGGGTTGAGATGCCGACGGATTATGACGGATGGCGAAAGGTGCTTGAACAACTGACATCACGGGAAGTCCGTCTCGACTTTCAGCCAAAATGAAGTCATAAGACTTCGGGATCATGACGAGCAGCTCGTCTTTCTTTCTTGTTCATTATGACAACTTAAGTGTTTACACTATTTGGTCAATATGCTATTCTAACAGTGTAGCCAATGGTGGCTACAGTCAATCTTCGTAGAAAGGAAGATACAATGCCTAAATTATCAAAAGCCGTTAAGGCAGTCCCTACTTCAGCTGAAATTGTTTTTCAGGGTATTAATGCTATACCTGAAGACCGCCGCAAAGCTGGCGTCACTGTCGCTGATATCGCCAAGTTTGTCCAAGAAAAAGCTGGCGGTAATCCAAACAATGTCGGCGTCCGCACGGTTGCTAAGGTAAATCCTAAAGATGAACAGCCGTTTCCTTTTGAAAGCAAGCGTACCCTCTATGAAGAAGACGGTGCTAAAAAAGCACGGCTTCGTGGTCTTGTGGTGTGGCAACTAATCAACTCAGGCAAGTCGGTTACTACGCTCACCGATGTTGATAACGCCCATAAAAAAATCAAGGCTAAGAAATACCATGCCCTGATAGATGCCTTAAATGGTGGGCAGTCACCGTCTGCCAAGTCTACATGGGGTAACAATTTCGTAGAACTCTACGTCATACCAGCTTAACACCGAGGGATGGGCGGCCGATGGTCGCCCATCTTTTTTGGATGGATGGATGGATTGATGATGAATGAAGACGATTCATGTATATATGTACCATCATATATACTCAAACAAGCACTTTGTCCTCTAATGAAATCATAAGACTTCTTGCTTATATACAGTTATGCGTAAACTGCTATTATAAAGTATAACCATTAACATGGAGGGTAAAATGGGTTACACAAACAAATGGCAACAAAATGTTGCTTTTACTGACGAGCAGTGGGCAGAGCTCTCAGACTATGTACGAAAGTTGCGTAAGCCAAAAGGTGTGCGTTGGGAAATTGATGACGACTGCCCCTCGCCACACATTTATGTGCAGGGTGCAAAGTATGAAGACCACGAAGGTTTTTACTTATACAAAACACCTGATGAGCGTTACTACTTTTGCAAAACAAACCGTAAGCCTTATGACAAAACTGTCTGGGCAATACTGCAGAAGGCAAGCTCTATCGGCTCCAACTTTTGGATAGCGCACGATTGATGGATGGGCGATTGATGGATTGACAACCCATTCATCGCCTATGACGAAGCGTAGGGCGTGTCCTGGTCGCTCGGGTGCGTGAAAATTTTTTACAACAAAACCGCACTCCAAACGCAAAAAACAGTTACAGTGCAAAATGTAACTAACAGCAAAAGGTGTAAAAATGGTTTTACTAGCAATAACAGGCGTAATAATAGCTTTAATTTTTTTACTATTATTTAATAGTTAGGGGTTTACATTAGTGTAAATAACCCCTATATAATATGTATAAGGCGCAATACCGCACCTTATTAACTTAACCAAATAGGTGTTAAAATGGTTAAAACCAAACAGGCTACAGCGCAAGTGCCACAAAGCGCAACCACTGCCAGCAAGGTGTTTGCTGGCGCAAACGGGGTTGCTAACCCTGTAGCAGCGGCCGCAATGGTTGCGTTTATTAACGCAAACGGCGGCATTGCCAACTTGGCTTTGCAGTTAAACGCTAGCCTAGTTAAAAACAATATATTGTTTGGCGGCGGCGCATTGTGGCGCACAATGCAGCCAAACAATGCTGGCGTTATTGGCACACGTGGCCTAATACTTTGGGCTTGTGTTAACGGCGTTAAGCAAGGCCAGCCTGTTACTAAGGCTAACCTTGCAACCTTGGTACAAACTACAGTGCCAACCAAGTTTGCGCCTGTACCATTGGCGCAAATACAGCAAGCCCACAAGGCGTGTAATGCTGGCGTAACCCATAACAACAGCGTGCCAGCTGGCGGCACTGCCAACCAAAACGCAGTGCTTGCCATACTTAATGGCGGCTTTGGTTACAGCAACCAAACGCTAGCCACATACGGCAATGCCTACGGCCAGCTAGTGCCTATGGCCTAAACACTAGGCCAGCCAAGTAAAAGGTACTTGGCTGGCCTTTAAAACGCCGCTACGGGCTTAAAAAATTGGGCAACCCCCCTAAAGCGGTGAAGAGGTACAAGCGTCAGCGTAGTACACGGTTTCGCAGAGATCGGCAGTACTCAGAAAGTTTTACGATTTACCCCACCCCCCTTTTTTGAAATATGAGTCATAGGTTCATTGCCCTTTGAAAATTTTTATACTATTCTGAATCCATGAGTGATGGACCAGAATATATTGGCGTAGCCACTAACGAAGATGGTGATGTGGCTTTGTGCCTGTATTATAAAGATGGTGTGAGCCACCAGATCTATTTACATGATGATGATGTTATAGGGTTGATTGCTGCATTAATATCTGCTAAGACCAGTAATGAGTTACCGTGCGAATGTCAAACGTACCACTAAACATTCCAGAAGACATACTCAAGCAATACGCCATGTTGCTTGAAAAACAGAAAAAAATCATCTCAAGTGATCGCGCGAGAGCGGACTTTATGTCCTATGCTAAATCTGTATGGCCTGAGTTTATACAGGGCAACCACCATAAGGTGATGGGGCAAAAGTTCAATGCCCTTGCTACAGGTAAGATAAAACGCTTGATAGTGAATATGCCACCACGACATACAAAGTCAGAGTTTGCCAGTTATCTATTGCCAAGCTGGTTAATGGGATTGAACCCCAAGCTAAAGATTATTCAAGCGACGCATACAGGTGAGTTGGCTGTGCGGTTTGGACGTAAGGTGCGTAACCTAATGAACTCGGCCGATTACTCTCAAGTCTTTCCAGAAGTACAGTTGCGGCAAGATAGTAGTGCGGCGGGACGTTGGGAGACCCATGCTGGCGGCGAATATTTTGCGGCTGGTGTAGGAGGAGCGATTACAGGCCGTGGTGCTGACCTTATGATTATTGACGACCCGCACTCGGAACAAGATGCGTTATCCCCTGCGGCATTGGAGAATGCCTATGAGTGGTATACTTCTGGTCCACGGCAAAGACTTCAGCCCGGAGGGGCGATTGTGATTGTGATGACACGTTGGTCGGAGATAGATCTAACAGGTAAGTTGCTAAAGCAACAGGCACGGGATGTGTTGGCCGACCAGTGGGAAGTTGTAGAGTTTCCAGCCCTGCTAGAAGATGATAAGGTACTGTGGCCTGAGTTTTGGAAGAAGGACGAATTGTTAAAGGTCAAGGCTTCTTTGTCTGTAGGCAAGTGGGAAGCACAGTGGCAACAAAACCCTACATCCGAAACAAGTGCGATACTAAAGCGTGATTGGTGGAAAACATGGGAAAAGGAAGATATCCCACCGCTCTCGTATGTAATGCAAAGTTATGATACGGCGTTTAGTAAACAGACAAATGCCGACTATAGTGCGATTACTACATGGGGTGTGTTTTACCCAGAGGAAGGCGAGCCGCCGAATATTATCCTATGTGACGCACGGCGGGGTAGGTGGGACTTCCCTGAGTTACGGCGTATTGCTTTGGAAGAGTTTGAGTACTGGGATCCGGAATGTGTACTTATTGAGGCCAAAGCCAGTGGTATGCCATTGACGCAAGAACTACGCAGTATGGGTATTCCAGTGCAGAATTATACCCCGTCAAGAGGAAATGATAAGTTCACAAGAGTGAACGCCATTGCGCCTCTCCTTGAAAGTGGGTTAGTATGGGCTCCAGATACTAGGTGGGCAGAAGAAGTTATTGAAGAGTGTGCCGCTTTCCCTGCTGGGGAGAATGATGACTTTGTAGATACAGTAACACAGGCTCTCCGTCGGTTTCGCGAAGGTGGATTTATACAACACCCAGAGGACTATGATGACCATGTTGATTTACCAGCAAGACAAGCAGTCTACTATTAATAAAATTATTGACGATTTATTAGCAGAGCTTGAACAAGCTAAAAATACATTGAATCCTCCTAAGAAACCTAAACTGCGTTTGATACAAGGGGGTAAGTCAGATGGCTAGACAGCCAAAAGCATATAATAATATTGAACGTGAGTTTACTCTTGTAGGTCAACCCTTACCTAGTGATGAGTTAGAAATAGAACTGCCACAAGAAGGCGAAGATATTAGCCTTGATGGTATGGAGATGACCCGCAACGAAGACGGGTCTGTAGAGTTTGGCGAGCCAGAAGGTCCAAACCCTAGTGAAGTTGGGTTTTTTGACAACCTTGCTGATGCGATAAATGATGATGAGCTGGTTGCTATTGGCTCAATGATCATGGAAAAAGTAGAAGAAGATAAAAGTTCACGCAAAGAGTGGATGTCTACTTACACAAAAGGTCTAGAACTACTTGGTGTTAAGTACGAAAACCGTACAGAACCTTTTAACGGTGCAAGTGGTGTCATCCACCCCATGCTTAATGAAGCTGTAAGCCAGTTTCAAAGCCAAGCATACAAAGAATTATTGCCTCCCGCTGGGCCAGTACGCACACAAGTCCTTGGTGATACCACCCCTGAACTGGAAAAACAGGCAGAACGTGTAAAAGATTTTATGAATTATAAAATTATTCATGAAATGGAAGAGTACGATTATGATTTTGACCAAATGCTGTACTACTTGGGGCTGTGTGGTAGCGCATTTAAGAAGGTTTATACTGACCCACAGCTAGGTCGGCCTGTAAGTAAGTTTGTTATGGCCGAAGATATACTTGTACCCTACTCCGCAACGGACATACAAAGTGCCGAACGGGTTACACATATCGTAAAAATGTACAAAAACGAGCTACGCAAACTACAAGTCAGCGGTTTTTATCGTGATATTGAGTTAGAAGGCTCTGATACTCAGTACAATGAGCTAGAAGAGACAAAAGAAGACCTGTCAGGTATTGAAAGAACAGGTGAAGACTCACAAATTACACTTTTTGAGTGCCATTGCTACTTAGATTTAGAAGATTTTCCTGATTTAGGCGAAGATGGCGAGCCTACAGGCATACAATTACCGTATATCGTTACAGTTGCTGATGAAACAGGGGAAATTTTGTCCGTGTACCGTAATTATGCGGAAAACGACCCCATGAAACGTAAAAAACCATACTTTGTCCACTACCCATTTACTCCAGGACTAGGGTTTTACGGTAATGGTTTGATTCATTTGCTAGGAAATTTGTCTCGCACAGCTACAGCCAACCTAAGACAGTTAATTGATGCTGGAACGTTGGCTAATATGCCAGCAGGGTTCAAGGCTAGAGGCTTGCGTATTAGAGATGACGATCAGCCACTTCAGCCCGGAGAATGGCGGGACGTCGATGTTGTTGGTACGGAGTTGCGCGGCTCACTTGTACCCCTCCCATACAAAGAGCCTAGCGGCACTCTGTACCAACTCCTGGGATTTGTTGTTAACGCCGCTCAAAAATTTGTAGGTACTACAGATATTGGTACGGGCAACGTACAAAATACTGAAATGCCTGTTGGTACGACAGTTGCCCTTATGGAACGTGGTAGCCGCATCATGTCGGCGGTGCATAAACGGTTGTACAATGGTTTGAAGCAGGAGTTTAAGTTACTTGCCGAGCTGTTTGCGCTAGATCCTACTGACTACCCATATAATGTTAGTGGTAATCAGCCAGGACTGAAGGCTAGTGACTTTGACGGGCGTATTGATATTGTGCCTGTGGCTAATCCTAACATTTTTAGTATGTCACAACGGGTGACGCTGGCACAAGAACAACTCAAGTTAGCACAAGCTAACCCTCAAATGCACAACCAGTACGAAGCACTGCGCCGTATGTATACTGCTTTGGGTGTAGATAATATTGAGCAAATTTTGCCTCCACCACAACAGCCTATGCCTATGGATCCTGTGCAGGAAAATGGTATGGTGCAAATGGCACTGACAGGAACGCAACAGTTAAAAGCGTTTCCTGACCAAAACCATGATGCACACATCGCTGTGCATATGGGCTATATGGCTTCTATGATTGTACGGGCTAACCCNGCNATTATGCAGATTTTGCAAAAGCATATTTTTGAACATATCAGTTTGAAAGCACGGTTGGTTGTCCAACAGCAAGCTCAGGCACAGGGTATGCAAATGCAACCGCAAGAAATGGAAAGTCAGGTTGCCGAGGTAGAAGGCGACTTGATCAATGAGTATATTGAGCTTGAATCACAAATCATGGGTATGCAACAGAAGGATCCTTTGGTAGACTTGAAAGCGCAAGAGCTACAGTTACGTCAACAAGAGCAAGCACAAAACGCTCAAATGGATCAGATGGAGCTAGAGTTTGATAAACAAAAGGCGGCTCAACAAGCCGCTATCCAACGTGAGCGTATTGACAGCACTGAGGATATTGCAGAGATGAGAGCTCAAATAGCTCTAGAGCGTACAAGAGGTAGAGGTTAATGGTTGATCCTTTAGATGATGTAGATCCGTATGCGACAGAAGATGATATTAGCCAAACAGCTACGGGGCAAGCCCAAGCTAGGGGTGACAGAAGCTATAGCTCAATAGGGTCTGCTGTAAATATTTTTGGGGACGATGATTCAGGACCATCATCCAGAGCAAATAGACTTGCTCAGCAGAATATGCGACAAGAGCGACCTTCTTTTCTAGAGCGAGTGAGTAACAAACTCAGTAATGTCTTTGGTGGCATTCCGCAACCTAGTTTTGATATACAAAAGCCTGAGTTTGACCCTACAGGGTTTTATAGAAGTTTACCTAGAAGAGCTGAAAAGCTAGGGGGAGCAATAGCTGATAAATTTGTTCCTGGACGGGATACCCCTTTAGGTATGGTTCCATCATTAATTGGCGGAAAATTAGGAGCGGGTTTAAGTTTGGCTAATTTTATGGCTGGTAAAAAACCTGAAATAGATTCGTTTGTAGATAGTATACTGGGTAAAAAAGATAAACCAGAATCAGTGCTAACTCTAACTCCAACTCCAACTGTAGCTCAATTTAGACAAGGAGAAAGGGATGCTCTGGATCCACGTAATTTGGCTACAGTCCCACCTAGCGTAATAGTAGATATACCTGTAGAAGAAGCTAATCCTGCAGGTCTTTCCCAGCTACAAAGATCGCTTGGTGGTTTGCCAGTAGAAGTTCGTGGTGGTGGCGGTGGTTCTACCAGAGAGGGTGGTCTTGGAGATTTTGTAGCTATAGCCTCGCCTATGTCACGTCCTGATCGTCCTGTTTTAATACCTGTAGAAGAAGCTAATCCTGGAGATTTTAAATCGGAGAGAAGCAGACGTTCAGAGGCTTTGGGTGTGCCATCAACTTTTATACCACCAGATCCAGGACCGAGTATGCAAGCTCTAGAGTTAAACCCCTTACAAGTATCTCAAATAGACACTTCTGTTCTTGAACAATTAATGAACTCAGGTTTGTTGACGGATATAGTAAGTGGAAAAGGTGCAAGCCCCTCTGTAAATAATCCATTGGGTCCGGGACAATTTAATTTTCAATTTAACCCCGAAGAGCCAAAAGTTGAATTTAGAATGGATTTACAAGATTTAGGTATTGGGTCATTATTCGGTCGAGGATGAGGTCAAACAAATGAGTGATAAAAGATTAGCACAATTAATTGATTCTTTGCGTGATGCGAAGGAAGCGGGTGACAAAGACAAGATTGTTGAAATCGAAGCTGATATGTTTAAAGAGTTTGGCTATGATGCCAAAACTGGTAAAACCAAAAAGTCTGATGGTGGTCAGGTGTACAATATCCCTGCTATGATGGAAGCTACCAGTAACCGAGCTACAAACGGCAGTATCTCTCGTGGTGGTGGTGCGGCTCTGCGTGGCACAAAGTTTAAGGGCGTTTCATGACCAGAATAGCTAATTGGTTAAAAGCACTGATTGCTTACAACCTAGTTGCTAGGTTGACCATGATAGCTAGTATTACTATGTCTTGGCGGTGTGCTGAGTGGTTTATGTCTTTACCAGACCCTACCACTCAGCAGTCTGCTTTTGTTTCTGTCATCATGGGTGTCATGACAGGGGTTTTTGGCATCTGGATGGGGCAGGAGAGCAAAAAACAATAGAAGCAAGGAGGGGTTTATGCTTCAGGCGTTAATTGGACCAGTAACAGGTCTACTCGATAAATTTGTAGAAGATAAAGATCAGAAG
>FUFK010051841.1_pt1 | contig 13935 bp, 18 predicted proteins | sample 1021851 | NCBI WGS metagenome assembly FUFK01 (sample SAMEA51879418, study PRJEB19060) | metagenome | reverse complement strand
GCAAGAAAGAAAAAACTTGGTGGTGAAATTATTTGTAAGGTATTTTAATGTCTAAAATAGGAAAAATAAACATACCAATTCCAGAAAAAGTAAAAGTTTTATTATCTGGTAACACAGTTAATGTAGAGGGCCCACTAGGCAAACAAGCAATTAAATTAGATTTAGATATGTTTGAACTTAATATTACAGAAGGTAAAGACGTATCGATAAAACCAAAAAAACTTGATGAAACATCTAAAAGATTATGGGGTATGAATAGAAGTTTACTTAATAATGCCATTATTGGTGCAAGCAGCGGTTATGAGAAAATACTTGAACTTACAGGCGTAGGTTTCAGAGCTGCTCTAAAAGGTAATGCTTTAAATATGCAACTAGGATTTAGTCATGATATTAATTACGATATTCCAGAAGGTATTAAAATAGCTGTCGAAAAACAAACAACATTAAAAATAAGTGGATCAAATAAGCAACAAGTTGGTATGGTCGCATCACAAATCAAAAGCATTAGGCCACCTGAGCCATATAAAGGAAAAGGGATAAAAGAAAAAGGACAATATATTTTAAGAAAAGAGGGTAAGAAGAAATAATGAGATTAAATACAATCGAAAGAAAAAGATTTAGAGTAAGAAAAAAACTTAAAAATGTTTCTAAAGATAGATACAGATTAAGTGTTTCAAGATCTACGAAAAATATAAGTGCACAAATAATAGATGATGTAAAAAATATTACACTAGTCTCTGCTTCATCGATAGATAAAGAAATTAAAGGACAAAAAAAAAACAAATCAGAATTGTCAACTATTGTTGCTGAAATTCTGGCGAAAAAAGCAAATGAAAAAAATATCAAGAAAATTTACTTTGACAGAGGAATTTATAAATATCATGGAAGAGTTAAAATTTTTGCTGAAACATTAAGAAAAAATGGAATGGAATTTTAATATATGGAAAAAAATACAGAATTTGTAGAAAAACTAGTTCACATAAACAGAATAACGAAAGTTGTAAAAGGTGGAAGAAGATTTGGTTTTTCAGCTTTAGTAGTAGTAGGTAATCAGAATGGGAAAATTGGAATTGCCCATGCAAAAGCAAAACAGGTTCCTGATGCAATCAAAAAAGCAAANGAGTTGGCTAGAAGAAAATTGATACAAATACCTTTAAGAGATGGACGTACAATTCATCATGATATTTANGGCAAAGATGGNGCTGGAAAAATTAAATTAAGATCTGCACCTAAAGGAACAGGTATAATNGCTGGNGGNCCAGTTAGAGCTGTCTGNGAGGTACTNGGTATAAAAGATATAGTAGCTAAATCTTTGGGTACTGCAAACCCACATAATGTAATTAGAGCATGTATAAAAGCTTTATCTAAACAAAATTCACCAAAAAATATTTCTAATTTAAGAAATAAGAAAATATCTGAGATAATTGAGAAAAGAGGATAATGACATCTTTAAATACATTAAATAATATTAAAACAAAAAAAATTCGAGTAGGAAGAGGAATAGGATCTGGTAAAGGTAAAACTTCTGGCAGAGGTGTAAAAGGTCAAAAATCAAGATCTGGAGTAGCTATAAAAAGTTTTGAAGGTGGTCAAATGCCATTATATAGAAGACTACCTAAAAGAGGCTTCAACCCCGTAAACAAAAATGATATAGCAGTAATAAACTTAGGTGATTTACAATATCTTATTGATAATAAAAAAATTAAAACAGATGAAAAAATAAATATTAATACTTTTAAAAAGTCCAAATTATTCAGAAAATCAATTAATAAATTTAAAGTTTTATCAAATGGTAATTTTAATTCAAAAATAGATATAGAAGCAGATTATACTTCTAAAACTGCTAAAGAGAAAATCGAAAAAGTTGGTGGAAAAATTACTGTTAAAAATCAATCTAAATAATGAGTGCCTCAACACAATCTAACGATTTAAGAAATAGAATATTATTTACACTTTTTATCCTTGCTGTTTATAGATTGGGTACTTTTGTTCCTCTTCCAGGTATCGACCCAGAGCAACTTCAAATAATGATGGAAGGGAATCAAAAAGGTTTGTTAGGCATGTTTAACGTTTTTGCAGGCGGAGCTGTAAGCAGAATGGCAATATTTGCTCTTGGAATAATGCCATATATATCTTCTTCAATTATTGTCCAGCTACTCACTGGTGTTTCAGAATATTTTAAAAATCTAAAGGCTCAAGGTGAAATAGGAAGACAAAAAATTACTCAAATAACTAGATATGGAACTGTTTTGTTGGCAACTATACAAGGATATGGGTTGGCAGTTGGATTAGAATCGTCAGCAGATTTAGTTATTAATCCTGGAATATTTTTTAAAATTTCAACAGTTACAACTATTGTTGCTGGAACTATATTTTTGATGTGGCTTGGTGAACAAATTACACAAAGAGGAATAGGAAATGGAATTTCATTAATTATTTTTTCAGGCATTGTTGCTGAAATTCCAAGAGCTTTAGTAACAACTTTTGAATTAGGAAGAACTGGTGCAATTTCAACTGTAATGATAATTTTTATCTTTATATTACTCGTTGCAACTATAATGTTTATTGTTTTTATGGAGAGAGCATTAAGAAAAATTCTTATAAATTATCCAAAAAGGCAAATGGGAAACAAAATGTATGGAGGAGATTCTTCACATCTGCCTTTAAAAATTAATTCAGCAGGTGTAATACCTGCTATTTTTGCTTCAGCTTTATTATTGTTGCCAGTTACTTTTTCAAATTTTAATGTTTCACAAAATGAAACATTTTTAAACATTTCATCTTATTTTTCCCAAGGACAACCTTTATACATGTTGTTATATGCATCAGGTATAATATTTTTTACTTTTTTTTATACTTCAATAACTTTCAATCCAACTGAAACAGCTGAGAATTTAAGAAAATATGGTGGATTTATTCCTGGAATAAGACCTGGAGAAAGTACAGCACTTTATATTGATACAATTTTGACAAGACTTACAACAATAGGTGCATTATATCTTGCACTAGTTTGTTTGATGCCAGAATTTTTAATTGCCAATTATCCTATTCCGTTTTATTTAGGTGGCGCCTCTGTTCTAATCGTTGTTGTTGTTGCAATCGACACCGTTACACAAATTCAAACGAGGATGATGAGCTCTCAATATGAGCAACTAATCAAGAAAACTAAGTTTGGTAGATAAGTGAATATAATATTGTTTGGTCCTCCAGGAGCTGGGAAAGGCACTCAAGCTAAATATCTTGTAAAAAAACTAAATGGTCATCAAATTTCTACTGGAGATATTTTAAGAGACGAAATTAAAAAAGACACTGAAATAGGAAAAAAAATAGTAAATAATATGAATGAAGGAAAATTTGTCAGTGATGATATTGTTAATAGCCTTTTAAAAAATCATGTTTTTGATCCTAACAAAAAAGAAAAATTAATATTTGATGGCTATCCTAGATCTATTAGCCAAGCTAGAAATTTAGATTTATTATTAAATAGCTCAAATCAGAAAATAGACTATATTTTTTTTTTAAATGTAAACAAAGAAACTATTGTGGAAAGAATAAAAAAAAGAAAAATTTTAGAAAAAAGAACTGATGATGATATAGATACTATTTTAAAGAGATATGATACTTATATTGAAACTACTAAACCAGTATTAGATTACTATTCAAAAAATTCAAATTTTCATGAGATTGATGGAACAATGGAAATTGATCAAATAACCAATAAAATAGAGGCTTTTTTGAATGTTTAAGGCGTTGACTTTGATTAATCTTCTTATATAAAAGGCACAATTTATCACAAATATTATGGCTCGTATTGCAGGTGTAAACATACCACAAAATAAATTAGTTCATGTTGGACTTACTTACATTTATGGAATTGGAAATAAGTTTTCTCAACAAATTTGTAATGAATTAGAAATACCAAAATCAAAAAGAGTTAATGAATTAACTGATGATCAAATTTTAAAAATTAGAGAGTATATTGATCAAAAATTTACTGTTGAAGGTGATTTGAGAAGAGAAACATCATTAAGTATAAAAAGATTAATTGATCTTGCAACTTATAGAGGATCTAGGCATAGAAAAAAACTTCCTGTCAGGGGTCAAAGAACGAGATGTAATTCTAGGACTAGAAAAGGAAAAGCAATTGCTATTGCAGGTAAGAAATTAACTCCACTTAAAAAATAATGAAAAAAGAAGCAACCGAAAATAAAGATCAGAAAATAGAATCTAAACCAAAAAAAAGTTCTTATTCAAAGAAAAAAAAAGGAAAAAAGAATATTTTAAACGGAATAGCTTATGTTCAGTCTACATTTAATAATACTATTGTATCTATAGCTGACACTAATGGAAATGTAGTCTCTTGGGCATCTGCTGGTCAAAAAGGTTTTAAAGGCTCTCGTAAATCTACACCATACGCAGCTCAAGTTGCTGCTGATGCAGCTGCAGCAAAAGCTTTAGAGGTCGGCATGAAAATTTTGTCTGTTGAAGTTAAAGGTCCTGGATCTGGAAGAGAAACTGCTTTGAGAGCTTTACAGGCTAGAGGTTTTAAAATTATATCAATTAAAGATACAACACCAATGCCACACAATGGCACGAGACCACCTAAAAAAAGGAGAGTTTAATGGAGCAAGCAGAAGTAAATTCAAAAAATTGGAAATCATTAATTAAACCAGCAAAACTAGATGTTCAATTAAGTGATGATAAAGCATTTGCAAAAATCACTGCTGAACCACTAGAAAAAGGATATGGGTTAACTCTTGGTAATTCATTAAGAAGAATACTTTTATCCTCTATTAGAGGAACCGCTGTAACTTCTATTCAGATAGATGGTGTATTGCATGAATTTACATCAATTAAGGGTGTAAGAGAAGATGTTACAGATATCGTATTAAATGTGAAATCTTTAGCTCTTAAAAGCTCTTCAGATGAACCAAAAAAATTAATACTTGATGCCAAAGGTCCAGGAGAAATTAAAGCATCTGATATAACACCAGTAGCAGATGTTGAAATATTAAATCCTGATTTAGTTAAAGATGCTTCAGGGAACTGGATCACAGATAAAAGCATGAAATTAGTAGAACTTACTTATGAAGAAATTAGTAAGTATACTATTGGAAGTGTAAAGCCCGAAACAAAGTACGCAAAAAGATTTAAAGATCAAAAACCTATTACAGGTGAAAAAATACCAAAATTAACTGATTTCTTTAAATTAGTGACGGAAGATAAATATAAAGATGTATTTTTAAATTTAGAAATTAAATCAACTCCAACACAAGAAAACGTAACACCAGATCCAGAAAAAATGGTTTCCTTAATCCTTAAAGATATTAAAGATTTTAAACTTGAAGATAGAACTTTAATCACTTCTTATGATTTTAGAATTCTTTACGCCCTTAAAAAACAAAATCCAAATATTTTAAGAGGGTTTATTACCTTGCAACAAGGTCTTTCAATAACTAAAAAGAATATTTATGAAAACTCTCCATGGATGGTTAAAAATTATCCTTTGGAAGAATTATTTTTGTTACCAAATATTATTAAATCGCTAGAAGGGCATGTATGGAGTGTTTTCTACCGTGATGTGACTAAACAAAATGTAGAATTAGCACATAAGCATGGTTTAGCTACTTGTGTTTGGACAGTGAATAGAGAAAAAGATATTATTAGAATGATCGAGTACGGAGTTGATGGAATTATCACTGACTATCCAAAAAAAGTTCAAGAAATTTGTAAATCCAAAAATATCTCTTGGTTTTAAGCCTGAAAACTTGAAAATATATTTATCATCGTGTAAATAAACCCATGGCAAAAAAAAAATATCAAAGAAACTGGTTAGAGAGAAAACTTGATGAATATAACCATACAATGGAGCTGATTAGAACTATCCTACCTTTTTTAATACTTTTGCTACAAATTTACATACTAACGAAACTCATTTAACACATCATCAAATATCAGGTATAACTCAATAATGACTTTATTGTTTTTATCACTAGCAGGTATCATTGCAATCATTGTTATTCTTGTATCGGCAAAATTTATTAAAGCAGGGTTTGATGCTAGAGGTGAGGTTAAAGAGGAACAAAGAAAAGAGAAACTCAAGCAAGAGGATGAAGATATTTTAGATGAATTAAAAAGAAAAGATCTTTCTGAGGAAGACTTAAAAGATCTTTACGATAAAATTCAGAATAAAAAAAAAGATGACAATGAGTGAGTCTTTAAAAGAGATTAAATTTCTAAATGATTTACCTGACCAAGTTATAGTAATAGATAAATTTAAAACAATTAACTTTGCAAATAAAAGTGCTAAAACTCGTTTTGGATCTAATATTGAGAGTCAAAATATTTCAAGTATTGTGCGTGATGCTGAATTGTTGGATCAGATCGATAAATCATTGGAAAAAAATCAAGGCGGGATCTTGGATATTGAAATTAAGGCACCTAATTTCCAATATTATAAAGTAAGTGTCATGCCTGGACCAAAAAATTTATTAAATACGAGTGATAGTGTAATAATCTTTTTTAAAGATTTGACTGATATCATTAAAGTTCAAAAACTCAAATCCGATTTCGTTGCGAACGTCTCTCACGAACTAAGAACGCCTTTGCAAAGTATTAAACTTGGTCTTGAAACAATAAATAATGGTCATGCGTCTAAAGATTTAGAAAGTCAAAAAAAAATATTACCAGTTGTTCTTCAGCAAACTTCAAGGATGGAAAGTATTGTAAATGATCTTTTATCTCTCTCAAGAATAGAACTTCAAGAACATATAAGACCGAGTGAAAAAGTGGATTTAAATGAGATTATTTCTCACTCAATTGATTTAAATAAAGAAATCATAAAAAAAAATAATATGAGCTGTAGTTTCGATAAACAATCAGACAATATAAAAATTAATGGCGATAGAAACAGGTTAATTGAGGTTTTTAATAATCTTATAGATAACGCAATAAAATATAGTGAAAAAAATAAGAAAATAAAAATAACTACTAAATCTAAAGATAATAATTTTCATGCAATAGTCGAGGATGAAGGTATTGGGATATCTAAAGAAAACATACCCCAGATAACTGAGAGATTTTTTAGGGTAAATCCTGCTAAAAGCAAAGAAGTTGGAGGAACTGGTTTAGGTTTAGCAATAGTAAAACATATAGTGAATCAACATAGAGCAGAAATGTCTATAACAAGCGAATTAAATAAAGGTACCCGTATTTCCTTAGTTTTTCCAATCAGTTTATAAATTCAACTAAAAAGTTAGGTTTGTAACAAAAATTTAATATTTGTTTAATAAATCAATAACTTTGAAAGATTACATCATAGCTATGTTTAAAAAGGAGATAAATATGAAAATAATAAAAAACATAGTAGCAGTTATTGCTATTCTTTCTTTTGCTTCATACGCACAAGCAAGAGACCAAATTAAAATTGTAGGTTCTTCAACAGTTTACCCATATGCAACAGTAGTTGCTGAGAAATTTGGAAAACAAGGTAGTTTTAAAACCCCAGTAATTGAAAGTACTGGTACTGGTGGTGGAATGAAATTATTTTGTGCTGGTATTGGAGTAAACCACCCAGACATCACTAATGCTTCAAGAGCAATTAAATCTAAAGAAAAGGCTTTATGTGAAAAAAATGGTGTAAAAGATATAATCGAAGTAGTTGTAGGAAATGACGGTATAACATTTTCTCACTCAGTAAAATCACCTGACGCAAATTTCACAAAAGAGCAACTTTGGAGAGCTTTAGCAGCGAAAGTAGATGTTAATGGTAAATTAGTAGAAAACCCATATAAAAAATGGAGTGATATAGATGCAAGTTTACCCAGCAAGAAAATTGAAATCTTAATTGCACCCCCAACATCTGGAACAAGAGATGCTTGGAATTCATTGGTAATGAATAAAGGTTGTTCAAAAGAAGCTAAATCTTTATTTGGTGATAAATCTAAAAAAGAATGTGCAAAAATGAGAGAAGATGGTTACGCGGTTGAAGCAGGTGAAAACGACACTTTAATTGTACAAAAACTTGCAGCAAATCCTGATGCTTATGGTTTCTTTGGCTATAGTTATTATTTAGCAAACAAAGACAAAATAAAAGCAGCGGCTATCAATGGGGTAAAACCTTCATTAGAAGGGATTCAAGATTATTCTTATCCAATAGCAAGACCATTATTCTTTTATGCAAAGAAAGCTCACGTTGGAGTAGTCCCTGGTCTAAAAGAATTTTTAGATGCATTCACTTCAAAAAAAGCTATGGGATCTAGAGGTTACTTAACTGATATTGGATTAGTGCCACTAGCTAGTGANAAATATAAAGTTACTAGAACTGCAGCAAAAGACTTAGTTACAATNANCCTCAAGTAACAGTTGTTAATTAATGAAAAAAAGGCCGATTATTCGGCCTTTTTTTTTNTTCTCAATTNNAAGTTTAAATATTTAACAAATCTGTAACATTACTCATCTACATAAAGATCATGAATTCTTTAATTGCGGGAGTAATTTTAATTCTCTGCCTTTCAAGTTATTTTTTCGGTAGATCTGAAGCTCGTAAGTTAGTTACTCAAAATATTAAACTAAAAGCGCTTCCCGCTTATTATGGTTATTATTTATCTCTATGGTGTGGCTTACCGGCCTTAATTATTTTTGGATGTTGGTCACTGTTTGAACCCACAATAATCAAAGTCTTGATACTTAATAATTTTCCTCAAATTGAGTCTAAAGACTTATTTTATGAGCAAACATTATCATTTTTTAATGGAAATTTTTCAGGTGAGATAACAAATGAAATTAAAGCAGCTTCAATAAAGTACTCTTCAATTAATATTATTGCTCAAAATTCAAAAATTGTAATTATAGCTGCTGCGTTAATTGGCTCTCTAACTTTTGCATACAGAAAAATTCAAAATAACAATAAAGCCAGAGATGATGTTGAGATAATACTAAAAGTTTTATTATTTACCTCTTCTTTAGTAGCAATTTTGACAACAGTAGGGATAATTGTATCTCTGTTATTTGAAAGCCTAAAGTTTTTTTCTACGATAAACATATTTGAATTTATATTTGGTACCTCTTGGAGTCCCCAACGTGCTTTCGTAAGGGATGCATCTGCTATAACTCCTGAAGAACTTTTAGAGCTTCAAGATGCTTTTGGTTCTGTGCCTTTATTTGCAGGTACTGCATTCATCGCTTTAATTGCTATGTGTGTTGCCGTACCAATAGGTTTATTTTCTGGAATATATTTAGCTGAATATGCTTCAACGAAAGTTAGAAAATATTCNAAACCAATTATTGAAATCTTAGCTGGTATACCAACTGTGGTTTACGGTTTTTTTGCTGCTTTAACTGTTGGACCTTTCTTTAGAACCCTTGGTGAGAGTTTGGGTCTTACTGTTTCATCAGAAAGTGCACTAGCAGCTGGATTGATCATGGGAGTTATGATTATTCCTTACATATCTTCTTTATCTGATGATGTAATAAATTCAGTTCCGCAATCCTTAAGAGAGGGCTCNTACGCAGTAGGCGCTACCAAATCTGAAACTATAAAAAAAGTTGTAATACCAGCAGCTCTACCAGGAATAATTGGATCNATTCTTTTAGCGGTCTCAAGAGCTATTGGAGAAACTATGATTGTAGTGATGGCTGCAGGTTTAGCTGCAAACCTAACTATAAATCCTCTTGAGTCCACTACAACCATCACAACTCAAATTGTTATGATATTGGTGGGAGACCAAGAATTTGATAGCCCTAAAACACAAGCTGCATTCGCATTAGGATTAACATTATTTATCGCAACANTAATTTTAAATTATATCGCATTNAGAGTTGTTAAAAAATANAGAGAAAAATATGACTAAAGAACAAAGNTTAAAAAAAAGATATAGAGCAGAAAANAGATTTAAGATGTACGGCTTAATCTCTGTCAGNTTAGCAGTTATCTTTGTATTAATTCTTGTTCAAAATATTTTTTCTAAGGGAAGTTCAGCTTTCAGNAGAACNATGATAGANGTGGNAGTAAANTACGACTCNTCTCTTCTAGAATTAGANAGTCCAATTAATCAAAATTCTCTNAAAGATGCAGATTTCTATGATTTAGCNGTNGAAAGNCTTTTAAAAATATATCCTGCAAAAGACTCTAAAGAAGAAAGNCANATTTTAAGATTGTTTAGNCCTGATTATGANTTTGAGATTAAAGATTTTTTAATTAAAAACCCNAATAAAATTGATCAANTTGTTCCAGTNAAAATCACAGCNTCNGATGATATNGATCANCTNAATAAAGGAAATTTTCCTNGAGATTTACCNGAGGACNGAAGACGAGTTAGTAATTATCAATTAAATATTTATGACAATTTNNTTGAAAAAGAAAAAATTNANAAAAAGTTTAATAATTATCTTTTTACNAAAGGAGACTCTAGAGATCCTGAGTTAGCTGGTATTGGAGGTTCGTTAATGGGATCATTCTTCACAATTATAATTTGTTTAGTCTTGTCTTTTCCAATAGCAATAATGGCCTCAATTTATCTGGAAGANTTTGCTCCAAAAAATAANATAACCGACTTTATNGAAATNAATATTAATAATTTAGCAGCAGTGCCTTCGATAGTTTATGGTCTTTTAGGTTTNGGAATATTATTAAGTGTAATGGAATTTCCTAGGTCTACCCCATTAGTTGCAGGAATTACATTATCTCTAATGACTTTACCGAGAATAATAATTCCNTGCAGAGCATCATTAAAAGCAGTTCCACCTTCGATAAGAGAAGCAGCGTTATCAGTTGGAGCTTCAAAATTTCAGACAGTGTTTCATCACGTTGTTCCACTNGCNATGCCAGGAACTTTATCTGGAACAATAATTGGTCTAGCTCAAGCTTTAGGAGANACCGCTCCTTTAATTCTTATCGGGATGGTCGCTTTTGTAGTTGATATTCCAAGTTCACCAGTTGATCCATCAGCATCTTTACCAGTACAGGTTTACTTATGGTCTGAGCAAGCTGAGAGAGGATTTGTGGAAAAAACGTCGGCAACAATTATGATGTTGCTTGGCTTTCTTATTGTAATGAATTTCATTGCNGTTTATCTTAGACAAAAATTNGAAAAAAAATGGAATTAAATAATTCAAAAATAAAAATAAAAGCAAAAAACTTAAATGTTTNNTACGGAAAAAAACAAGCNTTATTNGATATTAATTTAGATATTAATCAAAANGAAGTAACAGCATTAATTGGNCCATCAGGATGTGGTAANTCNACATTTATAAGATGCATTAATAGAATGAANGATGTNATTGATATTTGTAANGTAGAAGGNTCTGTTGAAATAGACGGAGCTGAAATTAATGAAAAAAATGTTGATGTAGTTACANTNAGAGAAAAAGTGGGAATGGTNTTTCANAANCCAAATCCTTTTCCAAANAGTATTTATGATAATATTGCTTATGGCCCAATTATNCATGGTGCTGCTGAGAACAAAGATCAAATGGATAACATAGTNGAGACAAGTTTAAAAAAAGCAGCTCTNTGGGATGAAGTNAANGATAGATTAAATGAGCCNGGCACAAGTTTGTCAGGNGGNCANCAACAAAGACTTTGTATTGCNNGAGCACTATCGGTNAATCCAGAAGTNATTTTNATGGATGAACCNTGCTCTGCTTTAGATCCAATNGCTACNGCNAAAATAGANGANTTAATNGATGATTTAAAAAAAAGNTACACAATNGTAATNGTTACGCACTCAATGGCNCAAGCAGTAAGAGTTTCNCAAAAAACAGGTTTTTTTCATCTTGGAAAAATNATAGAAGTAGATTCNACGGANAAAATATTTAANAATCCGGCTAATAAAATGACNCAAGANTATATNACNGGGAGATTTGGATAAATGTCTGGAACAGGCCATACAGTAAAATCATACGAAGAGGAGATGCAAAGCNTAAATGANAATCTTGTNATGATGGGAAGTNTNACAGAAANTCANATGGCAGATGCNATGGCNGCNGTNATTAAAGTTGATAAAGANTCAGTNGANAAAATTGTAAAAAATGANGGAAAAATAAATGAATTNAGATCNNNNATTGATAATCAAATNACNACTGTTTTAGTNAAAAGAGCTCCAATGGCAGTNGANTTAAGNATNACTATTTCAACNATGAAAATNTCACANGATTTAGAAAGAATNGGAGANCTNGCNAAAAGTGTTGCTAAAAANGTNAAACCNNTACCAGTAGATTTNCCTGACGAACTNATAGGAAGTNTNAGAAGGNTNGGNGATTTAGTNCAAAAACAATTAAAAGATGCTCTAGACGCNTATCTNAATANATCAAAAGATAAGGCAATTGAAATTTGGAAAAAAGATGAACAAGTAGATGATTTGACTAATTTAGCNATGAATGAAGTTGCAACTTATTTACAAAAAGACAAAAAAAATTTAGAAATGGCAACACATTTATTATTTGTAACAAAAAATATAGAAAGAGCTGGAGACCATATAACTAATATTGCTGAGTCTCTTTATTATTTAATTGAAGGCGAATACCTTGAGGGAGCAAGACCAAAAGGCAAACCTATAGAAAGTTAATGAGCGCCCATATTTTTGTTGTAGAAGATGAAAAGCCAATTTTAACCCTTCTTACATATAATCTCCAAAAGGAAGGATATAAAGTATCCTCTAGCTCAAATGGAGAAGAAGCTCTTTCGAATATAAAAGAAAAAAAACCAGACCTTGTTTTGTTAGATTGGATGTTACCTGATTTATCTGGAATAAAAATTTGTCAATATTTAAAACAAGATGAAAAAGTAAAAAATATACCTATCATTATGCTTACGGCAAAAGGTGAAGAGGAAGATAAAGTCAAAGGACTTAATACTGGTGCAGAAGATTACATGACAAAGCCCTTCAGTTTCCCAGAGCTGTTAGCGAGAATAAAATCTTTATTAAAAAGAGTTAAACCTAATATTGTAAGTGAAGAGGCTACTTATTTAGATCTTAAAATAGATAGAGAGTCTATGAAAGTATTTAGGAAAGAAAAAGAAATTACTTTAGGTCCTAAAGAATATAAATTACTTGATTTTTTAATTAAGCAACCAAAAAGAGTGTATTCAAGAGAGCAGTTGTTAGAACATGTTTGGGGAGATGATATTAACGTGGAGTCTAGAACAGTAGATGTTCATATTACCAGATTAAGACAATCAATAAACATTGAAGGGGCTAAACCTTTAATTAGAACTGTCCGTTCAGCTGGGTATTCTTTAGAAAATTAATTGATAAAACCCTATTAAAAATAAAGGAATTTGTAATCCGAAGTTTGTAAGAATAGCTTTATCTTTTGAGAGAAAACCAGCAATCGTCCAACCGACAACTCCGGCACCATGAAACATAATATTAATAGGGTACATATTGAGATTAGTAAGCAGTATTCCTGTTAGNACTAAAAAAGTGCTTAACCACTTAAGGTATTTTTTAATAAACTTCATAATCAACTATATGATTGTAATGTTAAAGTTTTGTTAACCAGACGAGGCTTTAACTTTTTTCTCAATAAATTCTGGAATATCATCTTCTTTATCAAGAACCTCTTCTTTTGTGCCTTTAGGTTGAAATGCNTATAACACGTGTAATTTACAATATGGGAATTCGCCCTCGGGTTTTCTTCCGCAGAAATAAAACTTTTCCTCATTAGGGTGCCCTATAGGCCATTTACAAGTTTGTTCAGTTAACTCTTCTAAAGATTTAGGGTTTTCAGGTTCAAAATTTTTATCTAGTAAAATTGATTGAAACTTCGCTTTTCTAGAGGTTGGTGCTGGACCTTTTCGTGTAGGTCTATTTACTGATGTTGATGATTGACTAGATTTTTTGGATGGAGCTCTTGCTTCAAGGTTTAATCTATGGGCTTTACCAATAACAGCGTTTCGCGTTGTGTCTCCAAGAGCCTCAGCAATTTGGCTTG
>FUFK010077157.1_pt1 | contig 13938 bp, 15 predicted proteins | sample 1021851 | NCBI WGS metagenome assembly FUFK01 (sample SAMEA51879418, study PRJEB19060) | metagenome | reverse complement strand
GTACAGTGAATAATAATATCCTTATTATCGGGGTTTATGGAGTTGATTTTTTCAACAGTTATTTCTTTAAAAGGAATATTGTGTGAGTTCTCAATTCGAATCATATTATGTTCTTTTGGATATCTAACATCGATCACAATTGCACCCTCTTGAATTCTTTTAAACGACTCTTCGGTATCTATAGGTGTGTATTTCATTGTATTACTCTGAGCAAATAATAAATTAGTTAACAGAAAAAAAAATAGAAAAAAAATTTTTAGTAAATTCATTTTTATTAATTTTTAAAGCGAGAATGGCAACTCTTACAGCTTCCAAAAAGATTTTGGTGGAATTGCATAACATTTTCAAATTCTCCTTCTTGAGCAGAAAGTTTGGCAAGCGCTGCACTGTTCTCGGTCTCTTTTGCAATTTGATTAAATAATTCCCTATTGTCAATTATGTCAGTACTAGCTTTTGACTTACCACCAAAAGAGTCATCTGGAAATAAAGTCGGATATACTCTCATAATCTCTTCGATTTCTTCATAAATTGATGCTAGGTCATCATTTATTTCATTTTCTCTGATCAAGTTATTTGCTGCCCTCATGAGTTTGTTATAATCTCTCATTAATTCTTGTCTATCAGATATTGGGTTTGCATAGAGTAATGACTGTGCAAGAAGAAAAAAAATTAAAATTAATTTAAACATAACTTATTAACGTAACATAAAAAATTATAGACTTATTTTTTTGTAAATTTTTTAATAGTGTCATTAAATATTATCTTTCCTGAGTCCAAAATTACTAAATAATCTGCAAAATCTTTTATATATGTTAAATTATGTAACGTTAATACGATAGTTTTATTTTTCATTTTAGACAAAGATGAAAAAAAAGATTTTTCACTCTCAAGGTCTAGATTTTGATTAGGTTCGTCAAGTATAATTAAATCTTGTTCGAAACTCATAAATCTAGATATAAACACTTTCTGCTTTTCCCCTTCCGATAAATTTTGAAACTTACGTTTTTTTAATTTATTTAAATTGAAAAGATTAAAATAAGATTTATTAACCTTGGATTTCTTAATATTGCTTAATAATAAAAAATTATCCTCTAGACTTTTATTTAAAGAAATAGGTTTTTGAAAAAGCATCGGAATAGGTTCAGAGTAGTCAGATTTAATTGATCCTTTACTAGGAAAAATAATTTTATTTATAATTTTTATTAAGGAACTTTTACCAGAACCATTTTTTCCAGTGATTACTGTAATTTTGTTCCTTCTAATATTTAGATTGATATTTGAAAGTATATTTTTTCCATTAATTGCATATGAAATATTATTAATTTTAATCATTTTTTATTTAAAAAGTTAAGAGATATTGAAATTAAAAGTGTCAGAGAGATAAGAATAACTCCTAAAATAATACCTAGTGAGACATTGCCTTTAGATGTTTCTAATGCAATTGTAGCTGTCATGTTTCTTGTGAAGTGATCAATTGAACCTCCTACTATTGCAGCCGCACCGTACTCACTAATAGCTCGGCCAAAACCTAATAAAAGAACTGTTATGTAGATATTTGTTTTATTTGAAAAGAGTATGAAAATTATATCTTTTTTGGACGCTCCATAAGACATTAATTCATCTCTATAAATTGGGTAATCCTCTTCAATGTTTTTAATTATTAAAGTAATCATAATTGGGAAGATAATTACGATCTGGGCAATGATCATTGCTATAGGTGAGTATAAAATTTCCATCCAACCTAAGGGGCCAGATCTACTTATNAGTATATAGACTAATAGCCCTGCGCATACGGGAGGGATAGAGGTAAGAGAGCTTAAGAAAATTACAATTGGTTTTTTTAATTGGAATTGATAAATAGCAATTAAATAGCCAAAGATCATTGATAAAAAAAATGCAATTAANGTTGANAAAATACTTACATAAATTGTAATAAAAACTGCGGATTGTATTTTTTCAAANGTTAGCATTTAGNTANTATTAATTGGTATGAAACAACTTTTCACCGTTATATGTAAACCTATTAATAACATCTTTGCCCTCACCTGNAATCAACCATTCAATGAACTTCTGAGATTTTTTATACTCAACATGAGGAAATTTTTTTGGGTTGACTGCAATAATTCCATAAGGATTATGTAATTCATCACCNCCCTCAAAAAGAATTTTTAAATTATTTTTATTTTTAAAAGATAGCCAGGTGCCTTTGTCACTTATNGTATAGGCATCAATTTCAGAGGCAATATTTAATGTATTGGCCATGCTTGTCCCAGTTTTTATATATCTATCAGAGTCAAATTTTTTAATATTTGNCAAACTCCATAATTCTTGTTCTTTTTTATGAGTTCCAGAATTATCATCTCTTGAAATAAATTTGTATTCTGAGTTATATATTTTTTTTAATGCGGATAAAATATCTTCCTCTTGTGATATTTTCAGTGGGTCAGATTTTGGACCAACTAAAATAAACTTATTGTACATAACCTCATATCTTTGAACACCGTAGCCCTCGTCTATAAATTCTAATTCATCTTTTTTTGAATGAACAAATAATAAATCTCCATCGCCCCTTTTTGCGTTAGCAATAGCATTACCGGTTCCAACTGCAATAGGTCTTACACTAATTCCAGTTTTATTTTTAAATTCTGATGCTAAGAGATCAAGTAAACCCGTATTAGCAATGCTAGTAGTAGATTGAATGACTATAAAATCTTTAGAATAAACACTGATGGAAAAAAATAAAAATAACGATAAAAATAAATTTTTTAATTTCATTTATTAACAACAATATTAACATACATAATTGAAGATAATGAAGTTAGCAAACAGCGCAGATAATTACGGTTTAATTAGCAAGTTATTTCATTGGATTATGGCTGCTCTTATAATTGCAACATACATATTAGGTAAAAATTTAGAGAATAATTTTGAGTATTATTATGAAATATTGATGATACACAACACACTAGGTCTTTCAATTCTTGTCCTAGCAATATTTAGATTAAGTTGGAAATTTATCAATATTAGGCCCAAGCCCATCTTAAAAAATAAAATATTAATTTATGTTGCTAAAACTAACTATTTTTTATTTTACTCAATATTTTTTTTACAACCAATATCTGGATACATCCTTACAAACTTACAAGGTGACACAGTAATGTTTTTAAATTTTGAATTAATAAATTTATTGGATCACAACAGTGATTTAAGGTACTTGTTCAAAAGTTTCCATGAATATTCTAGTAATGTTTTATTAGTTTTATTTTTTATACATTCAGGAGCTGCACTTATGCACCATTTTGTATTAAAAGATAGAACTTTAAAAAGAATGACTTTTGGTAGTGATTAAAATTTTAAAGCCACTCGGGTACGGGAAGTTTTTTTGATAACAGATATTCTTTGTTATACAACTTACTAAAATACTTGTTAGCATCATCACACAGAATTGTAACAATGTTTTTACCTGGTCCCATTTCTTTAGCCATTTCGATAGCCCCTGCTACATTTACTCCAGAACTGGAGCCAAGAAATAAGCCTTCTGTTTTGACCATTTTATATAAAAGTTCAAANGCATCATAATCAGTAATATGGTATGAGAAATCAATAAGGGAAGGTTCAACATTTTTTGTCACTCTATACTGGCCTATTCCCTCCGTTTCTGATGGCTCGCCTTTAACTTCCAATTTAGAATATTTAAAATAATTATACATTTGAGCACCTTGTGGATCTGTACAAGCTATTTTTATATTTGAATTTAATTCTTTGAGTCCAATAGATGTGCCTGCTAATGTTCCACCCGACCCAATTGCACAAGTAAATCCGTCAACTTTTCCATCAAGCTGATTGAATATTTCTTTAGCTGTGGTTTTTGAGTGAAATTTGTAATTTGCTGTATTGTCAAATTGGTTTGCCCACATAACTGAAGTCTCTCCTTTTGATTGTAGATCTTCAACTAACCTCTTTGATACATGCTGATAATTACCTGGATCAGAATAGGGTTTAGTTGGTACAACTTTTAGCTTTGCCCCCATATTCCTTAAAATACTTTGCTTCTCCTCTGATGCACCGTCAGGCATTACAATTATAGTTTTGTATCCTCTAGCATTGTTAATCATTGTTAAAGCAATACCTGTGTTTCCAAAGGTACCCTCAACGACAGTGCCGCCTGGTTCAATTAAATTATTCTCTTCAGCATCAAGGATTATACCCAATGCCGTTCTATCTTTGATAGAACCAGCTGGATTCATAAATTCTGCTTTACCATAAATATTACAACCCGTAATTTCAGATGGATATTTGAGTTTAATAAGTGGCGTATTGCCAATAAAATCAACTATGTCTCTCATTTTAAATCTTTGATAGGGCTTGGTCTAAATCTGAGATCAAATCATCTACATCTTCAATACCCACAGATATTCTTAGTAATGTTTCTGATATGCCTAATTTTTCTCTAATTGATGGATCTATAGAAGCATGGGTCATGATGGCTGGATGCTCGATCAAACTTTCGACTCCTCCTAGGCTTTCCGCGAGTGTAAATAAATTTAAATTTTTTAGAAAAGTTTTTACCCCATTAATATCTGAGTCAATTACAAAAGACATCATTCCACCAAAACCATCCATTTGTTTTTCTGCAATTTCCTTGTGCCTTTTATCATTACCTGGAAAAAAAACTTTTTCTATCTTAGGATGATTGGATAAATAATTAGACACAGCAATAGCATTTTCATTATGTTGCTTCATTCTTACAGAAAGTGTTTTAATGCTTCTTGTTAATAAATAACAATCAAAGGGAGAGGGGACAGCCCCAACTGCATTTTGAATAAAAGAAATTTTTTCAGCGTATTCCTTATTCTCTTTAATAACAATAGACCCGCCAACAATATCTGAGTGGCCTCCTAAATATTTTGTTGAAGAACTCACTACCATATCTGCACCTAATTCAAGTGGTCTCTGATTATATGGAGAGGCAAATGTGTTATCACATATCACAGGTAATTTAAACTCACTTGCAATATTAACAGTGTTTTTAATATCAATAATTTTCATTAAAGGATTTGATGGTGTTTCAATCCATATAAATTTTGTGTTTTCTTTTATTTCATCATTCCAGTTTATATTTTTATCAAAGTCGATGTAAGTTACGTCAATATTTGATTTAACTTTATCAAATAACCTACGAGTACCCCCATATACATCATCAGAACAAACTATATGGTAGTTTGTGCCAAATAGGTCACAAACTGTATTAATTGCTGACATGCCCGATGCAAATGCAAAAGCTTTATCTCCAGACTCAATTTGTGCTAGTAATTTTTCTAGTACATCTCTAGAAGGATTTTTGGTTCTAGCATATTCATACTCAAAATTTCCGGGTTCCATTTGTTTGAAGGTTGATGAAAGATGTATCGGTGGCATAACGGCTCCCGTTTCTTTATCTGGGCCATGCCCAGAATGAATTACTTTTGTGTTAAATTTTTTTTTCACAGCTCAATTTATAACTAATTAATTTTTAAATAACATCTATAACGATATTTTTCTTATTTGATAGGCTTTTTAAATTATAAGAAATCTGTTTCATATCAACCAAAATTCGAATATTATACCTGTCCCCTAGCCGCTTGGGTTGAGACATTGTCGAGGAGGAAGGTGGCAAGGGGCAATAAATTTCATTATTTCGTTAATCTATATTCTTAACCAATTGGTTAATTTAAGTTTCCTTTGACACCATTTGATTTAGATTTTCAATTTTCATATCAACAGACAAATCATTTGGCATTAACTTTTTCATTTCTTGATAAACCTTAAGTGCTCCATCATAATTTTTGTAGCTTATAAGAATTCTACTCAAACCATCTAATGCACCAAAATGTCTTGGTTCAAGATACAATGTAGCTTCAATATCTCTCATAGAGTTTTCATAGTCTCCCATCATAAAATAAAAAGTTGCCCTTTTGTTGTANGCCTCCGCNTAATTTGGCTCTAACTCAATAGCAAGAGTNAAAGCTGATATCGCAGATTGGTANTTTTTAGATTNAAAAAAATCTGAAATATTATCCATTACTATTTTTACATCTGGATTTTCAATTTTCATCCATTCTCCCCATATTTTTGATATAATTAGACTTTGTTCTTTTGAGTCCTTTACCTCGGAGAGCTGACTGAATAATTCATCAAGTTTTGGGCTATTTTGATCTGCGTAACTATAGGATATGTTCAAAAATAAGGCGAATATAATTAAAATGATTTTCATCTATATTGTTTAATTACGCATATAAATATTATGCAGTTTAAAAAATTAATTTACACCAGTTTATGCCTTTTACTTTTTAACACNATATCGATTGCAGAAACTATTGATAAAANTGAGTTTAGTGAAACACAAGCAGTGATTGAAAGTCAACTAAAGGCCTTCATTAACAAAGATGCTGAAGGNGCTTTCTTNCATGCCTCACCTTANATCAANATGAGGTTCAATAATCCTCAAGATTTTATGAGTATGGTGAAAAACTATTATGAGCCTGTTTATAACCCTAAAAATTACTATTTTATGGAATCAAAATTTTTTGAAGGAGCTATATATCATCAACTACAAATCGTCTCGCAAGATAATGTTTCTTATTTAGCAATGTACTCACTCATTAAAGACAAGGGAGAGTGGAAAATTTCAGGTTGCTCTATTTACCCAATGGAAAAGCAATCAATTTAGCTTTTTTAATTTAGAATAAACAAGATATCCAGAAATTATTATTAAAATAGCACCGCATAATTCTATAATTGAGGGGTAGTGATTGAAAACAAAAATACTAATTACTATTCCAAAAATGATCTGTGAATAATGTGTGATGCTAAAAAATGAAGCTTCTATTCTTCTAAGAGAATAGATTAAGATCATCATGGCCACACCATCAATAAGCCCTGCACCTACCATTATTAAAAAATCGTACAAAGCGATATCTTTGTAATGGTTGATTGAAAATACTGTGAAAATTATGCCAGTAATTCCCATACTATAAAAAGTCAAAGCCATAGTTCTTTCAGATTTCCCATAAACTCGCACTGTAAAATCTAGACACGCTAATGAAATTACTCCTAATATAAGAAATATTACTCCCAAAGCATTAAAACCTGCGTTTAAACTAAAACCTGAGACCATAAAAACAGCAATCATAGCTAGTATTAAAGAAATTATTTTGGATAGGTAAATCGACTCCTTTAAAATTACTATTCCCATAATTGAGAGTAACACAGGAGCTGACAAAATTATTGGATAAGCAATAGATAAAGGTAATAAAATGATACCTTTTACAACAAAATAATAGGTCAAAGTCATTAAAATACCTCTTATAAAATGAAGTTTATAATTGCTTGTTTTTATTTCTTCTAAGCTCTTTCTGTACAGTAAATAAAAGAGCACTGGGATTATTGCGGAGAAACTCGCTATGGAAAATATAACTGTGTCTTTATATAAATCTCCAATTAACTTTATAATAGTGTCTGCAATTGAAAATAAGAAAAAGGCAACAGTGCCTAGTATGTAAATTACGTGTTTTTTACTCTCTAATTGAGACATTGAATTTACTTCTATATCTCATTACTAAGATTAATACGAACAATTTAATGGTAAGCGGTATAAAAAAATAAAAAATCATAATATTTGGAATATTTGGGTGAATTGTAAAATTTATTGATTGTAAGTAACCATATCCCGTTAGTGCTATACCAGCAGCAATTCCTATAGCAGCTTTTCTTATAATTGAGAAAAATGAGGTAAAAAACTGTGATAAACGATTTTCATTATTTACATCTAATATGTCAGCTAACTCAATCTGGGGTATTATAAGATCAATTCCAATTCCAATTCCTGTAATAAGTATGACAAATATATATATTTGCCAATAGTCACTGCTAGTGAAAATAACAAATAAAAAACCAAAAATAGTTATACTGGTTCCAATCTGTAATAAAAACATATTTGAAAATTTTTTTCCAAAAAAATACCAAAATGGCGTGGAAATTAATGTTATAAGAAAATACAAAATTAATAAATGNCCTGCATAATCACTAAGACCCANATATTCAGATACAAATATAATAAATAAATTTGCAGTAAAATTATTAGCAAGTAAATTAAAAAATGTAATGTAAGAAAAAGGTAAGATTTTTTTATTTTTTTTAATGAAAGTTTTTAATTTTATCCAAGAAATTTCATTTGGCTTGTAATTCAGTTCATCATCATAGAAAAAATAAAAAATTAATCCCCCTATAATTGCAAGAGAAATAAAAATAAAACCACTTGTTTTTATAACGTCTGGGTTTAATAGCTCAACATTATTTAAATTTGAAATAGTCGTTGGAATAATAAGAGCTGCAAGAACTCCTAAAATTGCAAATACTTCTTTGACTGCTGCCAAACGAAATCTTTTTTTTAAAATTTTTTTTTGATCGATAACTATAGAGTCGTAAGGAATGATTGCAATTGAGTAACTTATCAATGCTAAGTTATAAAAAAAAATAAAATAATAAATATTAGAAGATTGGAAAACGTAAAGGCCAAATAAGGAGAAAATAAATATTATTATTCCTAAAAGAATTTGATTTTTTCTTGATCGACCTGAAATAATTCTTTTTTCTGTTAAATAACCAATTAAAAAGTCTGAGAAGACATCAAAAAATCTAGATATCAGTATTACTAGACCGATAACACTTAAAGAGATACCAATTGATAAATTGTAAAATGTGGGCAAAAAAATAAATAATAATAAAAAACTCCCAGCAAGGTAAAATGACTGAAAACTATAGGATAAAATCGATTTTAAACTCATTTTTGGATATTTAATACTTGAACAACTTTGACTATATCAAAATATTTATTAGTGTTCAGTTAGCATTCATGCGGGGGCTGATTCGGTATCTCACTTTCCTCCTCTATATGTCGAGTCAGCCGTTCCTCTACCCTCTATATCTAGTATTTTTCTCTTAATTTTATCACCCCACATATATCTTCCGAAATCTCCATTTTTTTTTACTACTCTGTGACAAGGAACCAATAATCCAACAGGATTTTTACCAACCGCTGAAGCAATGGCTCTTACTGCATCTGGTCTCTTTATTTTTTTAGCAAGCTCGCTGTAGGAAATTGTTTGACCATAAGGAATTTTAGTAATTTCTGTCCAAACTTTTTTTTGTAGTGTAGTTCCATCGAGGAATTTTATTTTTATATTTTTTTGTTTAGAAATTTTACCTTTCAATAAATTGTTTATTAATATTTTTGCTTTTTTTAATTTTAAACCTTTAGTTGGGTTATATAAATTAAGTATGTTTTTAATTCTTTTATCGTTATCTTTTATAAGAAAGTGAACTCCCTCTGAACTATCTAGGACAAAAAGTTTAATTATTGGTGTTTCGATAAAATCAAAACAATAATTCATTAATTAAACATTTTTTTTACTTTATCAAAAAACCCTTCCGTCATTTTAGAGTTTTTCTTAGTAAGGGTTTCATTAAATTGATTTAAAAGTTTCTCTTGATCTGAAGATAAGTTTACTGGTGTTTCAGCATGTACTTTAACAATCATATCACCTCTTGTGTTTGTTCTCAGAATACTCATTCCCTTGCCTTTGATTCTGAGTTTATGACCTGACTGCATTCCTTTTGGTATGGAAACATTAACCATTTTTTTTTCTATAGTAGGAACTTCTATATTTCCGCCCAAAGTTGCTGTAGTAAAAGGTATAGCAACATCACAAATAATGTTATCTCGTTCTCTCTGGAAAAGTTTGTGGTTATTTATATTTATAAAAACGTAAAGGTCTCCATAGGAGCCGCCTCTTTCTCCAGCCTCTCCTTCTCCGCTCATTCTAATCCTGTTACCTGTTTCAACTCCAGCAGGTATTTTGATCTGAATTTTTTTATTTTGTTTAATTCGTCCAGTGTTACTGCATTTTGAGCATCGACCCTTCATTTCTTGCCCAGTTCCACCACATCTACCACAGGTCCTCTCCATAGAAAAAAACCCGCTCTGAGTCCTAACTTTTCCGTAACCTTGGCAAGTAGAACAACTTTTATAACTATGCTGTTCAGGGCAATTAATCATTTTGGGTATTGTTACTTCTAGTGATTTTCCAGTAAAAGCCTCTTCTAGGTCAATAGTAACATCGTAGCGCAAATCATCCCCTCTACTTTCGCGCTGACCGCCCTCACCAAATGCACCAAAAATATCTTCAAAAATATCTGAAAAACCGCCAAAGCCTTGTTGGCCAAATCCACCGGCTCCACCACCGCCTTGTTCAAAAGCAGCATGGCCAAATTGATCATAAGTTTGTCTTTTTTTTGGATCTTTTAAAATTTCATATGCTTGACTCACATCCTTAAATTTTTGTTCAGCAGCAGAGTCACCCTGGTTTCGATCAGGATGATATTTCATTGCTAATTTTCGGTAAGCACTTTTTATTTCAGAGTCACTAGCTTCACGGGATATACCAAGAGTGTCATAAAAATCCTCAGCCATAATATTTTAAACCAAGCTAAGAGTTACTGTCCGCTTGCTTTTTTATCGTCGTCTACTTCTTCGTAGTCTGCGTCTATAACATCATCATCGCTTTTAGTTTCACTAGTGTTATCTTCTTGCTTAGGTTGTTCTGCGCCAGGAGCCTCAGATGATTGTTGATCTTTGTACATAGCTTCGCCCATTTTCATAGATGATTGAGTTAGGTCTTGTGTTTTTTGTTTTATGGTCTCAATCTCATTTTTTTCGAGCGCTTCTTTTAAATCTTTTAAGTCTGCTTCTATTTTAGACTTATCTTCGGGACTAATTTTATCGCCATGCTCTTTTATATTTTTTTCCACTTGGAAGACAAGACTATCGGCTTGATTCTTAACATCAACCTCTTCTCTTTTCTTCTTATCTGTTTCAGCATTAGCTTCAGCATCTTTAACCATTTTGTCAATCTCTTCATCTGATAGACCACCAGATGCTTGGATTTTAATTTGTTGCTCTTTTCCTGTAGATTTATCTTTTGCAGATACATTGACAATACCATTAGCGTCAATATCGAAAGTTACCTCGATTTGTGGTGTTCCTCTTGGAGCAGGAGGTATGCCAACTAAATCGAATTGACCTAAAAGCTTGTTATCAGCAGCCATTTCTCTTTCTCCCTGAAAGACCCTGATAGTAACGGCATTTTGATTGTCCTCTGCTGTTGAGAATACTTGGCTTTTTTTTGTAGGAACAGTCGTATTTCTTTCAATTAACTTTGTAAATACTCCGCCCAGTGTTTCAATACCCAAAGAAAGTGGGGTTACGTCTAAAAGTAAGACATCTTTTACATCACCTTGTAAAACACCTGCCTGAATAGCTGCTCCCATAGCCACAACTTCATCAGGGTTAACGCCTTTACTGGGGTCTTTTCCAAAAAAGTTTTTAACAATTTCTGTTACTTTTGGCATTCTTGTCATTCCACCAACTAAAATGACATCGTTTATGTCGCTTGCTGAAAGGCCAGCGTCACTAAGAGCTTTTTTACAAGGTTCAATTGTATTTTGAAGCAAGTCGTCAACCAACTCTTCAAGCTTAGCTCTGGTAAGTTTTACATTTAAGTGTTTAGGCCCAGATTGATCAGCTGTAATAAAAGGTAAATTTACATCAGTTTGAGTTGAACTTGACAGTTCTATTTTTGCTTTTTCAGCAGCCTCTTTTAAACGTTGTAATGCTAATTTGTCATTTTTTAAATCTATACCTTGCTCTTTTTTAAATTCGCTAGCTAAAAAATCAATAATTCTTAAATCAAAGTCTTCGCCACCCAAGTGTGTGTCACCATTTGTTGACTTAACTTCGAACACACCATCGCCAACTTCTAAAATTGATACATCAAATGTACCACCGCCTAAATCGTAAACAACTACAGTGCCTGATTGTTTTTTATCTAGTCCATATGCTAATGAAGCAGCGGTTGGTTCATTAATAATTCTTAAAACTTCTAAGCCAGCAATTTTGCCAGCATCTTTAGTTGCTTGCCTTTGTGCATCATTGAAATAAGCAGGAACAGTTATCACTGCTTGTGTAATAGTTTCTCCTGTATAAGACTCAGCTGTCTCTTTCATTTTTTGAAGAATAAAAGCAGAGATTTGACTTGGGCTATATTTTTCACCCTGAGCTTCAACCCATGCATCACCGTTATTACCTTTAATAATTTTAAATGGTGATAAACCTACATCCTTTTGGACAGTGTCGTCTTCAAAGCTTCTACCAATAAATCTTTTTACAGCATAAAGTGTATTTTCAGGATTGGTGACGGCTTGTCTTTTTGCAGATTGACCAATTAGTTTTTCGCTTTCAGTAAAAGCTACAACAGAAGGTGTTGTTCTAGCACCTTCAGAATTCTCTATTACCTTTGGATTCTTTCCATCCATTATTGCCACACAAGAGTTTGTGGTACCTAAATCAATTCCAATTACTTTAGCCATTTTGTTTTTCCTACTTTAAAAATTAAATAATCTTATATTTATATGGGTTGATACTTACTTAATTCAAGAGCATTAAAACTATTGAATTTTCTTACTTTTCGGATTTCTCTTCTTCTTTGATGGCTTTATCGTCTTGATTTTCTTGAGATTTTTTTGATACCCCTACCATTGCTGGTCTTAGTAATCTATCATGCAATGTGTAGCCTGGTATTAGTTCTTGAACAATAGTTCCGGGCTCGCAGTCATTTTTTTCAATTTCCATCATGGCTTGGTGTAAATTATGGTCAAATTTTTGGTTTATACTTTCAATTTTTTTGATGCCAATTTTTTCGAAAGTGGCCATAGTGGATTGTGCAATTAGATCTAAACCATCAACAACAGACTTTATGCTTTCATTAGATCTCACTTCTTCTGAAATACTTGATTTTGCTCTCTCTATATTGTCACCGATATTAATTATTTCTTTTGCAAAATTAGCTATACCGTATTTCAATGCATCTGATTGATCTTTTTCTGCCCTTTTTCTAAAGTTTTCTAGTTCAGCAACAGCTCTTAACCTTTGATCTTTTAAACTCTCAATTTCCTCTTTGAGTTTTTGGATTTCATCATCATTTGTATCTGAATTTTCATCTACATCAGTCTCATTGGTTTCTTGATTTTCTGTAACATCTTCTTCTTGGTGTTGGGCTTGATCTTCGTATTTCTTATCTTCTTCCATAATAATTCCTTTATTTTTTTGATATTGTTTCAGACATATAGCTCACAATAGGAACAATTCGCTGATAATCAATTCTTTTTGGACCTATGACACCAATAGCACCAGTGAGTCCATTTTTAGTTTTATAATTTGATAAAATCATAGATAAGTTTGTATTTTTAAAAAAATTTGTGTTACTTCCAATAAATATTTGCACTCCTTTTGATTTTTTCAAGGCCTTAATCATTTTGTTTGCCATTTTACCTGTTTCAATATCACTCAAAAGCTCATTTATGCTGTCTAAGTCTGTTTCTAAATTATTCTTAATTAAATTTGGCAGGCCTCTAACAAAAAAGGTTTCTGTATTTTGAGATTTTTCAATTTTTATTCCTTTAAGCAATAGTTTTTTTGAAGTGTTGGTTATTTGATTTTTTGCAGATCTTATAAAAATTTTTATATTATTTTGAATTTCTGTAGGTGACATAGATCTTGAAAACTTATTTATAAAGTTGCCAATAATATTTAAATCTTCTGTTTGAATATTTTCATCAATTTCTACTATTCTATTTGATGTATGCCCATCTTCATGCTCGATGATGAATATTACTTTATGATTATCGATTTTGTGAAAGTCAATTTTTCTAATTTTTGTTATTTTTTCATTATTAATGACAAGGCTAGCTTGTTTCGATAGGCCATTTAAAGTGTTAGTAATTATTTCTTGTTCATTTAAAAGATTATTCATTTTAGATGACTTCTCAATAATCTCTTTTTCA
>FUFK010044036.1_pt1 | contig 13943 bp, 10 predicted proteins | sample 1021851 | NCBI WGS metagenome assembly FUFK01 (sample SAMEA51879418, study PRJEB19060) | metagenome | reverse complement strand
TGAATGTTCAACACGCCCTATTATTAAAACGTACTTTTTGCAATAATCTATAAGACATTAACCCTGAATCGTCTGACTGATCTTATCTAGATTTAAACTATCGGACATGGCGCTAAAGATCTCATAGTACTTACCGCCTTTATCATACAGCGCTTCATGGGTACCCGTCTCAACCACTTGACCGTTCTCTATCACTACCAAATCATCAGCGTCAATGATCTGCGCGATGTTATGCGAGACCATAATTACCGTACGATCTTGCTTGATAAGATCTAAGCTTTTTTTGACCTGTTGACTGGCGATGGCATCGAGGCTCGCCGTTGGCTCATCCAAAAATACAATCGGTGGATCTTTTAAGAACATACGTGCTAGCGCAATACGCTGCTGCTGACCGCCCGATAGCGATTTGGCCGTACTCTCGTAACCGTCTGCTAATTGCATCACTTGCTCATGAATCGAAGCCTTTTTGGCTGCAACTATAATGTCATCCATAGTCGCATTCATATTGCCATAACGGATGTTTTCACTAATAGTGCCTGAGAAGATATGATTACTTTGTAATACCAGACCGATATTCTGACGTAAGTCATGAGTATCACAGTCTTTTAAATTATGGCCATCTAAGCAAATCATACCAGCATCTGGCTCATAAAATTTGACCAATAGATTGATAATGGTGCTCTTGCCCGCGCCGCTAAGCCCCACAAGCGCAGTGATACGGTTAGAGCGAATCTCAAAGCTGACATCTTTTAGCGCTTGGGTACCGTTGGGATAAGTAAAGTCGACGTTTTTTAACTCGATATGGCCCTTTAGATCTTTGCTACTGATGCCATCGATATTCTCAACTTGGCTTTCATCTTCTAAGATATCAAAAAAGCCTTCAGCATAAGTTAAAGCATTATTAATCTGATCATAGATACGGTGCAGCTGGCGAATAGGGGCAGCGACGTTTTGAAATAGCATAACGTGAAATAAAATCATGCCAATGGTCATTTGGCCCTGCAACACAAAGTAAGAAGTCAGCAAGATGATGACCACGACGCCGATTTGTTCAATAAAGGTTTTCACCGCATCATAAATAAAGCCAATACTGCGAATACGCAGCTGATTATCGGTCATCTCTTTTTGAATCTTTAGATGCTTTTGCGCTTCAATAGGCTCGCGGACAAAGGATTTGACCACACTAATTGAGTTGATAAGCGAGATAACCAGTCCGCTTTTGGCTTCGCGAAAGCTGCGCATTTGCCGGCGAAACCCTTGCAGACGTCTGGCTTGTTTTTGACTAATAAAAAAGTAAATCGGAATAATAAACAGTCCAACCAGACCAATCCAAAAGTTGGTCGAGAACATAATAATGAGCGAGACAATGGCACTGGCAAACAGCGGTAGCATATCGATAAAGAAGTTTTGCACCAAACTTGTTAGGCTACTAACCCCATAATCAATACGAGTTTGTAGTTTACCGCTATCGTTTTCACTACTGGTATAAAACGCCATGCGATAAGTCAAAATGCGCTCGATAATCTTTTGTGATAAATCCCGCGATAGATTGATGCGAATCTTCTCGCCATAAAAGCGCTGACCGAAAGAGATAAATATCGACAGTATCTCTTTGGTCAGTAGTACCGCACTGATAATGCCAAGCATACGTACGCCCGCTTCCCAAGGCTCGGCAAGTGTGGCAATCTCAGTCAAAGTATCGACAGCATAACGCAACACAAAAGCATTGACCTGCGCGGTAAAGGAACCAAGTACGGTCAAGATCAGCGTGGCAATGATTAAAAGCTTATAAGGCGCGGCAAACACCGCCAGCTTTTTGAGAATATTCCACAATAAAGCGCGCCGCTCAGTCTTTTTGACTGGCGGCTTTTTATCGAATGGTGGTTTGCTGAGATTAGGAGTGTTTGTCATTTTGGTAGGGTAAAGTAATCGCACTTAAAAATCTACATCAGCAAGCTTGCTCCACTAGATTTTATCTAGCTCTCTTAAGATGGTATCTACGCCTACTATTATTTTTAAAAAGCATCCGCTGGTACAAAAACTTCTCCAACCATAATACGGCGGGCTGAGCGACTCATCGACACTTTTTTNGCTTGCCAGCGGCCGTCGACTTGTTCGGTCTTACCGCCGACCAGTAGCGTCCCTGATGGATGACCAAAACGCACCTCGGACAGCTCGCCGCCGCCTGCCGCCTCATTGACCAATGTCCCTTGCGTGGTGGCCGCTGCCGCAATGGCGACCGCTGCGGTACCCATCATCGCATGATGCAGCTGTCCCATGCTCATCGCGCGTACCACTAAATTGATATCATTTGCATTAACTTCTTTACCACTTGACGAGGTATAGCTTTGTGCTGGTGCTACCCAGGCAATTTTGGGGATATGTTGGCTCGCTTGTGCCTCACTCTCATCTTTAAACAATCCCATCGCCACGCCGCCACGCGCACGTATTTTTTCCAACTTGGCTAATAGTTTGTCATTACTATTGATATCACCTTGTAATTCTGTACCGCTAAATCCTAAGTCTTCTGCCTTTATAAAGATAGTTGGGATACCGGCGCTAATAAAGGTCGCTTTGACGCTGTCTTTATCGAGGCCACAACCAGAGACATCAAAGTCATCGACGAGGTTGTTGGTCGGGAACATATCACTGGATGAGTCAACCGGATCGATAAATTCAATTTTGACCTCAGCAGCGGGGAAGGTGACGCCGTCTAATTCAAAGTCACCCGTCTCTTGAACCTGTACTTTATCGTTTGCGTCTTTATAGACCGGTACATGAGCAATGATGGTCTTGCCAATATTTTCTTGCCAAATACGCACTTCACAAACACCGCTGTCCGCGTCTTTATCAATACTACTAGCTATCTTGTCTGCATCGACCAAGCCCATATTAATCGCACAAGCACCCACGGCGGCGGTTAAGTTACCGCAGTTACCNGCCCAATCAATCATNGGCTTTGCGATATTAACTTGTCCAAATAGATANTTAACNTCNTGNTCNGCTTGTTTTGCTTCAGACAAAATCACCGTTTTTGANGTNCTAGAGCTNCCATTNCCTAAGCCNTCGATNTGCTTACCATAAGGNTCTGGGCTNCCGATAACACGTAGTAAGAAGTTATCTCGCGGCGAGCCTGCAACTTGGCAACGCTCAGGTAAGTCGGATAATTTAAAAAACGTGCCTTTTGACGTGCCGCCGCGCATATAGGTGGCAGGGATGGATATTTGCGGGGCGAATTTTGGTTGGGTCATGGTTTTCATTCCTTTAAGTCTTATTATAATGTGAATAGTTAATATTTCTTGTTTGTGGTAAAATACCACAAAGGTTAGTGTTATTAAATAAGGAGGACATTATGTCCACTGCAAGTATACGACTTAATAAGTCCCTGGTTGACAAAGCTCATGCTATTGCAAAAGCACAACACCGGACACCACCGAAGCAGATTGAGCACTGGGCAACTATCGGTCAAATTATGGAAGATAATCCTGATTTATCCTACGAATTTGTTCGTCAGTTATTAATTGCACAAGCCGAGGTTGATGCTGGTATGACTGAGCCTTATGAATTTGGATAGTTTAATCTGGAAAAAATATGATTCAATCTCTACGTGTTATTCAGTCTCATGGGTTCAAAAAAGCGGTTAAAAAGTTACATAAGAATCAAAAATCAGACCTTGATAAGGCTGTGCACGCAATCGTTGATGATCCTCATTTAGGAACACTCAAAGCAGGTGATCTTTCGTCTGTGCGCGTCCACAAATTTAAAATGGCAAAACAGTTAACGTTATTAGCTTATCAGATAGATGATGGTCAGCTCGTTCTTACGCTGCTTATGCTAGGGACACATGAGAACTTTTATCGTGATGTTAAGTTAATGCTTTAAAGCTAAGTTTTTAAGCTCGATACTGTTAAACGCCATCGGCATCATTTGCCAAATCCACATAGTTAGGCAGTACAAATAGTTAGGAAATATAAGCTTAAAAAAACCGATGCCATATAGACACTCTATACAACATCGGTTATTTATAACTTACAAGCTAAACCTTAAACGCTCAAAACGCTTAGGCCACTTCACCCGCCAAGAACTCTTTGGCAAAGCGCTGCAGCATACCGCCAGAGTTATACATTTTCACCTCATCAGCAGTATCTAAACGGCAGATAACAGGCGCTTTATCGACTGTGCCATCTTCACGATGAATCACCAGTGTCATCTCGCCACCAGCCGATACTTCACCTTCGAGATCAAACACTTCGCTGCCATCGATATTTAGCGTCTCACGGTTGATGCCTTGTTTGAACTGTACAGGAAGAGCGCCCATACCGACGAGGTTTTGACGATGGATACGCTCAAAATCCTCAGCCACGACGACTTCCACACCAGCGAGACGCACGCCCTTGGCAGCCCAGTCACGGCTTGAGCCTTGGCCATAGCCGTCACCTGCGATGATGATGAGTGGCTGCTCACGATTCATATACGTCTCGATTGCCTCCCACATACGCATGACTTGACCTTCTGGCTCCACGCGCGCGAGTGACCCTTGAATGACGTTGCCGTCTTCGTCACGTACCATCTCATTGAGCAGTTTTGGATTGGCAAAAGTGGCGCGCTGCGCGGTTAAGTGATCGCCGCGGTGCGTGGCGTATGAGTTATAGTCTTCCGCTGGCAATCCCATAGTATCGAGATACTCGCCAGCTGCTGAATCACCCATAATCGCGTTCGATGGTGACATATGGTCGGTGGTGATGTTGTCACCAAGTACCGCTAGTGGACGTAAGCCTTTAAGACGGTTCATCGCCGCCATCTTGCCTTCCCAATAAGGCGGACGGCGGATATAAGTGCTCATCTCACGCCAGTCGTACTGAGGGTCGATGACCGATGCTTCATTACGACCTGCCTGTGCTTTGGCTTCATCAAACATTGGGATATAGACAGCATTATACTGCTCAGGTTTGACAGCTTTAGCCACGATAGCATCGACTTCGCCATCCTCAAACCAGATGTCTTTTAGATACACATCGTTGCCATCTTGGTCTTTGCCGAGTGAGTCTTTTTCGATATCAAAACGGATATTACCAGCGATAGCATACGCCACAACCAAAGGCGGCGAGGCGAGGAACGCTTGCTTGGCATACGGATGGATACGACCATCAAAGTTACGGTTACCTGATAATACGGCGGTACTAAACAAATCGCGCTCGATGATNTCTTGCTCNATNTCTGGGTCNAGCGCACCGCTCATACCATTACAAGTGGTACAAGCAAAGGCGACGACATCNAANCCCAGTTTTTGTAGCTCGGNCAATAGGTTGGCTTCTTCTAAATACAGCTTAACGGCTTTTGAGCCNGGNGCNAGTGANGACTTNACCCAAGGCTTACGAATAAGNCCTTTTTCTACTGCGTTACGNGCGACGATACCNGCNGCNACCATATTGCGCGGGTTTGAGGTGTTAGTACAGCTAGTAATAGCAGCGATAATGACTGCGCCATCTGGCATTAGCCCATCTTTTGGTTCTGGTAGTTTTTCATTTTCACCGTGGGCGATGCCTTCCTTGACAAGGTCTGTCGTTGACACACGCGCATGGGGACGTGAAGGACCAGCGATATTACGCACCACTTTTGATAAATCAAAATGCAGCACACGCTCATATTCAGCATCTTTTAGGCCATCCGCCCACAGACCAACTTGTTTGGCATAAGCTTCAACGATTTTGATTTGCTGCTCTGAGCGTCCGGTGAGACGCAGATAATCAATGGTTTGCTCATCGATAGAGAACATCGCAGCCGTTGCGCCGTACTCTGGCGTCATATTGGAGATAGAAGCACGGTCGCCAACAGTCAGATTGCGCGCACCTTCGCCGTAAAACTCTAGGTAGGCTGAGACCACGCCTTCCTCGCGTAAAAATTCCGTCATTGCTAGTACTAAATCGGTACCAGTAATGCCTTCTTGCAGCTTACCTGTTAGCTCAACGCCAACGATGTTTGGCAAGCGCATGTANGANGGNTTGCCCAACATCACGCTTTCGGCCTCTAAGCCGCCGACACCGATAGAGATAACGCCAAGCGCATCGACCATCGGGGTGTGACTATCGGTACCGACCAAGGTATCAGGGAAGGTGATGGCATNGCCGTCTTGATCCGCGACCACTTGTACCACTGGCGACATTTTCTCTAAGTTGATTTGGTGCATGATGCCGTTACCAGGCGGTACGACGTTGACGTTATCAAAGGCGTATTGACACCAGTTGATAAAGTGAAAACGGTCTTCGTTACGGCGCTCTTCGATCGCGCGGTTCTTCTCAAATGCGTCTTCTTCAAAGCCTGCATGCTCAACCGCTAGCGAGTGATCGACGATCAATTGTGTCGGTACGATGGGGTTCACTTTGGCAGGATCACCGCCTTCCGCTGCGATAGCATCACGCAGTCCTGCAAGATCAACAAACGCAGTCTGCCCTAAGATGTCGTGGCAAACCACGCGGGCAGGATACCATGGGAAATCAACCTCTTGCTTACGGTAGATATGCTGTGACAGTGCTTCAGTCAGATCCTCTGGGGGACAGCGGCGCACGAGGTTTTCGCATAATACCTTTGAGCTAAACGGCAGTTTGGCATAAGCGCCTGGCTCAATCTCATTAACTGCTTGCTCGACATCGAAATAGTGCAGGTCAGTACTGCTTCCATCCAAAGCTGGTAATGGTTTTTTATACTCATTATTCATGGTTTGCGGATTAACTTGCGTTAAAGGCTGCTTGCTATCATCGCTCATGGCGGGCTTTCCTTTATAAGTGAGATGGGTTGAGAGTANGTATAAAAAATAATTTACTTAGCAAAAATTATTCCTGTGACAGGATTCAATTAACATAAACTTTGCTAAATAAAGGGTAGGAAAAATTGAATTGAAATAAGTTGTAGGGTGCGCTAATCAGATCGGTGGGTTACGCTTTGCTAACCCACCTTACAAACCTATTCTTTAAAATAAACGCTATACAGATTAACGAGCGCTGATATCAGGCACTGAACGCAGCTCTTCACCGGTATATTCGGCACTTGGGCGAATAATACGGTTATTCGCGCGCTGTTCAAAGACATGAGACGCCCAGCCAGTTAGNCGCGAGCACACAAAGATCGGTGTGAATAATTTAGTTGGGATACCCATNAAGTGATAAGCAGACGCATGGAAAAAATCAGCATTACAGAATAGTTTTTTCTCGCGCCACATCACTTCTTCACAGCGNACNGATACGGGATACAATANCGTATCGCCAACATCGTCAGCTAGTTTCTCAGCCCAGCCTTTGATCACCACGTTACGCGGATCAGACTCGCTGTAGATCGCATGACCAAAGCCCATGATTTTATCTTTACGCGCCAGCATGGCCATCATTTCTTTCTCGGCTTCATCAGGTGAGCTAAAGCCCTCGATCATATCCATCGCTGCTTCATTCGCGCCGCCATGCAGATGACCACGTAGTGAGCCAATCGCGCCGGTAATACAAGAGTGAATATCAGATAGAGTTGAGGCGCAAACGCGAGCAGTAAAGGTAGACGCATTGAACTCGTGCTCAGCATAAAGAATAAGCGAGACGTTCATCACCTTAGTATGCAGCTCGTTTGGTTTTTCACCCTTAAGCAGATGCAGGAAGTGACCGCCGATTGTATCGTCATCAGTTTCCGTTTCGATACGCTCATTGTCGTGCGTGAANCGGTACCAATAGTTAATGATAGATGGGAACACCGCCAGCATGCGATCGGTTTTATCATTTTGCTGCTCAAAGTCGGTTTCCATCTCAAGGTTACCGAGCATCGAGCAGCCGGTACGCAGCACATCCATCGGGTGCGCGTCCTTTGGAATGCGCTCAAGCACATCTTTTAGCGGCTGCGGCAGGCCACGAAGTTTTTTGAGTTTGGCCTGATAGTCATCAAGCTCGCTTTGAGTCGGCAAATTGCCATAAAGTAGTAGATAGGCGACCTCTTCAAAGACACANTTATCTGCAAGCTCTGAGACATCATAACCGCGATACGTCAGGCCAGAACCTGACTTACCAACGGTTGAGAGCGCTGTCTTGCCTGCGACTTGACCGCGTAGACCTGCGCCTGATAATACTTTTCCAGATTGGTTTTGTGCTGCCATGATTAAATTCCTTTTGGTGGCTTTTGGGGGTTGAACTTGATAACTGAATAAAAAATTATACTNATAAAATAAACGNATTTGCTTCACTAAAAACTTATAGCTCTATATCGATGTTACAACGCTTAAATTCGGCGTTAATAGGGGCGTTTATTACTTCCATNGCACTGCCAGNGCCCTCAGCATTATTGACTTCCATATACTTAACGCCTAGTGGCGACTCCATAAAGGTCTGAATCTCAGCCATCTCTTCAGGAGTAGGATCAGGCATAGGTTCAGCGACCTGTTGGCCATTCATAATTAGGAGCTGCTCATTACCGAAGTCTAGTAGCTTTTGACCGACATCTGAAGCATAAAACTCGTTTAATGACGCAAGCTCAGCATCGCTAAATTTGTTTTTATAAAAGGCATCGACCTCCGACTTACCCAAATCTTTATCTCGAGCTTCAAGACAGCTGACTTGCTCTTGGCTCAGCTCACCATTGGTAAGTAGCGGTACAAATAACATCTGATCGACGGTATCTAGCGTTATCGTCGTCATGACCAGCTCATCTGAATCAGCGCTAGCACTAGAATTAGTATCGACATCCTCACTAGCAACGACGGCCGTATCGTTGACCGTATCGACGCCTTCCACCGTCTCAGTGGTAGCNGTATCATTACAGCCGGTCATAAATACCGCAGCAGCTAAAGCNCAGCCTAATGAGACTTTGGATAAGATTTGCTTATTAATATGAATAACAACTGACATAGAGACCCTAAAGTTTGGTGAGTATCAACAGCTATATTACTTATTATCAGCAAACAATTTATCTAGTGTTTGCTCAAACTCATGATAATTCAAAAAGTCGTATAGCTCCATGCGCGTCTGCATTGTATCGACAACCTGTTCTTGCGTGCCGTCGTCCAATAGGTGCTGATAGACATTGAGCGCCGCTTTATTCATCGCGCGAAACGCCGATAAAGGATAGAGCACCATATCGACACCGACACCGTACAGCTGCTCGGTGGTATATAGATCGGTTTGACCAAACTCTGTCATATTGGCAAGGACAGGAATGTCTAATACATCGGTAAACTTACGATACATCTCGATATCGGTCAAGGCTTCGGCGAAAATCATATCCGCGCCAGCCTCAGCAAAGGCGACGGCGCGCTCAACTGCGGCGTCCAAACCTTCGACTGATAAGGCATCGGTACGCGCCATCACCACAAAATCAGGATCGGTCTTGGCATCCATAGCGGCCTTTAGACGATCGACCATCTCTGAGATGCTGACAATCTCCTTGTTCGGGCGGTGACCGCAGCGCTTTTGCGCGACTTGATCTTCGATATGTACCGCTGCCACACCTGCTTTTTCCATCTTTTTGATGGTTTGCGAGATATTAAAGGCCCCGCCAAAACCGGTATCGATGTCTACTAAGAGCGGCGTGTCAACAGCATCAGTGATACGGCGCGCGTCTTCTAGTACATTATCAAGGCTGGTCATGCCCAAATCGGGCAGGCCAAAAGAGGCATTCGCCACGCCAGCCCCAGAGAGATAAATAGCCTTATGACCGACTTGGGTGGCCATCATGGCAGTGTAAGCATTGATAGTACCAGCGATTTGTAAAGGCAGGTCATTGGCGTTTTGTTGTTGCATTGCACTACGAAAGCGTGCGCCAGCTGATGAGCTCATGTGAGAATCCTTGCATAAAAAAGATGACTTAACGTAGGAAGTCTGAATATTAAGGGGTTAAATATAAGTGTGCGATATGATGTATTTCTTAAGAGTACACTCAATCACTGATATTGCAAAGTGAGAAATATAGTAGGTAGTTAATTTATAATTAAATATTAATTTATAATAATTAACATTATTTATTTTTTGAATAATTATATTCATATTATTACCAATTACCTCATTATAGTATTCAAATTACTTTGCGAGATAGATTAATCGAACGCTCCAATGTTACATTTAGTTACAATTATATCGCTACTGTCAATGTGGTTTTTATATAGTGAGTTCATTATAAAAACGATACAGCGGGACTGGGATGAATTTTATGCAGCCTCTGTATGCGTAGGCACAGCACGCCAGTAAAATTTATACTAGTTCCGCCTTGAAAAACTATGTCTCTATTTTATTTAGAATCGACTATACTGTGAGATAAGCTATCGCTAGTACTTTCCATAGTCAGCAAAAAAGCCCTCATAGCGAAGCTAAAAGGGCTTTAAGTAGTAGGGCTCTAGGTAGGGCTTTAGGCTTTAGGTAGGGCTTTAGATAGTAACGTAGAATCGTAAACAATAATTAGCACTTTATCTCATAGTGAGAAGAGACTAACCGAGCAGACCAAACAGATTAGCCAAGAATAGGAGCGCAAAGCCGCCTAGGAACAGTAAACCGGCAATTGATAAAGCATTCATGCCAGCGGAGAGCTTTTGATGTTTACTCACTAAAGAGTAGTTCAGCCAACCAAAGATAGGCGCAGAGACAAACGCCGATATCATAGCGAACTTGAGCATAGCGCCAAGCTGACCCGTAAAAAAGGTAATAATCACCAAGCCGCCGCCGATAGCATAAGTGGTCCAAAAGGCGACTTGTTTTTTACTGATCTCGCTTTGACCTTTAAGCAGTCGCCAACATTCAGCATTGGCACGGCCATAGCCATCAGCGCAAGTAATCGTCGTGCCAAACATACACATGAAGGCGACAAAGGCGACTAATAAACGCGACCACTCACCAATAGTGTTGGTATACATACTGATCAGCTGACCGATATAAGCGCCGCCAACCAGCTCAATCTCTTGACCAGAGCCATATTGTACAAAGACACCTAACGATAAAAAGAATAAAGCCAAAATCGCCGAAACCGCATAGCCCACATTGAAATCCAATAGGCCTTGACGATGGGTGGTGTGTTCCGTCTTTCTTTTCGCTGAGGTCCACATTGAGGTAATAGCGGCAAACTCTAATGGCGCTGGCATCCAGCCCATAAGCGCGACGATAAAACCTAGAGTCGCTAGATTCCAAGGCGAAGCGGCGACGAAGTCAGCAGTCATCACTGTAGGCTTGCCAGCAGCGATAAGTACGGCAACGACTGTAGCTGCGGTCAGCGCAATCATAATCCACTTGGTCACGCCATCGAGCAACCTGTAATGACCGGCAATCAAAAATAACCACGAGACTGCGACGATAATGAGCGACAAGCTAATTGTTGAGAGCCCAATTGAGGCAGGCAGCATAAATCCTAAAATCACCGCGGCTATCAAAGACACCGCACCGGTACTAATGATGGCGGATAAGATTGAGAGGATAAAATAGATCCAAAGATAGGCTTTTGAGCGCTTGGCATAGCCTGCTATCAAACTCTCGCCGGTATCGTAGACATAGTCAGTGCCGAAGCGAAAAAACGGATACTTAAAGACATTAGCTAAGACAATCATGATCGCCAACTGCCAGCCATATAGCGCGCCTGCCTGCGTCGATGATATCAGATGCGAGCCGCCGATAGCCGCTGTCGCCATCAATATACCTGGACCAAAAATGCGCCAACTAAAACCTGCAGGCGCGTGACCATCATTTTGGCTATTTATATCCGGGTTATTTATTCGTTGTGTGGTCATAGATACCTCAGTTTACATCAGGCCAGCTATCACTGACCTGTGATAGCTGGCCCATAAAGTTAAAATGATCATTATTAAAAATAGCGGTAGAGAATATAGCGCTCTTAATGGTGCGAAAATTTTTTGGTGACTGTAGCACACCTAGCAGGTTTGCGAATAATAACTATTAGCTTACCTTAGACAAACTGCTGACGCCGATAAGTGATACCGCGCTGCTCGTAGATCTCATAGATAGCAGTGAGTAGGTCATTTACTTTTGGATGAATAAAGTCTTTTAGCGTATGTAAGTAAATAGGGGAGGTGACGTTTTCATGGATCAAGCGCTGATAGCTGATCTGTTTAGTGCGCATCACTTGTAGGCTTGCAGGCACTAAGGTGACACCTTCTCCTGCAGCGACAAGGCCAAGCGCCACTTGCAGATCACTCACTTTACTGGTTCTAAGCGGGGTAATTCCGTGCTGGGCAAATAAATATAGTAAAGGCTCAGTAACTGAATCCGTAACCGAGGCTGCCTCGGGTTTGGCAGTCTGTTTTATACGTTTATCTCGAGCGCTCGTACTCATATCAGCAGCAATAGAGTCAGTATTAATAAGGCCAGGCAGGTGAGTTTGATGATAAAGAATCAAGCGACTATTGGCCAAATCCAGTAAGCGCTGTTCTTTGACCTCAGCTAGCGGATGCGCTTTTGGCAGTGCGACAAGGTAGCGCTCATGGCGCAGTAGTATTTGCTGTATCCACGGATCTTGATGAGCAAAGCGCCCAAAACCCACATCAATCTCACCAGACTTCAGTGCCTCTATCTGCTGATAAGAGCTAATGTCCTTGAGATTAACCTCAGTATCAGCGTTTTGCTGCTTAAAGGTTGCAATGACCTCAGGCAATAGGCCATAAAGCACAGAAGGTACAAAGCCTATATTCAAGCCTTTACTAGGAGCAGACAGGCGCTGGGTCATATGCGTAATGGCATCAAGCTCTGTCAACAAAGCATCTATCTTGTCATAGAAAAATAAACCTGCAGTCGTTAGCTGCAGCGGTCTGTGGTAGCGATCAATTAAGGCGACATTCATATCTGTCTCTAGCTGCTTAAGTAACCGGCTAAGACTTGGTTGCGATATTCCGGTGACTTTTGCAGCCGCACTAAAGCTTCGTAGCTCAGCAATGGCAATAAACGCCTTAAGCTGTTTTAAATCCATGAAAACTCCTTCAAAACTCTATATTCGTAAATACAAATGCTGCTAGTCAGGTTTTTGCTACCTTGAAGCTAGAATGACAACTAGAGTACGCTCAATGCAGCTTGGAGAGACCGACGTAGAGCTTACTATCAGTTACGATAGCTTTAAAGCATAATCACAGACGGTAGTATACCGTGATAGCGCTTATTAGATTTTAATATTACAAACACCTGCTTTATAGATGACCATTTGTCTTAACGATACTTTATGAGGTGATAAACAGAGTAACGATATCTTCTTGAACCGTCTTAAAGCTTTCTGATAGCGATCATTAGCCTGCTAATGGTCTGTTTTTCCTGTCTGTAAAAAAGCGACATTCGACCTAGATGTTTTTGGCATTATAGCTATATAATAATTATTCATGATATTGTCTACCGCCGTACTTTGAAATAAGCGGCTTTGATACGATCTAAGTAATCGGTTAATAGTTAAGTGTCTGAGTAGCTATGCAAAACCCTAATAACGATAGTGACAATCAAGCATACGACGATGTCGATAGGAGCTTAGCGCATGAGCTACTGAGCGAAGAGGAGATGCAATATTTGGCCGGACAAAAAAAGAAAAAGAATACACTGTTAAGCTCAATATTCTCTAAACGTAGCGCGCCAACAACCGCATTAGACCAGCATGTAGATAAGCCTGCTGAAGCTGACACCCTATTATTGCAGCAAACCCAAAACTACCCTAACGACACGACTAAAAAGGGCGTTAAGGTAAAAATTATTGCTGCTGGGGTTGTTTTAATTTTGTTGGTCATAATTGCCGGTATTTTTAGTTTAATGACCAGCAATAGCTCATCGACTAGCGAAAATGTAGCGGCCGCTGAGGATAAACCCTCTATTAAACAGAGCGTTGCCGATAACCATGCTACTGTGACACCTTCTAGCAGCTCAGACGAAGATAACCAAGTAATCCTGCCAGAGCAAAAGACTGAGCTGGCTAGTGATGCTGATGAAAGTGAGATCTTGAACGCTACT
>FUFK010040064.1_pt1 | contig 13945 bp, 15 predicted proteins | sample 1021851 | NCBI WGS metagenome assembly FUFK01 (sample SAMEA51879418, study PRJEB19060) | metagenome | reverse complement strand
TCTGCACCACAATTATACATCTGTACAGTTTTCTTACCACCAGTAAGTTTGTCATAGAAATCAATCATCTTTTGATATCTTGCAAAGGTATTGGGATTTGGGTCACAACCAATATAGTGAGTTGCGTTAGAAGCGTAGAACGCAGTAAGTCTATCCCCCCAACCCATAGATGTATCTAGTATAGTTTTTGCATCAGTCATATTGTATATTGTTTTTGCAACAATAGGTTTAAACTGTGTTGCAATATAAGTACCAAGTCGAAACGCCATGGTGTAAGTTTTAGGTGTTAAATTTTTACTGTCATTTACACCTCTCCAGATAGGCCCAAATGCACCCCAGATATTATCACCATCATTCCATCTTTGCACTGGAGATTTAAAACCATATGAACTACAAGACATTCTTAGGTCATTCATAAAAGAGTCTGCACAATAATTAAAACTAGAAGGCCCATCAATAATACCCAATCCATATTCTTTATATGAATATTTGTAATCGTCATACTTTTCCATAACATTGGTTGGTTGACTTAGATAGTTGGTAAAGTCTGCCTTTTGTAGTTTGCGAAAGTTATCAACCACCTTTTCCATATTATACTCTTTGAGTGGATAGGGTGGTTTCTCTTTTGTGATAAACTCTGCAAGTGTTTTACGAAACTCCTCTTTACCATATTTTTCTGTGGTATCGAGAAATAATTCTTTGTGCATTACTGGTAGTCCAGTATTATCTACACACTTATGTAATAGGTCATATAAGTCTTGGTTCATCCAAAGAACGCCTCAAGTGATGTTTGAGTTCCAAGTGACCTATCCAATCTCCAACCAATATTGTCAGTGATAAAGGAAAGTGGGTCAATGAAACTCTTTTCATATTGACTATCATAGTCTATGTATTTGTGTATGTCAAGTTCACTTGGAACTTTTGAAACAAACGATATTACGTTTGATGCAAGTGGATTGGGTTGTCGTAACTGCAAGTACTTAATCTTACTACCGTCCATGACTAAGGGATACTTTCTTGTCAATCGTTTTTGTTTAATCATATGATTGAAAATCAATGCACCTTTGATATGCATTGGGCTGCCTTTACGATATATTGAGTTGGGTGAACCCCACTTGCGAATACCATTGATTGAACGAGGGTATGCAATATCTTCTGGTGCAAGACTATCAAACTCTTTACGGAACTTGATAAGAAAATCATTTAGGTCTTCCTCAGAACCAGACATGATAATCTCTAACGCCTCTTTAATCTTTTGTCTGCATGGTGCAGGCGTAGATGACTTGACAGCTTCGATACCCATAATCTTGAGTTGTGGTTTCTTATACCGAACACCTTCGACATCCCATGCATTGAGTATGTATCTTTTCTTCGCAGTCCAGATACCTTTGTCTGCAATCACCTCACGTTTCATAATCATCTTTTGTTCGTATGCAGATGTATAGTCTGCAAGTTGTTGGTAACTCTTTTCTATATAAGGTTCTATCTTTTCGTTTGCAATCGTATTAAGAAAGTCGATAGGATTTTTAGGATTGACCATAGATATCAACTCGTCAAATCGAACATAGATTGAGTCTGTGTCAGATGCAATCACATAGTCTTTGTTTGTCTTGAGTAGTTTGTTTAGATACTGATTAATCTTCTTTTCAATCCAACGAATAGATAACTGACCAGCAGTTGTGATACCTTCTGCAATCGCAAGGTCAAAGTAACGAAAGTATTGATTACCAATCGCACCATAGGCGGAGTTCAATGAAATCTTACGAGCCATCTGAATGTTGTTGTACCGACTAATATATTTAAGATACTTGGGGTCTTTCGTATCCTCATAATCTTGTTTCGCCTTCAACATCTTCTTCTTGTAAACGGTACGGTCATTATAAATGTCTTGCATCATCTCTGGTAAGAAACCGTGTTTGTCTGTACGATACAATGCACCATTTGGTGTGATAGTAGTTTTCTCTGGAATATCTAACGCAACCTCTTGTAACATCTCATCTACATAAGTTGTTTCATCTTTGAGTTTGAGGTAATCGCCAGACACAAGTGTTTCTGGTGACATATTGTATTGCATAATCAAATGTGGATACAAACTATTCAAGTCAAACGACATCACCCATTTGTGTTGACCAACTTGTGGGTCTTTGACATATGCACCTTCATATTTTTCAGATTTAGTGTTGTGTGACTTCTGTGGTATAACAATGTTTTTAGTCTTGAGATAGTTGTGAATAAGAACATCCCAATACTTAACTTGACCAAATACATCTTCATAGTTTACCTTTGCTTCGTAGGCCATGGTCAGTAGAAGTTCAAGTAGTTTCATCTTGTCTTCTAATCGGTCAACGAGTTCAACGTCAACGATATTATATTCTACAAAAGACTGGTAATCTTTTGTATACCAATCTTGAAATGTTTCGTATGGATTATCATTCTTTTGTTGACCAAGTTCTACAAATGCAATGTGATTGAGTGCATAACTTTCTTGATTAGAGTATGTAAACTTACGATAGAGTTGTAGGTAGTCAAGATTTGCAATACCAGTAATATCATATACTTGTTGTTCACGACCATGATTGTAAACCTTTCGTGAACTAATCAAACCCCAAGGGGAAAACTCTTTCGCTCTGTCCTCACCAAGAATCTTGGACACACGATTGATAAGGTAGGGAATATCAAAGAACTCAGTATTCCAACCAGTAACAACGTCTGGATACTTTTTAGTCCAGAACGTCATGAACTCTTCAAGTAACTCTACTTCATCAGAACAATTGATGTATGTGACATCTTCCCTATCGTTTTTGAAGTCACCCAAACCCCAAACGATAATCTTCTTTGTCGCTTGGTTTTTAATCGTGATTGCAAGCATCTCCTCATTTGCAAGTTCTGGTTCTGGGAAACCATTGTCTGCTCTTGTTTCGATGTCGATTGTAACTGTTAGGATTTTCTCACTATCCCAATTGATATTATTAGGATATGTTTCTGACAAGTATGTATATGCAAATCTATCAAGTCCGTGTATGAGATGTGGTTGTTGTTTACGTTGTTCAATAAACTCTTTTGCTTCTTTGATAGTGTCGAACTTCATCGGAGTTGCGAACTTACCATCAAGAGTTTTGTATTTGGTTTCTTTCTGTACTGGAACGTACAGAGTAGGAGAGTACTTAACTTTCTTGTTAGTCCTCTCACCCATATTATATTCACGAACAAGGATTTGATTACCCCATTGGGTAACATTTGTATAAAATTTCATATTGTAACTATACCACTAAAATGGTGAAATGTCAAGACCAGTTTGTTCTGTCCATATATGTTTTAAGTATTTCCTCAGTTATACTAAAGTCTTTGGAGAATGTTTTCTCAATTCCCATGAGGCCTGGATTTGAATTAACTTCAATAAAATATGGACTATCTTTATCTCTATTTTTCGATGGAATAAAATCAACACCGACTACATCTCCACCAACTGCTTCTGCTGCTCTTAGTGATTCTTTTTTCTCTAAATCTGTTAATTCATGTATCTCTGGTTCTGACCCTTGAGATACGTTACTTCTAAAATCACCTTCCACAATAGGTCTTTTCATTGCACCCATAACTCTATCTTTTAAAACAATTACACGAACATCATAATCTGTCTTAATGAACTCTTGTAAAAGGATATCTATGTATCTGTTTTCTCTATAAAGTAATTGAACAATACTAACTAGTGCTTTTGCACTTTCAACAAACATAACACCAACACCAGTTGAACCGATAGATGTTTTAAGTATCATTGGAAATTTATTTTCTAATCTCTCAGATGCATCTAAAGCTCCCTCTGCGTGTCTTATTAAAACTGTCTTGGGAGTTTGTATATTTTTTCTTTCAAATATTTTATGATTGTACCATTTATCGTTACATATGTCATTACAGTTCACAGAGTTGATAAGTTTGTATCCCTCATATTCTAGATTTTTTGCCATTACTCTCCAAGATTCACAACCATACATTGGATGTAAACCTCTCATCATAATCAAAGTTTTGTCTGGACTAATCTTGAATGGTTCTTCGTATTTTAAATCTTCTTTACTTGATGGTAACTGTGCAACACCTTCATCATCAACTTTAAAAGAATAGAAAAGTTTACCATCAGACACATCCTCTGTATATGCACCCATAGTCTCTGCAAGAAAAGATTTAATACCCATATTACTTGCAGTTTTTACTAACAACGGCCCAGTTTCATTTACATCATCTATACCATCATGTGATATTACAAGTAAATCATACGTTTTTGTATTTTCTTGTTCTGATAAAAAACTGTTAAAAGAATTGACCATTAATGCACTATATCCTCTGAAAAGTATTTGTCTAACATTGCAAGTTGGTCATCATATCGTGCAACCACATCTAGTTCTTTTTCAATTTCTTCTAGAATATCTGCATTACCTTCTCCACCGATACCAGCTGCATTTCGAAAGTAAACTTCAACATTCATCTTATGTTTTGCAATGTGGCCTTTTGCGTGTTCCCTCATTGCTTCTATCATTTTATCTCTAAACTTCATCACTAGTCCTCTTTCTTTTTACCTATGTTATATTTTGTTTCTAATATCCAATCATTCTTTTCACGAAAGGATATTACCTTTATTTGTGAGAGTGGTGCTGGTTCAACAGTACTTGTTCCCACAACATTTACTAATCCCCAATCAGACAATAGATTTGCAATCGTGTTTCGTCTTGCAATATCATTCTCTGAAATGTTAGTAGATTTACCATCAAGTGCAAATAATTCTTTGAAATGACAAATATAGTATTTACCTTGTTTATGGAGTATGTGTGTGCTTTGGAATAGTTTTTTATCTTTACGAGATGCAACTCCAATACGAGATAAAGTTTCACGAACTTTTAGAAAGTCATCTGGTTCTTTCAAACTCACCTCTAGCATCTGGTCTGGTTTCCATGATATTTCATTCATTTTCTTCCACCTTTATTTAATTTACTTTTTATACAGGCGATTTGTTTATCACTTAATACATTCAGAGCAGACCTTGCTTTTTCATTATTATAACCAAAGTATTCTTTGACATACTCTAAATTTTTACTTTTACTCGCCTTCATCCAAGGAGCATATCTATTTTGCTTCCTCAGACTATTTAGTAAAAAATCATATTGCATCTTGTTATCAAGATGATTATGGTGGTTCATTTCATTTACCAATAGAATAGTATCATTAAATGGTGCAAGACATTTATTGATAATAAAAGATGGGTATCTTTTTTCCCAGACCTTATCTTCACTATCCATCAAGTTTTGTTTAGTAAGGTTGATTGATTTTAAATATTCTTTAAGTTCATACATTACTTAAACTTTACTTGTGACATAATCTCTGTCATACACGCAAGTAGATTTATCTCTTGGTCTGCAACAAAAGCAGACTTGTAAGAATAATCGGCAAGAATGACAACAGTAGTAGGAATAGAGTTAGGAGTAAGATGATTGTATAGAGAGTCGTAAAGACGCCTAAAAATCCTTGAAGGGTCATTGTCCAGATTGTTGACAATCCATCTCCTAACCTTCGTGAAGTCTTTTTCTTTGAGGAACGACATAAGTTCCTTAACTGAGTCTTCAGATAAGTTAACCAGTATCCCAGCATCTATTTCTCCACTTGCACTATACCTTTGGAGTTCGTTTAGAACTCTTCTCCAATCTGGAAAGAACTTAGATATTAAAGTCCTAATAACTTTCTTATCATATTTAATGTTCTGTTCATCTAGGATAGTTTCACACCTTGTCATGAAATCCATTGCAAGGTTAGGTTTCTGGTCAGCAGGAATACGAAACTCAATCGTGGAACATCTACTATGTAATGGTTCAATGATACGATTACGAAAGTTACAAGTAAGAATGAATCCACAGTTCTTACTAAACTCCTCAATAAATCCACGCAACGCAGGCTGTGTAGATTGTGCATTGAGATAATCTGCCTCATCTAGAATAACGTATTTACGTTTTCCGTCCATAGATACAGTAGATGCAAAGTTTTTGATTTTGTTTCTAAGGACATCAATACCAGACTCCTCAGAACCGTTTATCATCATGTAAGTACAACCAAGTTGTTCTAACATTGCCTTTGCAACGGTTGTTTTACCACAACCAGCAGAACCAGACAATAATAGATTAGGACAACTTTGATTGTCTACAAATTGTTGAAAGGTACTCTTCAACTCACTTGGAAGTATACAATCATCAATAGTTTGAGGACGATACTTCTCAACCCATAATATTTCATTCATAAAATTTTCCTCAAGCAGTTTCTAGTGCAATAAAGTATTCCACATCTTTGTTGACGTTCTTGAATTTAGATATACCTTTTGATGATACAAGAACTTCATAATCACCAGATAGTAACTTTAAGTTTTCTACCTTGAAGAAGAACTTTTGATTAGGTGTACCCCCATCTCCAACCTCAACACTAAAACTGTTTGAAGTATCATTTTTTCTATCTGAAACTCGTAGGTTCATACCACCAGTTTCGTTTACATCCAGAACCATATCTGGAACACCAAGTACAGCTGATGCTTTTAACACTTGGTTGAATACACTTTGTTTGAGTGTAAATGTTGCATCTGGGTCAGGCATAGTGATGTCTGATTTTGGTGTAGTTACTACAGTTGGGTCACTATAAAAATAATTAAGTGATTGACCACCTTGTGATATTCTTACACTACTATCACCAAAGTCTAACTCTGGGTCATCAAATAGTGACATTGCAGACAAGAATTCATTTAAGTCATATATTGCAAATTCTGTTTCAAAGGTATCTGGTAGAGTTGCTTTAGACACAATATTTTTCATTTGTGACATTGTTGCAATCTGATTACCAGAACTAACCAATAAATTAGAATTAATTGTAGAGTAGTTTTTTAATACTTCTCTAGTATCAGTACTTAGTTTCATTACGAAGCTCCTTGTTTATCGTGGTTATGAAGTGACATTATACCATAGTGTATAACTTTAAGCAAGTCTTTCCTTGCATCCTCTTTAGTACCTTTCTTCCCATATCTCTGGGCGTACTTCAGAATATTACCAATACAAAAACCAGTACCGTGTCCGCTGTCTATAATGAACTCAGTTGATTGATATTTGTTTTGGGAATAATGTTGGTCGTAAGTTTTATCTATGTATTCTTTTAGTTCTTTAAGAATTCTATCTTCAGAATACTTGTACGAAATAGGTGAAACAGTAGTTTCATCTTTAGATTTAAAAAGTTTCAATATCGACTCCATAATATAATTAGACAACCATAACATAAAAAAGGGGAGATGTCAAGTCTCCCCTTTTGAGTAATTACTTGATAGTAATCATACGAGGTTTTTTCTCCTCTGGAATTACTCTTTCAAGTTCGATACGAAGCATTCCATCTTCTAACTTTCCGTCTTTTACAACGATGTCATCAGATAATGTGAACTTTCGTGTGAACTGTCTATTTGCAATTCCATGATAAAGATTGTTTTCCTTACCATCAGTTTCTTTAATAGATTTGATAGAGAGTACTCCATCTGCGACTTCAACTTCAATATCCTTTTTAGAATATCCAGCAAGTGCCATTTCAATGGTAAAATTATAGTCACCATCTTTCATAATGTTGTAGGGTGGAAAACCACTTGATTCTGCTTGGTGTGTTGCATAATCCCACAACCTATCAAAAGTTCTGTCGAACCCTACTGCATATGGTGTTACTGTGTTGAAATCAAACGCCTGAAGAGCGTTTCTAAGTGTGCTTAAATTTGTCATGTTTATCTCCTTTATTAAGCAAGATTAATATATGCAGACCCTATAAGGCATCTGCGAGGTGATAGTCTGGGAGCCACTCCAGATTAATTCTGCATAGTCTTACCTATGATGTCACATTTAATGTGCTATTAAGGCTTTGTACTGAACTATCACTTCTATTTATAATATAGTATATTTGACCTTATTTGTCAAGTCCTTTTTCAAATTTCTTTTTCGCAACCGCTTTTTTAATGTGAATTTTTACAGCTTCTTCAATTTGTTCTTGGTCAAACTTTTTAAAACCTTTTTGAAATTCACTATTAAGTTGTGGAAATAATCCATTTAAGGTTAAGAACTTTATATCCTTTTTATATACCATAAATTTCTGTACCCTTAAATCAATATATTCTTGTATGATTGCTTTCCTTTGAACTTCAAGAGTTGAATTTTTGGTTACATTTCCAGTAAAGCAATTTACATAAGAAGTCAAACCAGTTTCAGCATACTTTGCTTCAGCTCTATGGAATGTTCTATATAATCCACCAATTTTTGTAGTGTAACCATACTCTTGAACATCTTCATCCCAATCTCCACCTATTGCAAAATGACCAGAGTAGTTATTTTCTCTCCATCTTTTTATTTTTGCATCAGTCCAATAACAGAATTTTTCTTTTATATCTGTAAGTTCAAATATCCCTTGTGCAATTCTATCTCTAGATGCCTTTGGTCTAGTCGGATACAATTCTAATAATCTTTTCTTTACTACATCTGGGTCTTTTATAAGATGCCCTGCTTTTATTTGTTTTACTTGAGTTGCAATGATAGACCGCTCTTGATTAGATTTTTTTGGTGGTTGGGGTTCATTTTCAATTGAACATATATCTTCCCACTCTGTATCAGTTGCTTCGATTGGATAATACCAATGTCCTTTTTGACCTAACCCCATAAGTGCATCAGTTCTATGAAAAGAATATTTCAATTCATATCTTATTGGAGAGTTTTCCCCTCTGTCTTTTACTGCACCAACTTCTTCATTTGTGCGAATACCTACACCGAAAGATGTTTGCAAATCTGCAATGTGACTAGGGTCTAAGTCATCATCATCTGCACGACCAACATTTCCAGTATCACACATATACAAGTTACTAAACTCAATAAACACTGGTTCAGGCACCTTGATACTAGGTGATACATTTGAATAATTTGGTTTAGGAAAAATTGATGGGTTTATTGTTTCTACCTTACTCAAAGGTACTAAAATATCTGCTATAGATTTCATACTATACTCCTTAGTTTATTAAAAAAAAGTTGTCCAAAAGTTTATCAAAAAAGTTTGAACGGTACTATTTATACAAATCAAAATTTAGAGTGATAGTTTTTTTCTTTATTTGAGTTTAAAAAACTATCAAAAAACATTAACTCGCAATTTCAGTTTTGAAGTTTAAAGAGTTGAAAACTGGGGGCAATCCTCAAAAGAACTCTATCTTATTTAGGCGGCTTCTGCCATCTCAAGTGCAGTATCAAGTGCCTTGAGTTTTACCCTACGATTTCTTCCATACCATGATGAAGTCAATCGTCCATCTGTTGTCCTACCTTGAACGTGGTCGTTTAGGTAAGTGACAGTGTTAAATGCGTTCCAAAAAGTACCTTGAGCAAACTTTGCACCAGGCTGAGTGTCTAAGTTTTCCAAAGCAAGTTTTGCATTTAAAGAAGTAGTTGGGAATACTCCATCAACTTTTTCTTTTGCAGGCGAACCAAACACTGTATTGAAATACTGAACAATATTTTCTGAGGTATATTTCTTAGAACCAAGAAATTCTGCCATGGACTTATATTGTTCCATTTTTTCTTTTGCAATACCCATTTGTTCTTTCACTTCTGCAACGTCAAACGCTTTTCTGTGATTAACTTTTAACATTGCATTACTATCTTGACTAAGAGATAGTGTCAATGTGTTGTTACATACTACACGAATTGGTGTCATACGAATATCAATCGCTTTACCAAACTCATGTGGGTTAGAAAACAGAAAGTAATTCTCTGTTACGTCACCATCAAATAACTCAAATGAGTCATTGGTTTTTGCAAGCGCCCAAACCATTTTACCACCATTCAGTGAACCAGCAGTGTGCATCTGCATTTCACCAGCACGAACATACTCTTCAAAGAAATTGAAGGCGTCTGCGTTCTGAACTGGATTCCAACCTTTACCAACTACATCTAATACTTCACCATCAGATGAACGTACAAGTGCTTGTTTGGATTTTACAGTTGAACCACCAGACGTAACCATGTCTTGTTTTTCTACTGTCCAATCAACTCCTGCTTTTTGCATCATTTGTTCTGGTGATAAATCATCAATAACTTTTACACCTAATCCATGCCATGGAAGTTGACCAGCGTAAGCCATTGTTTCTACCATATGTGCCATATTTTTATCTCCTCTTTTATGACTGATTCTTTATTATGTATTTAATATACCATGTTCTGAGAACAATGTCAAGTCTATTCTCCAAACTCTTGATTACTTTCTTCCATCTGAACATATACACTTATTGCAAAATCATAACCTTGTTTATAACCGTCTGGTCTATTATCAGACATTTGTCCTATAATTAGAGCGTCTGAAATACCATCTTTAAAATTTTTTAAATATTCATCTTTCATAACTATATCCTTTTTTTATATGTCAAGTCTACGAAAAGTAGTCATTAGTTTCTATATCAAAGATTTCTTTCTTTGCAATATTAACTGCGATACCAAGTCCAAACTTATTTGCAATTAGATTGATGAGGTCTTGCTTATCTGTTACAGTTTCATCTGCAACAAACTTTCCGTTGTCATCAAAATAATCCCATACTGTTTCTTGAACGTCCATGATATAATTTTTTAATTTACTCATAACTCTCTCTTTCTTTATTGTTACGAATCACTATACCATGTTCTCAGAACATTGTCAAGTCATAAAATCAAAAAGTGGTGCAGTTTTCTTAATTCTTGCTTCTGCAATATCATAATACTCTGATTCTTTTTCTATACCTATAAAATCGAAACCTTCATCTTTTGCAGCTATCCCAGTAGAACCACTTCCCATAAATGGGTCAAGAACAGTTCCACCCTTTGGTGTAACTAACCTACAAAGATATTTCATAAGTTCTATTGGTTTTACTGTAGGGTGTGTATTCTTTATTGCACCATTATGTCTTTCAGATTTAGAAGTCTTAGGACAATAGAAATATCTTGATGCAGTACCCTCATCATTATATTCTGGTGTTGCATCATTAGGCATACCAAACATACCTACTGTTTTTCTAGTTCTTTTTGTTGAAACACTTTTACTTGTCTGTGGAAATATATCTTGCACCACATCACTACCATCGTGCATCACATTTGCTGGATATCTACCTCTTGGGTCTGCATCTGCAAATTCTGTTCCCTCTGCTTTCATACCAGAGTTTTCATTTGTCCAGACATTATTTTCATCTCTAGACTTACGAGTTGTGATTTTTCTCTCACCACCAGTATCATCACCTTGTACTCTACAACCATCAATATTGATTGCACCAGTTCCATACTTCAACACGTTGTCTACAATAGACTTTTCTGATAATGGTTTTCTTGCAAGAACAATTGGTTCGTGTGCTGGTTTCAATGCAGTTCCCCAACCCTCGTATTCAGAGTTACCCTTTGTGAGTTCCACCTCTTTTGTACTCTCTTTACCCCAAAGATTTCTACCATCCTCTGTTTCACTACCATCTGCATCACCAAACGCAGATATCCTAGTTCCAACAACTTCTCTTTCGTTACCCAATCTTTTATCTATAGCTTTTCCAATATTCAAACTCTTTGGAAACCCAGAACCATATATCCACATAATCTGGTCACGAATTTCAAACCCAGCATTTTCTATTGCAACTGCCATTCTATGATAGTTTCTTGATGCAGAAAAAGCGATTAAATGTCCGCCTGGTTTGAGTAATCCTAAACACAAACTCCAAGTCATAGGGTCAAATGCAATATCACCCCCATCCCACTCTTTACCCATAAACCCTACAGATTGTCTTTTAAATGCACCATCTTTATCTTTTGCTGGTGCAGAACCATCTTTACCAAATCTTTCTACAATAGATGTTAAGTGATATGGTGGGTCTGTAACAATTGCATCAACCATAATCTTTTGTCTCTGCAATTTTTTCATTTCTTTTCTACAACAACCATTAAGTAGCAACATGACTAAAATTCCTATTCTTTTCAAATTTAATTGTATTCCTAAACTTATCAAATAACATATCTTGTTTATGTGATATTACAAAAACATTTTCACTATTGAATGTGTTTAGTATTTTTAGAAAATCATCTGTACCAGATGCATCTAGTGAACTATCAAATATTTCATCTAGTATGAGTAGATTTGTATTTGTAGAGTTTTTCATCTTTGCAACTGCTCTCCAAGTAAATAGAAGTGCAAGGTCAATACGCATCTTCTCACCTTCAGAAAAGTTTGCATATGAAAACTCATCTCTAAATCTAGACTTGATAGTTTCGTTGAAGTTCTCATCAAGATTAAAGTTACAGAAGAAATCCATACTAGACAAATAAGTGTTAACAAGTTTATTCATGATTGGTAAATACTGTTTTACAATCTTAGTTTTGATACCAGTATCTTGTAAAAGATTTTTAGCAACATCATAATAGAATAATTCTTCTTTCAACTTTTTAGAGTTTGAATCTAAACTATACAACTTTTCTTTTAGTTTGTCAAGTTTTTTTATGTCCTCTTTTCCAATTTCATTTTCTAGGATATTTGCAATCTCAGTTTCTAGTTTCGTATTGAACTTTTCTAGTTCTTGAATAGAACTACGATACTTTGCAATCTGCACCTCATTTGTCTGGATTTCTTTTGCTGTCTTTTTAAACTCTTGTAATGTCTTAGATACTTTATTAAACTCATCAGATAATTTTGTTAGGCCTTCATTCAACTCTACATTTGCACTTTGTCTAACACCAATAGATTTAGTTTTAAACTCTGTATCTATTTTTTGTTCACAAGTCGGACACTCATCATTTGATTCTAGAAACATAATCATTTCTGCATTACGTCTATGTTTATCTTTAAGAGTGAACTGATATCCTTTTAGTTTATCTCTTTTCTTAATTGTAGCATCTTCTCCAGAGATTGATTCTAAAAGCGTCTGGTTCTTTTCTTGGAGCTCTGTTTCTTTGTTTTTATTAAATTGGATATCGTCATTATTTGCGTCAACAATATTTGTTTTTTCAGATAATAGATTCTTTCGATTATTCTTGGTATCTTCAATGTACTTCTCTTGTATCTCTATCTTACTCTTTGTAAGGTCGGTAGCATAATTACTATCTGTCAGATTTGTATTCACTTCTTTTACCTTTGTTTTTAGAACAAGGTTCATCAAAGAGAATATCTTTATATCTAGGATATCTTCTACAACCTCTCTACGAGCTCTTGAGTTGAGTTGCATAAAGGGAACAAAGGTAGAACTACCAAGAATAACAACTTGTGTAAATGAACGATAATTAAATTTAAGTATTTGTTGTTCTAGGTGTTTCTGATAATCCTTTGCATTTGCGTTCTGATTAATCATGACATCATCAACATAGATTTCAAACACATTAGGTTTGATACCACGAATAATCTTTACCTTTTTATTCTGCGTGGTAAATTCTATCTCAACAACTGCCTCTCTCTGATTGATGGAGTTTAGTAGTTGTGACTTACTAATTTGTCTGAAGGGTTTGTTGAACAATACAAAACACAATGCGTCTAATATTGTCGATTTACCAGCACCATTCTCACCGATAATCAGTGTTGATGGATTCTGGTCAAGTTGAATTTCAGTGAAAGCATTCCCAGTAGAGAGAAAGTTCTTCCACCTTACGGTAGTAAATGTAACCAAGTTTATAACTCCAAATCACAGGCTTCTAGATAAAGTGCCTTCATAGTATTTTTAAGACGTTTCTTATCTAAGTCCACATCAAGTTCATCAATATATTTTTCCAAGAGTGTAGTCGTATCTTGGGTATTCTCTACGATATCATCAGATACATTTTCTGCATCTAGGTCAGAGAAGTCTTCTACAATCTTTACCTCATGAGTTTGTTCTTGTAACAACCTATCAGTAAATCTATCAAACTGATATAAGTCTTTCTTGTTTACTACA